>Ga0194113_10001046_pt1 | contig 37644 bp, 35 predicted proteins | sample TA2MahC200mmetaG_FD_146193 | JGI IMG/M metagenome (GOLD analysis project Ga0194113, IMG submission 146193) | Freshwater microbial communities from Lake Tanganyika, Tanzania - TA2015017 Mahale Deep Cast 200m | ecosystem: Environmental > Aquatic > Freshwater > Lake | place: Tanzania: Lake... | reverse complement strand
CCTATCTGCTGATGGCCGGCGCGCTGGCGGCCGCCGGGGTCATCGTCGCGCGACGACGAGGTTATTGACAGGACTTACGCAGTCGCACGTCATCGCGAAGCATCCTTCAGGATTGCGAGCGCAGTTTGCGAAGCAATCTCCCTCGCCAAGCAGGAGATTGCTTCGTCGCACACTCCGCTCCTCGCAATGACCGCGACGAGGAGTCCACTGCGTAAGTCCTGTTATTGAGAAATCCAAAGACAGTCCGCAACCTTGTCTTCGAACGCGTCTTTTCACCCCCTTGCCTGGACCGCCTGGCTGGCTGCCGCGGCTTTGCCGGCCCTCTCGACGCGCAATCCGCTCTACTTGAGTCTGACCCTGGCGGCCGTGGCCGTCACCTATGCGGCGCTGGGCCGGCGCAGTCCCCTGGCGCGCAGTTGGGCAGCCTTCGTGCGGTTCGGCGCGTTGCTGTGGCTGCTCACGATCCCCTTTACCGCACTGACCGCCCATCATGGGACGATCGTGCTGTTGCAGTTGCCCGCCAACTGGCCGGTGATCGGCGGCCCCATCACCGGCGAGGCGCTGCTCTACGGGCTGACGGGCGGGCTGGCGCTGGTGACGCTGCTGCTCATCTTTGCGGCATTCAACGTAGCCGTGGATCAGGCGCGGTTGCTGCGGATGACGCCGGGTTTCATCTACCAGGCAGGGGTCATCACGGCCATCGCGGTCGCGTTCGTGCCGCAGATGGTTGCGGGCTGGCAGGCGATCCGCGAGGCGCAGCGGGTGCGCGGCCACCGGCTGCGCGGAGTGCGCGACTTGTTGCCGTTGATCTTGCCGCTGCTGGTGACCGCGTTGGAGCGCGCGATGCAGTTGGCTGAATCCATGGAAGCGCGCGGGTTCGGCGGGCAGGTGTTGGCCGGCGCCCCGGCGCAACGCATCCGCAGCCAACTGGCGATCCTGGGCGGCCTGGCCGCGCTGGCTGCGGGTTTTGCGGGGCTGGGCTTCTGGCCCGAACAGCGACCGCTGATCGGGATCACGATGGCCGGCGGGATGGCGGCCCTGCTGGCGAGCTTTTGGGACCTGGGCCGCCGGGTGCGGCGCAGTCGCTATCGGCGCTGGCAGTGGGGCCGCAGCGACCGCGGCGTACTGGTCGTCAGCCTGTCTGCTGCGTTGGGTTGGGCCGCGGCCTGGCTCTGGCGCGGCGAATGGCTGTTCTACTATCCCTATCCGCCCTATTCGCCGTGGCCGACCTTCCTGCCGGCGTTGGGACTGGCCATCTTGACGTTGGCGCTGCCCGCCATGCTGCTCCGTCCCGCGCGGCCCGTGGTCGGAACCGATGCAGCCCGTCCAGCTTGCGATCGGACAGCCAACGTCATGAGCGAATCAGAAAGAGGAGCCTACGCTCTTGATCGAGCTTGACCGCGTCACCTACACCTATCCCGACGCAGCCGTCCCGGCGCTGGCCGATTTCTCGGTCACAATCCAGCCCGGCGAGTTCGTGCTGGTGGTCGGGCCTTCAGGCGCGGGCAAATCCACCTTCTTGCGCACTCTGAACGGGCTGGCGCCGCACTTCTATGGCGGCCGTTGGGCCGGCCGGGCGCGCATCTTTGGCCGCGACCCGGTGGCGCTGGCCCCGCGCGGCATGGCCGATCTGGTAGGCTTCGTCTTCCAGGATCCCGAGGCGCAATTCGTGGTGGATACGGTCGAAGACGAGCTGGCCTTTGCCATGGAGAACTTCGCCCTGCCGCAGGCCACCATGCGCAAGCGCGTCGAAGAGGTGCTGGATCAGATGGCCATCGCCCATCTGCGCGACCGGCGCATCAGCACCCTTTCCGGCGGCGAGAAGCAGCGCGTGGCCATCGCAGCCGTGCTGGCGTTGCAGCCCGAAGTGCTGGCGCTCGACGAGCCGACTTCGCAGCTCGATCCCCAGGCGGCCGAGGAGGTGCTGGTGGCGCTGCGCCATCTGAACGAGGATTTGGGGCTGACGATCATCTTGAGCGAGCATCGGCTGGAACGCGTGGTGCAATACGCCGACCGGGTGCTTTACTTGCCGGCGCTCGCCGCGGCGCCGATCCTGGCAGAGCCGCGAGTCGTCATGGGGCAGTTGCCCCTCGTGCCGCCGCTGATCGAGCTGGGGCGCCGGCTGGGCTGGCGGCCGCTGCCGCTGACGATCAAGGAGGGCCGCGCGTTCATCAGGCGGCTGGCAGACCAGGGATGGGAGAGCGCGCGCGCAGTGGAGCAACCTGGCGACGGCACAGCGACGCGCTCTGCCACGGCCGCCCCCATCGTGACGGTCCACGATCTTCGCTATGCCTACGACGGCCACCCCGCGCTGCGCGGGGTCAGCCTGGCGATCACACAGGGAGAGTTCGTGGCGCTCATGGGTCGCAACGGATCGGGCAAGAGCACGCTGCTCAAGCAGATCGTCGGGCTGCTCAAACCGGACCAGGGCCGGGTTGCGGTCGCGGGCCTGGATACGCGGCAGACCGCGGTGGAAGAGCTGATCCGCATCGTGGGCTATGTGCCGCAGCATCCGGCCGCGCTGCTTTTCGGCGAGACGCTGGCCGACGAGCTGGCCTTCACGCGACGCGGACACGGGCTGCCGGCCGATCGGCCTGCGGACCTGGCGCTCCTGGCGCGGCTGGGGCTGGGTGATCTGGCCGGCCGCGATCCGCGCGATCTGAGCGGCGGCGAACAGCAGCGCGCGGCGCTGGCGACGATCCTGGTCGCCGATCCGCAGGTCATCTTGCTCGATGAGCCGACGCGCGGGCTGGACTACGCCCAGAAACAGAACCTGGCCCGCCTGCTGCTGGCCCTCAGACGCGACGGCCGCACGATCATCATGGCCACGCACGATGTAGAGCTGGCCGCGGCCGCGGCGGATCGCGTCGTGCTGATGGGCGAGGGGGAGGTAGTGGTGGACGGGCCCGCGCGCCAGGTGATGAGCGACTCGCAGGTCTTTGCCTCGCAGATCAACAAACTCTTCCGCGACCCACGGTTTCTGGTGGTGGATGACGTGATTGGGCAGATGGCAAGTTGCAAACCCGTCCTGAGCGTAGCCGAAGGATTGCAAATTGCAGATGGCAGGGGGGAGCAGGAGAATGTCTGAGTCGCCGGCTTGCCGATTTCCCAAGTTCCCAATCTACCAACTTACCAACTACTCTTCGGCCGCCATCCTTCTGTTGGCCAGCGCGCTCGGGTTGGGTGCGTTTCTCTATCCCTTCTTCTTGCCGGCCATTGCCGCCGATGGCATGATGGCGCACGCGACCGATGCGCCGCTGATCTTCGTGCTGCTGGTGGTGCTCTGCCTGGCTGCGGTGTTCGCCAGCCTGACGAGCCAGCAACTGACCAGCAAGCTGATCGCCGTGCTGGGCATTCTGACCGCGCTGAGCGCGGTGTTGCGCACGATACCGGGGCCGGCCGGCTTCAACGCGATCTTCCTGCTGCCGATCCTGGCCGGCTATTGCTATGGGCCGACGTTCGGATTCTTGCTGGGCGCGCTGTCGCTGCTCGTCTCCGGGCTGATCGGCGGCGGGGTGGGGCCGTGGCTGCCCTATCAGATGTTCTCGACCGGCTGGGTGGGGATGCTGTCGGGCTGGCTGCCTGAGTTCCGGCGCCATCGCCGATGGGAGCCGATCATGCTGGCCGGCTGGGGCGCGCTCTTAGGCCTGGTCTTCGGCGCGATCATGAACGTGTGGTTCTGGCCCTTTCTGGCCGGCGGGACAGCCGTGGGGCAGGCCCAAAATGGCGTGTGGCAGCCGGGGATGGCGATCTGGCCGACGCTGCGCGCATATTTGACGTTCTATCTGGCCACATCGTTATGGTGGGACCTGGGACGCGCGGCCGGCAATGCCTTGTTGATCGGGCTCTTCGGCGGACCGGTGCTGCGGGTGCTGCGGCGCTTCCGCAGCCGGTTCCGCTTCGATGTCGTACCTACCTACACGATTTCGATCCCTGCGCCTTCCACCACATCGCCCACGGCCCACGCCTCTTGTCCTCGTTCGGCGCAAAACGCTGCGAAGTGATCCGCACGCTCGGGCGGAACCGCGACGAGCAGCCCGCCCGATGTCTGTGGGTCGTGGAGCAACATCTCCTGCCAATCGTGCACGGGGCGGGTATACGTCACCTGGCTGTTGTAGAAGGCGTGATTGCTGTGCGCGCCGCCCGCGTAGATCCAGGCCGCGCCGTATTGCCAGGCGCCTGGCAGCCACGGCAGATCGTCGAAACGGAACCGCAGGCAGACGCGGCTGGCGTTCGCCATCTCGGAGGCGTGGCCGAGCAGCCCGAAGCCGGTGATGTCGGTCGCGCCGCGCGCGGCGACCGCCTGGGCCGCTTGCCCCGCCACCCGATTCAAGCGCATCATGCTGGCGATCGCGGCGTCGAGATGGGCAGGCGCGGCCGCGCCCCGCTTGAGGGCAGTGGTGATCGTGCCCGTGCCGAGCGGCTTGGTCAAGAAGAGCCTATCGGCCGGCCGGGCGCCGCCCTTGGTCAAGATGCGCGCCGGGTGCACGATGCCGGTGACCGCCAGGCCATACTTCGGCTCCCGATCCTGGATCGTGTGGCCGCCGGCGATCGCGGCCCCGGCCGCGGCCACGACCTCGGCGCCGCCGCGCAGGATTTCGGCCAACAGGTCTGGCGGCAAGTCGGCCGGAAACGCAGCCAGGTTGAGGGCGAAGAGCGCCTCGCCGCCCATCGCATAGACATCGCTCAGCGCGTTGGCGGCTGCGATCGCGCCGTACTCGTAGGGAGTGTCCACGATCGGCGTAAAGAAGTCGGCCGTCTGGATGAGCGCCTGCTCATCGTTCAGGCGATAGACGGCCGCGTCATCGGGCGTGGCGAGTCCCACGAGCAAGTTGGGATATCGCTCGGCGGGAAAGATATGCTCCAGGGCGCGCAGAACCTGCGCGAGCTGCCCGGCCGGCAGCTTGGACGCTCAGCCCGCACACGAGCTGAGGCTGGTTAGCTTGATGATCTGTTCGCGACTCAATGCAGGACCCTTTTCTGATGATCTGATGGAACCTACGGTTGATACGCCGATCGCGCAGTTTATGCCATGCGCCGCGGAGGGTGGCTGTTTCTCTTTCGGTCAGCCCCAAGCTCCCGATCAACAGAATCGCATCGTTGAGATCCAAAGCTGACTCGATGTCGCCCTTGAGCACCAGATCGTTCAGCCGATCGAAATCCAATCCACCAATACCCTGCAAAGGCAACAGCAGTGTCTCGGCTTCGTTGGGTTCCAGTTCCAGCACTCCGCCGCCATAGCTTCTGCCGATGACCTCCGACAGTGCGAAGGTAAGGGAATTGAGAAAAGCCGCGACAATCGCCTTGGGCCGCAATTCCGAAGTAAGCCGGACGCGATGAATCGTATCTGTGCTTGTCGCAGGGGTGGTGTTGAGAACCAGCTTGGGATAGCCGTGCACCTGGCGCAACATGAAGGCATCGGGAGTCCAGATCGAAGGGACCGCATACCAATGCTCGCGGATGCGGCACTTGTAGCCCTGATGGAATCCCTGGCGCATACCTGTCAAGACATAGTTCCGAGCGGCCACCGATAGCCTATCGAGCGGCGCTTCGGGCAAATTCAGGAGGCGGGACGGCAGCTGTTTCTCTATGTTCTCCCGGAGATCCTGCTCAGCGAAGATGAGTCCCCTCAGATGGGCTGACCGGGTCACGATAGGCACAGTATACTCAAGAAGCTGCCGCGCCGCCGCCTGCTCTTGGGTCAGCACGAAGAACTCATTCAGCCCCGTGACGATGCCCACATCTACGGACAGCACCTTGCGCGCGGCCGTCAATCGGGCATCATCTCGCAACGCCCGCAGCAGTCCCAGTTCTTTCCGATCGAGATAGTACTGCGTCCATTTCTCCGTCGAGTGGTCCATCTCCTTGGGCGGATCAGATGCAGGGCGCTCTTCCAGGTAGTCGGGCAGGTCAGCCAGCTCGTCAAGCTCCACAGTGCGTATGCCCGTGTGATCGTGGCCATCGCGCTCGCCCAGAAACAGCACTACTTCCTGCTGGATGCCCTCGAAGACCAACTTCCGAAAGGTGAGGAGGGTGATCTTGCTATAGCACTCAGTCAGGAATTGGCGCAATTCGGCCGCGTAACCCACTTGCATGAGTTCCGCGGGGATGACCATGGCAAGTCGGCCTCCGCCCGGGTTGAGCAAAAGCGTCGAGGCCACCATGAAAGGCACCCAGGCGTTGGTCAGGCGTGTGGGACGCAGCCCCGCATGTTTCATCAAGCGAAACGCGACGGTACGATGATCCTCCTGGAAATTCTGATAACGGATAAAGGGCGGATTGCCGATGATGGCGTCGAAGCGCAGTTCACTCAACAGGTGCTGTTCGCAGTATTGGAAGAAATCGCCCACCCAGATAGGGAGGGAGGACGCGGCGTCCAGAGGAGCAAGTCGCCTGGCTGCCTTTTCCGCCTCTTCTTCGTCAATCTCGACGCCGTGTATCAGGCGGCGAATGGCGCTGGGGCCTGCACCGCGTTCCGCCAGGGTCTCGGCGGCTGCCGCGAGGAACGCGCCGTCGCCGCAACTGGGCTCCAGCACCATATCGCCGGCCGAGCGAATGGCCCAGGCGGCCAGGAATCGGGCTATCGGCGGCGGAGTATAGTAGCCGCCGCGAAGCTTCTGTGTGGTGGCGGGCAGTTTCACGATGGGAGTTCCTCCCGAACATCGGCGCGTTGAGCCGAGCTCGTTGCCGAATTATACAGTGTCTCCCAGGACCGGTCAAACAGGGTGTGACATGCGCGGCGGTGCTTCGGTTTTTGGCGCAGACGTGTTAGAATGTGGCAGAGCGACCAAAATCCACCGAGGAGGGCATGTCATGAACCTGATCCTGGCCATTGTCCAAGACAACGATGCCGACGCCGTCACCCAGGCTCTGTTGGCCGATAACTACCGCCTCACGCGCTTGACCACAGCCGGGGGATTCTTCCGCCGCGGCAACGCAACCCTGCTCATCGGCGTAGAACCGGGGATGACCGATGACGTGTTGCAGATCATCCAGCACACTTGCTGTCCAGATGGCGAGAAACCGCCTGCCGACGCCGGTCAGCCGGCGTACAAGGCTACGGTGTTTGTGCTGCAAGCTGATCGCTTCGTTCACGTGTAGCGCGTTTGACAGCCGTCGCGACCTGTGCTATAGTCGCCTCCAATCGAATATCGCCACACAAAAGCTTTGAGCCGGACTAGTAGACGCCGAAGCGAGGCTTCAGAGAGTTGGCCGTTAGCTGCGAGGCCAGCGCCAGCGCCAGCGTCGAATGGACCGGGGAGCTGCAAGCCGAAAGGTCATGATGTCGTGTGTGCATCTGACTGACTAAGCGATGCCGGAACCGCCGCCGTTACCAGGGCTGAGGGGATCGGAATCGCGTCGCGCAACGGCGCACGGTCGCACCAGGCAACGAATGTCGTTCCCGTCCCTGCAATGAGTGAGGTCGGCCTTTCTGGCCCGGCCTAATCGGGGTGGCACCACGGGTGGTTATCGAACCCTCGTCCCCTTCGGGGCGAGGGTTTTGTTTTGCCCGGCGGGCGCGACCCTCTCCCCTCGCAATGGCCCGCCGTGACACCGGGCCGCACGGCCCAACATCACACAGGAGGGGAACATGTCTGGCTCTACATCTGGCGCCAATGGATCGAACGGCTCGGCCGTGAACGGACTGGATGGCTATCGGCTAGTCCTGCCTCAATCGCGCATTCCGACCGCCTGGTACAACATCCAGGCGGATTTGCCAGCTCCGCTGCCGCCGGTGTTGCACCCGGCCACACAGCAGCCGGTGGGACCGGCGGACCTCACCCCGCTCTTTCCGATGGGCCTGATCCTGCAAGAGGTCAGCCCGGAACGCTACATCCCGATTCCGGCAGAAGTGCGGGAGATCTATCGGCTATGGCGGCCCACGCCGCTGGTGCGCGCCGTCCGCCTGGAGAAGGCGCTCGATACACCGGCGCACATCTACTACAAGAACGAGAGCGTGAGCCCCAGCGGCAGCCACAAACTGAACACCGCGCTGGCGCAGGCTTACATCAACAAACAGGAAGGGGTCGGCCGCATCGTCACCGAGACGGGCGCGGGTCAGTGGGGTTCGGCGCTGGCGATCGCCGGTTCCTTCTTCGACATCGCGATTGACGTCTACATGGTGAAGATCAGCTACCAGCAGAAGCCGTATCGCCGCTCGGTCATGCAAGCCTATGGCGCGACCGTTACACCCAGCCCATCGGACAAGACCAACGCTGGCCGGGGCATCCTGGCGCGGGATCCGAACAGCAATGGCAGCCTGGGCATCGCCATCTCTGAGGCGGTGGAGGTTGCGGCGACGAGCGGCGGCATGACCAAGTACTCGCTCGGCTCGGTGCTGAATCACGTGCTATTGCACCAGACGGTGATCGGGCAAGAGGCGGTGGAGGGCATGGCCGAGATCGGTGAATACCCGGACGTGGTGATCGGCTGCGTGGGCGGCGGCTCGAACTTTGCGGGTCTGGCCTATCCGTTCCTGCACAAGACGCTGACCGAAGGGGTCAAGACGCGGTTCCTGGCCATCGAGCCGGCCTCGTGCCCTACGCTGACGCGCGGGCCCTATCGCTATGACTTCGGCGATACTTCTGGCATGGCGCCGCTGGTCAAGATGTACACCCTGGGCCACGACTTCGTGCCGGCTGGCATTCATGCGGGCGGTCTGCGCTATCATGGCATGGCGCCGAGCATCTCCGCGTTGGTGAAGGGGGGCTATATCGAGCCGCGCGCCTATCATCAGACGCCGTGCTTCGAGGCTGCGGCCCTGTTTGCGCGGCTCGAGGGGATCATTCCCGCGCCAGAAACCAGCCATGCGATCCGGGCGGTGCTCGATGAGGCGCTGAAGTGTAAGGAGACCGGCGAGAAGAAGGTGATTCTCTTCAACTTCTCGGGCCACGGCCACTTCGACATGGCCGCGTATGATGCGTACCTGGGCGGCCAACTCCAAGACTACCAGATGAGCGAGGAAGAGTTGGCGAGGGCGTTGTCCACAGTGCCGCAGGTGAGTGAGGCGGGGTAACGTTCTGAGCCGGCGGTCGTGGCCCAGGCTGTGCGACCGCGCCGCCGAATCGCACACGAAAAGAGGCCCGCTCTCTCGCGAGAGAGCGGGCCTCTTTGTTATAGTCTTACCCGCCAACATTCGCGTGATTCGCGAGAATCTTCGGCAGCGTCATTGCGAGCGCCGTTTGCGAAGCAATCTCCTGGTCTGCTCTGACTGGAATGGCTGACACGCGCGCCGATTTGACAGATCGCGCGATTGATGGTACATTACGAACTAATGTTCGAGCGCAGCAGCGCACTGATCCTGGAGATGATCACACAGGCATGAAAGGAGACCAGCGATGACGCACACGATTGTCCATTTCGAGATTCCTGCGGATGACGTGGAACGCGCGCGCGCGTTCTACAAGGACCTGTTCGGCTGGCAGACCGAAGCGCCCCCCGGCTTTTCCGACTATTGGCTGATCGAGACGGGGCCTGAAGGGCAGGCTGTGGGGGGAGGGTTGTTCAAGCGGCAGATGCCGGACCAGGGCATCGTCAACTACATCAGCGTCGAGTCGGTGGCCGAGTACGCGAGCAGGATCGAGCAGTTGGGCGGCAAGATCATCATGCCGCGCTCGCCGGTGCCCGGCATGGGCTGGTTTGCGGTCTTCCAGGACACGGAGAAGAACGTCCTGGCGCTGTGGGAAAGCGATCCCGCGGCGAGTTGAGCGGGCGGCAGAGGTATGTCAGGCGCCTGGCGTCTTGGGGCAGCGTCAGGCGCTTGCGCGTCTACGCCGCATCCTGTGTGCCCGCCGCTCTGGCTTCAACTGGCCAGCGACCACAAGAAGCTGCTGTTGCGCACCTTGATCCAAAAAGCCACCCGCACCCCTACCGGACTGGATCCTCAAGCGGATTCACGACGGTACAATCGAGCCAGCCCTCGTCTCGCGTCATCCGCAGCAACACCACCTGCTGATTCAGGCGGCCCCAACCCTGACCGAGCACCTGCGTCAACTGGCCGCCCAGGTGCGCGGCCGTCGCCATACCCAACCACTCGCCCCCGTCACCGATGCATCCGCCGCCTGATACCCTGATCAACCAGGGAGAGCATTATGTTACCCCTCAATCGGCGAAACAACTTTCGTCTTCAACCCCTTGGCTCTCCTGGCGCGCTGGGAAAGCGATCATCGCACGTACACAGGAAGTCAGCCTGACCCGCCTCGACCGAGGCCAGATGCAGTGCATCCAACGGTTTGAAGCTCAGACGATGCAACTCTCTGGCGCGCGCTTCGACATCAGGCTCCAAGAGCACAAACGACGCCGCTTTAGCCAGAGCTTCCAGAGCATATTTCTGGCGGGTCAAGTTCGGGTTCTGTTGACCTCGAACACTAACGCTTCCGAGGACAACAACTCAACGCTCCTCGAGTCACATAAGGCCTAGATTCCCAAGACGGCTTCAGACTCAAGCAAGACTCGGAGTTGAGTCTTGTTGTCAAGCGAGCCTTGCAGACTGCACGTGTCGAGATAAAGTATCCTCTCAATAATCCGGGGAAACGGCGGTCACAGACCGCCTACGAGCCTGCTTTCAGGGGGTCTGCGACCCCCGTCGGCCCCCACTTATTGAAAAGATACGAGATAAATGATCATGCAGGAAGAGCCGCTCACGACGAAAAATGGTGTCTTCTGTGCCCGCGTTGCGGAACGACCGTATCATAGTGCCATCATAGCATGGGAGTCATGTTATTGCAAGGGGCGGGGACCTTTGCGAGGCGACTTGCCATGCAATCGAAAAGGCTCTTGGATCACTCGAGGCCTTCCTGACCTACCTGGCAGCAGTGTGTTTTCCCTTCTGACCGTCTTTCCGTTGACCCCGCTCAGGCTGCGTCCGCAGCCCCCTGGACTGATCCACCGACCTCGGCCTCAACCCTAACCTCAACTTGCCCCCCGTGGCGAATCTTGTATAATAGTACCCCATGACCCCCGTGCTGCAACTCCTGCTTCTGCTGGCCGTGCTCATCGCCGCGGCGAAGATGTTGGGCCTGGCGAGCACCCGCATCGGACAGCCGGCTGTGCTGGGCGAACTGCTGGCCGGACTGCTGTTCGGCCCATCGGTGCTCAATGTGTTGGCGCTGCCTTTCTTCAGCGACAAACACCTGGGCGAGACGGTCTCTCATCTGGCCGAGATCGGCGTCATCCTGTTGATGTTCATCGCCGGGCTCGAGGTGGATTTGGGCCAGATGCGACGAGCCGGCCGCGTGGTCGTCTTCTCGGGCCTCAGCGGCATCTTCGTCCCGTTGTTAATGGGCATAGCTGTCGCTCTGCCGTTCGGCTACAATCCGGTCCAGGCGGCCGGCGTCGGCATGTTGTTGGCCGCCACTAGCGTCAGCATCTCCGCGCAGACGCTGCTGGAACTGAGAGTGCTGCGCAGCAAGGAGGGGATCGCGCTCCTCGGCGCGGCCGTGGTGGATGACGTGGTCGTCATCTTGTTGCTCTCCATCATGTTGGCGTTAACCGGTGGAACAGGCGCCGGCCTGGTGGGTATCCTGTGGCTCATCGGCCGAATGATCCTCTACCTGGCGCTGTTCGGCGTCTTGGGCCGTTTTCTCATACCGTGGCTCTTGACCCGCATTAATCGCTGGCCGATCAGCCAGGGCCTGCTGGCCGCCATCGTCGTGATCGCGTTTATCTTTGCCTGGGCGGCTGAAGTGGTGGGCGGGATCGCCATGATCACCGGGGCGTTTCTGGCGGGCATCTTCGCGGCCCGCACCGGCTTTCATAGGCCAATCCTGGAAGGGGTCAGTGCGTTGACCTACGGGTTCTTCGTGCCTATCTTCTTTGCCAACATCGGGTTGCACGCTGATCTGGGGGCGCTGCGCGGCAATCTCGTCTGGCTGGCTCTGATAATCGTGATCGTAGCGATCGTCTCGAAGATCGTGGGGTGTAGCCTCGGCGCCTGGGCCGGAGGTTTTGGCCGCGCTGAGGCGTTGCGGCTTGGCGTGGGCATGATCTCGCGCGGAGAGGTGGGGCTGATTGTAGCCACGTTGGTGGTCAACAATGGTTTGGTGCCGCCTGATGTGATCACGGTCGCCGTGCTCATGGTCATCGTCACCACCCTGGCGACCCCGCCCTTGTTGCGCATGGCTTTCCGCGGCCGAGGCGAGGGGATGGCGACGGCCGCTGTTGGAGACTGAGAAAACGCGCCGCGCTCGCGGTGCGTTTGGGGAGTGGATGAATGCCAAGCATGGTTGTGTTGGTTCTGGACGATGTGGATAGGCTACAGGATGTGATACGCGCCTGGCATCAAGCTGGGGCGACCGGGGTAACGATCCTGGAGAGCTGCGGTGCGATGCGGATTCTGGTCCACGGCGGCACGCGCGACGATGTGCCGCTCTTCCCGGGTCTGCGCGATCTGTTGGCGCAAACCGAGGTCCGTCACCGTACCCTGTTCACCATCGTCGGCGACGCGGTCGGCGCCGAAGCTGTGTTTGACGCCACCGAGGCGGTGATCGGTCCGCTCTCGGCGCCGCACAGCGGCATCATCTTCGCCTTGCCGGTGCTGGCCGCGCGCGGCATCGAGCCACGCGCAGAGCGCGAGAACTGAGGCTGTCAGGTTTCTGAAACCTGACAGCCTCGCCCTCACCGCGACCTGGCGAACGCGCGCACCGCGGCCGCGATCCAAAAGACCGACCACGCCACCATGCCGATGCCGGCCAGCGAGATCGCCGTCGCATTGACCAGCGGCTCGCAGCGCACGCCATCAGCCGAGATGCGGATAACCCCTTGCGGCTTGGCCGTACCGCCCCCGCCTCCACCGCCGCCCGCGCCTTCGCCGGTGCTCGGCGGCTTGTCGGTCTCGGTCGAGACGGCTGTGCCGCTGCCATGGCCGAAGCCATAGCCGAAGCAATAGCCGACGCTGGCCACCGGGATGACCGTCGCATCGCCTTCTTTGATCGGTTCGCCAAACACCGATCCCACGTTGAGCCGCTTCAACATATCCTCGATCGGCTCTGTTGACAACACCATCTTCTCGTCCATGCTTTTCCTCCCAGTGAAGTACAGTTGCTCCTATGCTATAGATGTTCAGATGATCTTCTGGACTCGAGGCTTTAGCCGGTCGCTCTCGTAGCCCAGAATAACCGGCTGAAGCCTCGAGTCCGAATCGTGAATCCCAAATGTTTATCTGACGAACTAGACCAGTCTACGCACGGCGATCAGCGCCAGGCAGACCCCCGCGACCGCCAGCCCCGACCGCCAGATGCCCTGCCATGCCTGCCGATCGGCATCGAGCACGGGAACGCGCTGCTCGCTGCCATCTGGCTCGCGCACGATCACCTCGACAGGTTTGAGCCGGACCCAACCGCCGCCCGCGACGCCGCTTGCGCCGTTCTTCGCCATGCACCAGCCGGTTAACCGCGCCACGGGCTGGACCGTGCGCGCGCCGATGACCATCGGCTCGCCGACGAGCGTGCGGTCTATCCGCTCTGGCCTCTCGTGAGCGCCCGTCAATGTGTCCTCCATCTTCGCCTCCTTCTATCTACACCCCCTGCGTCTTGATTCCGCGCCGCAGCAACGCCATCAGCCGATCATGATCGCAGCGCGGCAGACAGAACGCGGCGCGTTCGAGTCGCCCCCGCCGCACGCAGGCCAGCGTCTCTTCCTCAAGCCACGAGACGCGCACAGGGACGTCTTCCAGCTTCACGATCGTCTCGGTCGTGGCCCACGTCGGCAGCCAGGCTTCCCCTTCCCGCCGTTCCAGGCCGCCCATCACCTCCACCGGGATGCCGTCGAAGTCAAAATGCCCCAGGTGTGAGCGATAGGCGTCGCCGCAGCGCAGCGCCACCGGTTCCACAACCCGCGTGGGGAAGAGTTGCTGGAACCGATACGCGCCGGGCGCGTCCGTCTCGATGTCCACATCGCGCACGGCCAGCGGTAGGCCATGCAGCGCCAGCGACGCGCCGCCCACGATCTTGTAATGCACGCCGGCGGCATCCAACCGGCGGGCCAGCGCCGCCAGAGCCGGCCGCCATCGTGGCTTGACCGCGACCGCCAGCAAATGCTCTGCGCCGCCGTGGATGCAGGGATCGGCCGCAATCTGCCGGTTCACATCCACCCAGGCATCCCAGGCCGGCCCATCGAGCTTGTTCAACTCCTCTTCGGCTGCGCTCGCCACGCCTTCGACGCCCAACACGGCCGCCACTTCGAAGCCGGCCTGCCAGCACAACGGCGCCGCCTCGGTCGGATGCGCGAAGTAGGCCACGAAGCTAACCCGGCCATCGGCCGGCGGCGGCAAACAGCCATCGGCCAGGATGCGGTCATAGATTGGCTGCTCCGCCAGCAATTGCGCGGGGTAGCGAGCTGCGCAGTCGCGATGGGCTGCATAGCGGGTGATGAAGGCGGCAAAGAGCACGCCGCCCGGCGCCAGCACGCGATACGCCCCGGCCAGCGCCTGCCGGCGCTCGCATTCCTCCAGCAGATGGTAGAGCGGCCCCATCAGCAGCACGGCGTCGAAGCTGCCCGCCGGGAAGCGCGTCAGATCAGTCGCCGTGCCTTGCTCGTAGCGCGCCAGCTCCGCGTTGGCCTCGGCCGCGCGCTGCCGCGCCAGGGCCAGGTTGCCGATCGCGAGATCGAACAGGGTCACAGCATAACCCTGCTGCGCCAGCTCGATGGCATAGCGACCTGGCCCGCCGCCACAGTCCAGCACGCTTGCGGGCGGTCGCGGCAGAAACTCGCGCAAGACGCGCAACGTCACCGCGAACTCGGTGCGGTGGCGATCCATACGCGCCCATTCGCGGCCAGGGTCCGCATCATAGAGTCTGGCGACAGCCGATGCAATGTCGAATGAATCCATTGCGATCAGCGACGCCTCCTTCTGCACGGGCTCGCCGCGTTCACGCGGCTTCGACGATGACCGCCGTGCCGTAGGCCAGCACCTCGGTCATGTTCTCGCCCAGCTCGGTGGCGTCGTAGCGCACGCCGATGATCGCATTCGCGCCTTGTTCCTGTGCGTGTTGGAGCATCAACTCGAACGCTTCGGCGCGCGTCTGCTCGCACAGCGAGACATATTCGTGGATCTTGCCGCCGGCGATGGTGCGCAGGCTGGCCGCAAGCTGTCCCACGAGTCCGCGCGAGCGCACCGTCACCCCGCGCACGACCCCCAGGTTGCGCACGATCCGCTGACCGGGAATCTCGAAGGCGGTAGTGGTCATCTTCATGTCCATAATTCGACTCTCCTCATCCTGGCAGGTGGGGGCAGGCTTTCTGAAAGACGGCTCGAACAAAACGAGTCGCCAAGCAACCCACTTCTTATACGCTCGAAGGGGCGATCCAGTTTCAGATTGTGGCGAAACACAAGGATGACCTGCAATCGGTCTCTATCGTTGGAGGGCTTTGCGCCGCCAGGTTTACTCGAGTATAATGCTTGATGAAGGTATATCTCGTGCAACGTTGATCCGTAGTGCGTGCCGATGCTCGTCATGCGTGGTATACTGGTGATTGCACTGATCTGGGAGGTGCGACTATGGCTGCCCTTACGACTGCGACTCCTGACATTGTGTTGACGCTCTTGCGACGCCTGCCACCGCGTGAGCGGCTGCGTGTGGTGGCGCAGGCCTTGCCGGAGCTGGAACGTGAACTGCCGGCTGTTCCGACGTCTGCGAGCTTTTGGCGCGGCGCCTCCATGCAAGCCTTGATCGAACAGCAGAATGTGCGGCCGGTGAATGACTTCGGTGCACTACTGGGAGGCTGGCCAGACGATGAATCGGTAGACGATTTTATCCACACTGTGCGCGAGTCGCGACAACTTTACCTTGCAGAGGTCGAGGACGAATGAGTGCTACAGTCATCCTCGATACCGAGGTAGTGTCTTTCTTGTTCAAAGGCGACACTCGAGCCGAGGCGTATCGCCCCCATCTACGCCACAAGACGTTGGCATTGTCGTTCATGACCGTCGCTGAGCTATACCAGTGGGTTCTTGTCCGCAACTGGGGAGACGACCGGATCACTCGATTAGAGCAGCAGTTGGCGACCTATGTGATTGTGCCCTACAATCGCGAGCTATGCTAGCAGTGGGCCAGGATCTGCGCCGCACGCCAGCGTCTCGGCAAGCCGATTTCGGCGCCTGATGCGTGGATTGCTGCGACGGCTGTGCGGCACGCGTGTCCGCTCGTGACGCATAATGAAGACGACTATGCCGGTGTTGCCGGTCTGACCGTCATTACGGCCGGTAGGTAATGTATGTAAGAACGACTACTACCATTTCGCGGCGGGTTGTGGTAGAGTGCGCTCATGATTTTAGAAACGCTGGTCGTTGGCCCGCTGCAGGTGAACTGCTATCTGCTCGGCTGCGCAGAGACCCGCCAGGCTGTAGTGATTGATCCGGGCGGCAATCCGTCCGAAATCCTGGCAGCCCTGCGCAGAAATGATCTCACGTTGCAGCGCCTGATCGCCACCCATGGGCACTTCGACCATGTGCTGGCTGGCCGGCCGCTGCAACAGGCGACGGCCGCGGCGCTCTACCTGCACGGAGCCGATCGGCTGATGCTGGCAGCTATGCAACGCACGGCCCTGGCCTGGTTGGGCTATGATCCGGGCGAGCCGCCCAAGATGAACGGCGATCTACGGCCCGGCGAGGAGATCAAAGTCGGCGACATCGCCCTGGAGGTCAGGCTGACCCCAGGCCATTCGCCCGGCAGCGTGACGTTGGTAGATCACGCCGGCCGCCGCGCGTTCACCGGCGACGCGCTGTTCGCCGGCTCGATTGGCCGTTCCGATCTGCCTGGCGGCAGCTCTCGGACATTGCTGGAGAACATTCGCACGCAGATCTTGACGTTGCCCGACGATTATGTGATACTGCCAGGCCACGGCCCTGCGAGCACGGTCGGCGAGGAGCGCAGCTCCAACCCGTTCCTTGCGAAGGGGGCCCCTGGTTTTTGATGTGGTCGCCGAGACGTTCGAGCTGCCGGCCGACATGGCCGATGCCATCATCGCGCACGCGTGTGCAAGCTACCCGGCCGAGGTATGCGGCATCATCAGCGGCCGGGCGGGGGTCGGGGTCGAGCTATATCTGGGCCGCAACGTATCGCCCACACCGACCGTCGCATACGAGCTGGACATCGAAATGTTGGCGCGGCAGGTGCGATTCGGGGACGATGGGCTGACGCTGGCAGCGATCTATCATTCGCACCCGGCCGGCCCCGAGGTTCCGTCGGAAAGCGACGTAAGCCGGGCGTTCTACCCGGACAGCGTCTATCTCATCTGTAGCCTGGCCGAACCAGCGCGGCCGATCTTGCGTGGTTTTCGGATCGTTGACGGCCGGGTGCACGAAACACGTTTGGTTCAGAGGTAATCTGGCATGGATACAAAACACCTTCTGCGGATGCTCAGCAACGCCTGCTCGTGTTGATGGCGGGCGTGAGTCGGCGTCGGCGCCGGTCATGCCCGCTGAAGCACACGGGCGATGAGCCGCGACCAATGGCGACACACGGATCAGTCTCTTGTAGCTGACGCTGATTCCGTACATCACGCAGTCCGCAGAGCGCAAGATCAACGGCTCATCGCGAGGCCGCAAGGCCCGATGAGCCGTTTTCTTTTTCGCCGACAATCAGGATCATCCCATCTACTGATGAAAGGAGCTTTCCACCATGTCTCACATCGCCGCCAATATCGCCGAGCTGATCGGCAACACGCCGCTCGTGCGGCTGAACCGCGTGACGCAAGGCGTTCACGCCGAAGTAGTAGCCAAGCTGGAGTTTCTGAACCCCGGAGGCAGCGTCAAGGACCGCATCGGCCTCAGCATGATCGCGGCCGCCGAGGCTGCGGGCAAGCTTGGCCCCGATACCATCATCCTGGAACCCACCAGCGGCAACACGGGCATCGGTTTGGCCCTGGTGGCGGCAGCCAAAGGCTACCGCTGCACGCTGGTCATGCCCGACACGATGAGCCAGGAGCGGCGCAAGCTGTTGCGCGCCTACGGCGCAGAGCTGATCCTGACCCCCGGCAGCGAGGGGATGCGCGGGGCAGTGCGCAAGGCAAGCGAATTGGCCGCCGCAGACTCGCGCTACTTCATCCCGCAGCAGTTCGAGAATCCTGCCAACCCAGAGATTCACCGCCGCACGACGGCCGAAGAGATCTGGCGCGACACCGATGGCAAGTTCGACATCTTCGTCTCTGGCGTCGGCACAGGCGGCACGCTGACGGGGGTCGGTCAGGCGCTGAAACCGCGGCTGCCGCATCTCAAGATCGTGGCGGTGGAGCCGGCTGATTCGCCTGTGCTCTCCGGCGGCAAGCCCGGCCCGCACAAGATTCAGGGGATCGGCGCAGGATTTGTGCCCGGCGTGCTCGACACGAGTCTGATTGACGAAGTCTTCCGCGTGACGAACGATGAGGCGTTTGCGATGGCCCGCCGCCTGCCGGTGGAAGAGGGGCTGCTTGTGGGCATCAGCTCTGGCGCGGCGGTCCATGCAGCCGTACAGATTGCAGGCCGCAGCGAGAATCGAGGCAAGTGCATCGTGGTCATCGTGCCCTCGAACGGCGAACGCTACCTGAGCACGGCGCTGTTTGCGGATTTGGCGGTCTGAGGGAGTAGTGCGTATTGCGTCACGCGTTTTCAGGCGCACAACACGCAGTACGCAGTACGCAATACGCAAACGCAATACGCACTACCCAGCACGCAGCACGCAATACGTGGTGTGCTCAGCGAGGATGGAAGATGCTCAAGACCCTACGCCGCGACATCCAGGCGGTCTTCGACCGCGACCCGGCCGCGCGCAGCGTGACCGAGGTGTTGTTGTTCTATCCCGGCCTGCACGCATTGTGGCTGCACCGTCTGGCGCACGCGTGTTGGCGCAACGGCTTCCATTTGATCGGCCGCGGCATCAGCCACTTCTCGCGCTGGCTCACCGGCATCGAAATCCATCCTGGCGCACGGATCGGGCCGGGCTTCTTCCTGGATCACGGCATGGGAACCGTGATTGGGGAGACGGCCGAGATCGGGACCGATGTGACGCTGTACCACAATGTCACCCTGGGGGGGGTCAGTTGGGAGAAGATTAAGCGCCATCCAACCCTGGAAGACCACGTAGTCATCGGCGCCGGCGCCCAGGTCCTCGGGCCGATCCGCATCGGCGCGCACAGCCGCATCGGCGCCAACGCCGTCGTGGTCAAGGACGTGCCGTCCTACTCGGTCGTCGTGGGGGTTCCCGGCCGGATCAAGGGACGCAACAGCGAGGCGGCGCTCGAAGTCGGCCGGGAAGACCTGCAGCACGATCGCCTGCCCGATCCGACAGTCGAGACGTTGCGCCACCTGACCGCCCGCGTGGTCAGCCTGGAACACACCATCCGACAACTCCACCTGGAGGATGATGGGCGCATGGCCGAGGCATGGGTGGATGGGGGAGGAAGCCACATTTGAGCGCGGGCCGCCAGATGGTGTATCATGCAGCCGCGGGATAAGATCGAGAGTCGCTCGTCCCGATCCCGCGCCCAACTTTCGGCCGGAGCAACTTCGTGCGCGTTTCCGTCATCTGCACCGTGCTCAACGAAGGCGAGGCTATCCGCCGGCTGCTGAATAGCCTCGCCAGCCAGACCCGCCAACCCGATGAAGTGGTCGTCGTAGACGGGGGCTCGCGAGACAACACGACCGCCGTTATCCGCGAATACGCCCATCGTCTGCCGCTGCGTGTGCTCGGCGAGCCGGGCGCCAACATCTCTCGCGGTCGCAATGTGGCGATCGCCGCGGCGACGAGCGACGTGATCGCCTCGGTGGACGCCGGCGTGTGGCTCGAACCGCAGTGGCTCGAAAAGCTGATCGCGCCGCTGACGCGCCCTGGCCAAACGCAAGTCACAAACCAAGAATCGCAAATCGCAAATCGCAAATCACAAATCAGCAGTCCGCAGACTGTCGCCGGCTTCTTCGTCCCAGACCCCCAGACGACCTTCGAGATCGCCATGGGCGCTACGGTGCTGCCGTCAGTCGCCGAAATCAACCCCCAAACGTTCCTCCCCTCCAGCCGATCGGTGGCCTTCACGAAGGCGGCGTGGGCGGCGGCCGGCGGCTATCCAGAGTGGCTGGATTTCTGCGAAGACCTCGTCTTCGACTTACGGTTGCAGCGAGCGGTCGGGCCGTTCGCGTGGGCGCCGCAGGCTGTGGCGCACTTTCGACCGCGCGGCACGCTGGCTGCCTTCTTTCGGCAGTACTACCGCTATGCGCGTGGGGATGGCAAGGCCGATCTGTGGCGCAAACGTCACGCTGTTCGTTATCTCGCCTATCTGATTCTGCTGCCCGGCCTGGTCGTGTTGAGCAGCGTACACACGCCCCTTTGGCTGCTGGCGCTGCTGGTAGGCGCGCTGGCCTACTGCCGCACACCCTACCGCCGCCTGGCTGCGTATTGGCCGCGTCTCTCGGTCACTGACCGGCTGCGCAGCGTGCTCCTCGTCCCCGTCATCCGCGGCGTGGGCGATCTGGCCAAAATTGTGGGCTATCCGGTGGGTTGGGTTTGGCGGCTGCGCAACTGGCGCAGGCCAGAAGTGCACTGGCGCGGGTTTGGCTCTGTATAGGCCGCGCGACGCACTCCTCTGCTTGGGCCGGTCTCCTGACCGTGCCCCGGCCCGGTTGGGAAACTGAGCTTCGTTCTGATCGGCTCGCAGGCTGCGCGACGCGCTCCTCACTTTTTACTCGTAGTCTATTCTGCGGTAGAATGTCGCCCATCACCTGCCGGAGGAGAAAGCCTGACTATGGAACTCCTGAAGGAACGCATTATCCGCGACGGGGTCAACCTGGGTCGCGGCATCTTGAAGGTAGATAGCTTCATCAACCACCAGGTTGACCCCGCCCTGATGCTGGCAGTTGGCGGCGCGTTGGCCGCGCGCTTTGCGCACCTGGGCGCCAACAAGATCGTCACGGCCGAGATCAGCGGCATCGCGCCTGCGTTGACGACCGCCCTGGCCCTGGGCATCCCGGTGGTTTACGCGCGCAAGACCAAGCCGGTCACCATGCACCCGAACGCCATGACCGCCGAGGCGCCATCGCACACCAAAGGCGTGATGACCGAGCTGATGATTTCGCCGGAGTTCCTCGGCCCGCGCGATCACGTGCTGGTGATAGATGACTTCCTGGCGCGCGGGGAGACGATTCGCGCGTTGGTGCGCCTGGTGCAAAAGGCCGGCGCGCAGTTGGTCGGCATCGGCGCGGTGATCGAAAAGCGCTTCGAAGGCGGCCGCGACGCGTTGGCTGACCTGGGCGTCCCCATCGAGACGCTGGCAGTGGTTACCAGTATGCAGTACGGCAAGATCGTATTAGAATGACCTGAAGACGCCGCATGTCTGGAGCGGATTCCCGATGGAAATCGACAGTCTGGCGTATCTGGCCAAGGCGGCCGAAAGTCTGGCAGGCGCCGAAAGCGAGTTCACTAACCGACGCTATGACAATTGTGCCAGTCGTTGCTACTACGCCATGTTTCAAGCGGCCATCGCTGCACTGATCGCGGCTGGAATCCGACCGGATGCGGGCCGCGAACACTGGGAGCACAGCTTCGTGCAGGCGCGCTTTGCCGGCGTGCTCATCAGTCGGCGCAAGTTGTACTCACCTGCTCTGGGATCATCGCTCCCGGAAATCCTGGATATCCGGAGGGGCGCTGATTACGGTCTGTACACGACCAGCCGCAAACTGGCGCTGCATGCGCTGGAGAAGGCCCGGCTCCTTGTGTCGGCTATTGAGACGAGGTTGCGATGAACAAGAAACTTCAGATTCTGATAGACGAGTTCATATCTGAGCTCCAGGCGCGGCTTCCCAGTGTCAGATTGGAGCCATACCCACGCGGGCCGAAGTCGGCTGACATCTACATGATCGCGCCGCACAAGGACTTCTGGGATGATGATATAACTCTGGCGGCAGTGGAGAACATGGGACAGAAACAGATCGAAACGCTGGTTCGCACCGGCTACTTCATTCATCTGCTCCGTCACTATCCTCAGTGTGGCGCGGGCGTCGTGTCAGCGGTGCGCGAAGAAGCACCGCAATGGCAGACACACGAACAGCACGACAAGGATGCCGATTGATGGCTGGAGCTACTCATGACGCGATTGCAGTCCTCGACTACGGGTCGCAGACCGCGCAACTGATCGCCCGGCGGATTCGGGAGCTGCACGTCTATTGCGAGTTGATTCCATGGGACGCGCCGGCCGAGCGCATCGTCGCGCTGAATCCGAAAGGCTATGTCCTGTCGGGCGGCCCCGCGAGCGTCTACGAGCCGGACGCGCCGGTATTGCCGCCACACGTGCTCGCCTCTGGCCGGCCGGTGTTGGGCATTTGCTACGGCATGCACCTGTTGGCGCGCGCCCTGGGCGGCCGCGTGGCCGGGGCCGAGCGCCGCGAATATGGCCATGCGCAGATCGCCCTGGCTGATCTGCCCAACCCGCTCTTCGCCAACCTCCAACCTCCAACCTCTAATCTCCAAGTCTGGATGAGCCACGGCGACCATGTGGCCGATCTGCCGGCGGGGTTCACGGCCCTGGCGCGTTCGGATGCGGCCATCGCAGCCATGGGCGACATCGGCCGGCGCATCTACGGCGTCCAGTTCCATCCTGAAGTCCAACACACTCCCCAGGGACAGGAGATCCTGCGCAATTTCGCCGTGGACATCTGCGGCTGCCGGCCCGATTGGACCCCCGCGCACTTCATCCAGGAGACGGTGGCCACGCTTCGGGAGCAGGTCGGCGATGGCCGCGTGATCTGCGGGCTGAGCGGCGGCGTGGATTCGGCAGTGACGGCCGCTTTGCTGCACCGCGCCATTGGGGATCGGCTGACGTGCATCTTCGTGGATCACGGCCTGTTGCGGCAGGGCGAGGCGGAGCAGGTTGTCGAGACCTTCGAGCAGCATCTGGGAATGAATCTCGTGGCGGTCAATGCCGCCGAGGAGTTCTTGACCGATCTAGCCGGCGTGACCGATCCCGAGACGAAGCGCAAACGCATCGGTGCGCGTTTCGTGCGGACCTTCGAGGCGGCCGAGACGATCATCGCGGCCGAACACGGCGGCGAACAAGCCGCTTTCCTGGCCCAGGGCACGCTCTACCCGGATGTCATCGAGTCGGCCAGCCGCGCCGACCAGCGCACCGCGCGCACGATCAAGACGCATCACAATGTCGGCGGGCTGCCGGACGACATGCACTTCACGCTCGTCGAGCCGCTGCGCATGCTCTTCAAGGACGAGACGCGGGCCATCGGCGAGGCATTGGGGCTGCCAGAGACCATCATCTGGCGGCATCCTTTCCCTGGCCCTGGCCTGGCCATTCGCATCATCGGCGAGGTCACCTGGGAGCGGCTGGAGACGTTGCGTCGCGCCGATGCCATCTTCCTGGCCGAGCTGCACGAGGCCAGCCTGTATCGAGCCGTGTCGCAGGCGTTCGCAGTGCTGCTGCCGGTGCGCTCCGTTGGGGTGATGGGCGACGGTCGCACCTACGCCGACACGATCGGGCTGCGCGCGGTCACCACCGATGACTTCATGACAGCCAATTGGGCGCGGCTGCCCTATGACCTGATCGCGCACATCAGCAATCGTATCGTCAACGAGGTCCCGGGCGTCAACCGCGTGGTCTATGATGTGAGCAGTAAGCCGCCGGCGACAATCGAGTGGGAATGAGAGCGCCGCGACTCTGGCCATGCGCAAGCTTTTTCTCGCCCTGCTGCTCCTGCTCGCCTGCGGATGCGCGCTCTTTGCGCCCTCGTACATCCGCTATCAGCGAACGCGCGGAGCGACCCCGCCTGGGGTGCAACTGGTCGGCTACGATTTCAGCCAGGCGGATACGGCCACTGTCGCCAGCACGCTCAATCGCCTCTACAGCGAGCCGGTAGCCATCCACTACGCAGATCAGCGCATCTTCCTGCGGCCCCAGATGGTGAAGTTTCAGGTGGATGTCGAGGCCATGCTGGCCGAGGCGCGACAGCACGAACGGCTCGATCACCTGCTGCGCATCTGGACGTTTGAGGCGCTGCACCGAGACCAGCCGCCTGTGGAAATCCCGCTGCGCTACCATCTGGATCGGGACGCCCTGGACAATTGGCTGGCCGACATCGCGGTGCGCTACGATCGGCCGCCCACGCCCGCCAGGGCCATGCGAACCAACTTCACGATCATCCCCGGTCTGCCTGGCCGCCAGATGGATTTGCCTGCATCGCGCACCCGTGTGATCGCGGCGCTGACGGACCCACGAACACGCACCGCCAATCTGGTGTTACGAGAAACCGCGCCGCCGCCCGCCAACATCGCGCTCTTGACCGAGCTGCTGCAAGCCCGCATCGCTCAGTTCCCCGGCGTGGCAGGGCTGTTCCTGCACCACATTCCCACCGGCGACGAGGCGGCGATCAACGCCGACGTCGCGTTCTCCGCCATGAGCACCATGAAGATCGCTCTGCTGGCTGAAGTCTACCGCAAGCTCGACGCCGCGCCGGACGCGACCATCACCGCACAGATCACCGAGACCATCGCGCTGGCCGGCAACCGCGCGGCCAACGAGCTGCTGGCGCTGATCGGCGATGGCAGCGCGACCGAGGGTGTGCGCATCTTCAACAGCTCGCTACGGACCTTGGGGCTGAAGAATAGCTTCATAGCTGCGCCCTACGACCAGCCTGGTCCGCGCGTGGCGACCAACGCGAACCGGCAAGGTCAGCCCTCCACGCGGCCCGATCCCTATGTGCAAACGACCCCGCGCGAGATGGGGCTGATGTTGAGCATGATCGTGGCGTGCGGTCAGGGTGGCGGCGCATTGCTGGCTGCGTTTCCGAACCAGGTGACGCAAGCCGAGTGCCAGCAACTGCTGGACTGGATGCGGCTGAATGATGTAACGGCTCTGATCGTCTCTGGACTGCCCAAGGGGGTGCGCGCGATACACAAGCACGGCTACGTAGCCGAGACGCACGGCGACGTGGCAGTCATCTGGGGACCGGTAGGGCCGTATGTGCTCAGCGTCTTCCTGCACCGGCCGGGGTGGTTGGAGTGGGACTTCTCGTCGGCGACCATGGGAGAGCTTTCCAGGATCGCCTGGGACTACTTCGCACTGGTCAGCAGACAATAACAAGGCCAGGTTTCCGTCGGAAACCCGGCCTGTGCGCCCTGACGTCTCTACGCTTGCTGAGTGGGCTCGGTCGGCGCGATTGGCTCGGCCGGCGCGACCGGCGCAGCCGGCGCGACCGGCGCAGCCGGCGCAGCGGCCTTGCCAGCCTCCAGGCGTTCCAGCAGCCTGGCCAACTCGTTGTTGATCGCCTCCAGGCCGGTGACCAACCCATTCCGAATCTCGTCGGTGACGTTGCACGCCCGCACTTCGGCGACGATCTTCTCGGCCTGGGTCATGATCTGCTTCGCTTTTTCACTCTCCCTGGCCTTCTTCGCGGAGTCCGAAACCTGGTCTCCGAACTTCTGCAGACCCTCGGCGATCTCGGCCTGGATCTTCCTGCGGTCATCGCTTTCCCAGGCGGCCTTCAGCGCCTCGGCGACCTGCTTGCCCAGCTTGTTCAACTCATCTGAAATGCTCTTCTCGGTGCGCGCTTCCTCGGTCATGGGTGCCTCCTCGTAGCGAAGTCCCGCGTCCTCTGCGGGGCATGTCTGACAGGCTCGGCCGGCGCTCCTGCTCGGCCGTGTCCATAGCTATCTTTCATCCATCCATACGCAGGCGCCGCGAGAAAGTTACGCCGAGCATACGCAAACCTATTCCGTGCGTCCCAGGCGCACCACGGCATCCAGCTCCACCCATTCGGCGCCCTGGCCCGTCGTCAGCCGCCGGCCGGTCGCGGGGTCGTAGAGGCCGATGACTAGACGATAGAGGCCGGCCGGCGCGTCGGCCGCGATCGCAACCCGGTGCAGATCGGTCAGGTATTCGCCGGGGAGCCAGCTTGTGGTGGGGAACCGGCCGCCGGCCGGCTCACTGTCGCCATAGCCGCGCGTGACGCCCGTCGCGTCCTGCAAATGGACGAAGACCGTGTGGGCGCGATCGGTGGCGCCCGTCGCCTGCCAATAGAGCGTGAGAGTCAGGCTGCTATCAGCCGGCCCGGTCAGATCATAGCCGACCAGCCTGCCCAATGCCCCGAACTGAACATCGGCGGGATAGCGCGGCGTGGGCGGCGTCATCACATGCGGCCGGCCGCGTACTTCTATCTGGCCGAGCACGATGTGATCTGCGCCGCGGGTGGTGCGCACGCGCGTCTTGTCGCTCTGCCTGAACAGCCCGGCCGCCAGCCGGTAGCGGCCGTCGGTCAGGCTGGCCGGCAGCCGGAAGGCGGCCTGGGTGCGCATCAGTGTACCGGGCGTCCAACGGCTGGTAGCGTAGGCGGCGCCGGGCGGCGCCTCCCACCCCGCGACGAGCGCGCCGGAGCGATCCCACAGTTGGATGAAGGCCACCGCGTCGGCCGCCGGCCGGGCTGTGGCCTGCCAGAAAAGGCTGACCTTTAGCAGGTCGCCAGGCGCGGCTGGTCCCTCGGCTGCGCTGTGTCCCAGGAAGCGAAAGCCATCCTCCAGGTCAACCGTCTGGCGGCGGCCGATCGGCAGCCGTTCGGGGCCCAGGGGCCGATCGGCCGGCGTCACCGTGATCTCCGCCAGCCGCGCCGCGGTCCCGACCGGCCCTGAGCCGCGTCCTGGGCCCGTCGAAGGGTCGGCCCCGAACACGTCGAGCGGCCGGTCATCCCCCTTGGGGTGAACGGCCACTTCCAGGGCATAGACGCCCGGCGGCGTGCCCGCGGGAATCAGCAGGCCGAGCAGGTCTTCCCCGTCCCACTCTGTCGGGCCGACTGCTGCGGGTGAGGCGAGACCGGCCAACGGTTCATAGTCGTGCTGCGCCCAGATTTGGCCCAGGGGGTCCACCAGGCGCACGCTGACGCCCAGGATGGGCGGCGCGGCCGCCTGCCCTGAGTCGCGGCCTGAGCCTGTCGGGGGGCCTGCCGCCAGGTCGCCGCGCCAGGTCAAGGCCAGAGGCAGGATCTCATTGGCCGCAGAGACGGGACCGGCCCCGAGCGCGATGCGCGTCAGTTCCACCGCGGGGCTGGCCGCGGCGATGAGCGCAAAGCGGAATGGGCCCGCGTTCACCGGCTGGATCGCGTCGGCGGTCGTCGCGGCCCATGCGCTGAGTCGAGTCCCCGGTCCATACCAGGCGACCGCGCACACCGCGGCGCGTTGCGCGAGATGCGCTTCGATCTGGGTCTCCAACACCGCGCCCAGGGCCAGGTGCGCCGGGAACCAGACACGACCGGTCGCCAGCGCATGGTCCAGGCCGCGCGCGACGTCCGGCGACCAGGCCGCATCAGGCGTCAAGACGGCCGTCGGGCCAGGCGTCGCCAAGCCTTTCACGCCGGAGGCGAGAGAGGCATAGCTGCGCCAGTAGCCTACCTGCCAGGGATAGACGCAAAACACCGTGTCTTCGGGCAGCCCCTGTTCGACTGTGCGGCTGATCAGCGGCCGATAGTCGTCGGCGGCATAGCGCGGGGTCGTGTAGAACGCGGCCAGGCTGGCTCCGGCCGCCGCCACGAATAGTCCCACCGCGACGTAGGGAACCGACTTCGCCAGCCCTCCCCTCGGCTGCGCCCATGACCACAGCCCGGCCAGGCCGGCCGCGGCCAGCAACACGAACGCCGGCAGCGCCAGCAGCAACAGCCGCTCCCCGCGCGCGGGGAAAAACGGATAGCGCAGTCCGATCAGCCAGCCGAGGAGGAGCGTCGTCGTCAGGACCGCGACGAGCAAGGGCAATCCTGCCCTGAAAATTGCCCGCCGCTTTGGTCTCGAGGCTTTAGCCGGTTTCTGCCGCCGACCACCAAACCGGCTAAAGCCTCGAATCCAGCCCGCCTGTTTTTCAGGCACCGTCCCACAGGGAGGCTGCGCACTGGCGCCGCGGCCGGCATGAGCAACAGTTCTGAAAATCGCCCGCCAAGCGCCAGGCGCTTGGTCGGTTTCAAGCCACAGCCACCCGCACACCAAGGGCGCCAGCAGCAGCAGCGCGGCCGGCCAGGAGGGCGACAGCGCGCCTTCCAGATGACCAGCAAGGAAGGCCGCCAGGTGTCGGGCCAGATAGAGCGCCAGGCCCAGGGGCCGGTCGGCGTCGGCCGCCACCTTCTGGCTGATGTAGGGGATGAGCCTGGGCGTGGCGAACACTACCCACGGCAGGTAGAGCAGCGCGACCACAGTCTGGCCGGCCAGCCAACGGATCAACGATTGGGCATCTCGCCGCCAGCGCCAGAGCGCGTAGAGGGTCAGGCCGATGGGCAGAAAGACGGCGTAGTACTGGGTGTAGAGCGCGGCGACCGTGAAGACGACATAGGCCGCGAGCGCAGCGGTCCGGCGACCGGCCGTTCCATGTTCTGAAAATCGCCCACCGCCCCGGTCTCGAGGCTGTGCGAAGCCTCCTTTCAGGATTAGCCGGTCACTCTCGCCAACAGTGTAACCGGTTGAAGCCTCCAAACCAGGACATTTTCCCACTGGCCGTGGCGCCGCGCCCGGTATGAGCAACTGACCCGCCGCGAACACCCGCGCCGCGGTGATCAGCGCGCCGAGGCTGAGCAGCGCCACCAGGCCATACATCCGCACTTCCTGGCTGTAGAAGATGTGCAGAGGGTTGATCGCCAGCAGCAAAGCGGCCAGCACGGCTGGCCGCGGCCCCAGCAGCCGCCGGCCGGCCAGATAGATCGCGGGAATGGCCAACACGCCGACCCAGGCCGAGAAGAGCCGCAGCGCGACCGGCCCGGCGCCCCACAGCCCGATCCAGCCGTGCAACAGTGCGTAGTAGAGCGGTGGATGGATGTCTTGGGCCGTCAGCCCGGCCATCTGGCTGACCGAATGCGTCGCAAACCAAACGGAGTACCCCTCATCCCACCACAGCGGCTGCAGATCCAGGCGCAAGACGCGCAGGGCGAAGCCCAGGAGGATGAGCAGAAGCAGCAACGGCCGGAAGCCGAGACCGTCAGAGGGTCCCGGCACCCGGCCAACGCGCCTCTCGCCTACTTCTCTTTCCATTCGATGATCGCGATCCGATTGGTCACGCCGCTGACGGTAAAGTTGAACACGTCGGACACCTGCTGGCCGCCCTGGATGATGAAGGCGCTGTAGTTGCCGTTGAGGGCGGGCTGGATTTCAGCCTTGCAGCCCGGATTGTAGAGGAACTCGCTGGGATAGCCGGAATCGCCGCGCGCCGGTTCGGTTCCACCGCTATAGGCTTGCTCCTTGATGACCGCGCCATCACGCGTCACACGCAGCGTGCCGGGGACCAGGGCTGTCCCAGCCTGATTGAAGACGAAACACCAGACGGTCACGAAATCGTTGGTGTTGGGCCGCAATTGCGATTTACCGGTCAGCGCATAGCGCAGCGCTGGCGCGGGCGTATTGGTCGGCTGTGGCGGCGTCGTGGGCGGCGGCGGCGGCGAGGTGGGCGGCGCCGGGATGTTGGCGGCCACTTGAACCCTGGCGGTCCCCCTGGCCGTCACCATGCCCGCAGTGATCCAACCAGTTCGCCCCTCATAGGTGAACTGCCACCAGTCGCCGTTGGGATTCTTCCCCGTGATATCGAAGGTCTGGCCCTGGCGCACCTCGCCGAGGATGGGGTAGTTGACGCCCGGCCCCCCGCGCACATTGACGGCCGGCTCGGAGACGGTGAAGGCTGCCTTCTCTGGCGTGGCGGTGGCCGTAGGCGGCGCGGCCGTGGGCGCTACGGTCGGCGGCGCGGTCGGCGCAGGCGGCGCCGGAGTCACCGTCGGAATCGGGATCGGTGTGGCCGACGGCGGGACAGCGGTTGGCCTGACGGGTGTGCTCGTAAACGTTGGGCGGAGCGTCTTGGTCGGGATCGGCGTGACGGCCGGCCCACGGCTGGGGCCTATCCTGCCGCAGCCCGCGAGCGCAATCAGCGACAGCGCCGCTATGAGTAGCACCCAGATACGGAAATTCATGAATACGTCCTCCTATGCAGGGTTGGTAGTTGGTAGTTGGTGAATTGGTGGGCAGAGATGTATCAGCGCGCCAGCCAGTAGGCGACGAACACCACCAGGTTTCGATAGGAGTCGCCCTTGGTCGTGAACTCTTTGATCGGCGAAACGCGATACCCGCCCGGCCTGGCCAGGTAGATCCGCCAGTCTGCCTCGCCGGCATGATTCATCTCGAATTTCAGATTATAGTCGAAGCTTCCTTCCGGTTTGGTGTTGTCGAAGGGAGGACCGTGCGATTGCACGAAGTCGCTGACCTCGACATTGTTGCGGAACACGACCAGCACGTAGCCCGGCAGCGCCTTCTGGTTGTCCCACGGCCCTTCATACACCTTGACCCAGATCGTCAAGACGCCCGTGTCCCGCTTGATGGGGAATTCGGGGCCGCGCGCGATATCGAACGGCGGCAGTGGGGTGGACGTTCGCGTCGCGGTAGGCGGAGGCGGAGGAATCGGCGTGGGCGGCGGCGTGGGCGCCGGCGTCAAGACCGGAACCTCCTCCAGCGGACCTTTCGGCGATACCGAGTCGGCCGCCACCCAGGCCGGCTGGTTCGAGATGCAGCACACCTGCCACCAGTCGCGGTTGGGGGTGCGCGCCAGGATCATCAGCTCATCGCCCCGTTGAGCCTGTCCGATCAGCTCGAAGGTGACGCCAGGCCCGCGGCGGCCATTCGCTGCATCCGCAGTGACCACCACGTAAGGCGTCGGATAGGGCCGCGGGCCGATGACCCGCGTGGGCCGATTGGTCTCGACATCGGGCGTGCGGGTGGGCGTGGCAGTGGGCATGCCGGTGGGCAGCGGGGTGGGACTCGGCGGCGGCGTCAAGGTGGCGATCAACACCAGGCTCGTGCGCCCCGCGTTCCCTTCCGCCGCGGCTGGCTGACCGTTGGCAACGGCTGGCGCGGCCGGCCCTCCTGGCGCCGCGACCGTCACGCCGGGCGGCAGCGCGCCGCGCACGGCCAGCTCTGGCGTGGGCCTTTGCGCGCCGGCCGCGGCGGGCAGCGGTGTAAAAGTGGGCCGCGGGGTCTTGGTTGCGGTCGGCGCGGCGACTGTAGAACGGCCCACCAGCGTCTCGCCCACCGAGCAGCTCAAGCCGACGACGATCAACACCGCCGAGCACAATAGCAAGATGCCCACAACCTGCGGTCGTGGACGAGCAGGGCGTTGGGTCATTTTCGGCTCGTGAAAACTATGTAGTACCACTTGGCATTCGCTGCGCTGGTGTGCAGACGCACGGCCGCAGAAAGCGGAGTTCCAGCGCCATCGGTAGCGACCACTTCCCAAACATCGTCTCCCATCGGCACACCCACGCCATTGCTATCCCATTTGACGTTGCTCTTGAGGCAGAGCAGGCCCGTGCGCGGGGACGGGCAATCCAGGGTAGGATTGACCGGCTTGCCGTCATTCGGCCAGCCGATGACGACCCATTGCCAATGCGATACGGAACCGTTGCTCAGCCATTCCTGGCCGGTCGAGAGCTTGCGCACTCGCAGCTTGTATCCCCACAATGGCGTAGCGCCATTGTAGATGATCGCATCCACCCGGAAGAAATCCTGGCCTAACACGTACTGTTCGGGTATGCCCTCAACCCGGAAAGGCCACGCATAGGTTGGGGTCGGCGTCGGCGTAGCGGTTGGCCCCGGCGGGGGCGCCGCAGACGGGGGCGGCGGGATGTTGAGGACCTCGGGCACGGTCCACAACGGCCCGGCTGTGCTGACCAGCTCCGCGAAGATCCACACGTCGGCCCCGTTGACGCAACAGATCTTCCACCAGTCGCCCGCGCGATTGCGCCCCACGACCGTGACTTCCGTGCCCGCGTCGAGTTGCGCGACGATCGGGTAGGCGGTGCTGGGGCCCTGGCGGACGTTGACATCATCGGTCAGCACATTGACGACCACCGGCGGCAGCGGCGTCGGGGTGATCGTCGGCGTCGCGGTCGGCGGGCCAGGGGTGGGCGTGGCCGATGGCGGAGGCGCCGGCGTGGACGGCAGCGCCACAGCCGTTGCGGAAGGGATCGGCGTCGCGGTCACGATGATGACCACTACCGTTTGCACGCCCGAACCGCCGCCAGGCGGCTGCGGGACGAAAATCGGCTGCCCTGAGCCGGGAATCAATTGTTGGGGCGTCGGCGGCGGCGCAGTAGGCAAAGCCACGTTAGGAAAGCGCGTTCTATCAAGCGTTGGCGTCGCGACGCGCAGGCCGCCCCCTGCCGGCGTCCAGGTCGGACGCGGGGTGCGGGTCGGCGTGCCGGTGGCCGCGGTCTGGCGCGCCAGCAGTTGGCCCACCGAACAGCCCAACGCCACGAACGCCAACAAGAACAGGGCAATCAAGGGCACCACCACGGTGCGGTTGCGCATGTCGAGATGATCCTCTCTGCGGTCAGGCGCATGAAGCGCGGCGCGCAGTATATCATAGGAATGCGCTTGACGGCAACCGCTGGAAGCCAGCTCTGGTATGCAACGAAAAGCCTCCTGGAACGATGTTCCAGGAGGCCAGAATGCTCCAGTGAGAGGATCTCCGGGGCGATTACGGATTCGTTCGATTGATAAGCCTGAAGGCCGCGAGCGCGGGCTGCGCCGGCGCTTGGGGCGTCGGCGCACAGGCGACGGGCGTGGCGATCGGAGTCGGAACGATCAGCCGCCAGCCGTCTTCGCTGCGAACGCGTATCGGCCGCGGGGTCTGCGTTCCGCACGGCTCCTTGCGAACGCATTGCGCGGTCTCGCCGATATTCTCACAGGCGGCGCACTCCGGCGGGCTGATGACGGTCTTGCAGTCCTGGCTGGAGACCTGCCGCGGGCCGAAAGTGCGCGACTTCGTCACGGAGTTGCCGCCGCAGTCCACGCCTGTGAAACTCACGGTCCGCGAGCGGTTCAAGCAGACCTCCTGCGAACTGCCGCCGGGGAAGTCCACAGGCCCGCGGTCATCGGTACCGGAAGCTTCCACACGGATCTTCTGGTACGTCACCACCGAGCCGCCCTCGCACGTCTGGCAGGTGCCGGCCGAACCAGCCTCGCGGATGTAGATTGCTGGATCGTTGTCTATCAGGCGTTGGATGCACTCATAGCCCGAAGCGACCGAGCCGCCGCAGGAAGCAATGGCGGCGACCACCGCGGCCGCGGTGGCGGGCGGCACGAAGGAGGCGATGGTCGAGGCGATGCAAGCCACCGTGCTCAGCCCGAACGCGCCCACGCAAATCCAGAACCACGGCTCGCTGCAATTCCCGACCGCGAGCGCCTGCCCGGCCGGCGTGTAGGTGGAGATGACGCCGCCGACGTAGCGGAGGCCGCCGCTGCGATCGAACATGCGGAAGTCGCCGTTTGAGCCCAGTCGTTCGATCAGAAAACTGACCGTCTGACCCTCCTGGCGCAGGTGCATCACGATGAGGCCCAGATCGTCCTCCTGGCCGGGCCGCTTGAGCTCGCCGGCCCAACTCATGGCGCCGTTGCTGTAGTGCGTTTCCACCGTGTTGCTGAGCGGTTCGGTGTATCCCAGCTCGGCCGCCAGGGCCGCCACATCCTGGAAGCCCGCGTTGCCCTGCGTGCCCGTCAGCACCGCGGCCGGCGTCACAGCCGTCTGCGAGGTTGCTTCGAGCGCCGGCGGGCCCACCGCTGGCAGAGCAGCCGTCGCCTCATTGTTCGTTTCATCGCTCTCTGCGTTGAGCTGGTCGTCATCCACAACCGCCAGAAGCGACTGGCTGGCGCGCAGGCCCGGCGATGTAGCGATCCAGACATAGCTCAACTGGGCGCTCTGGCCAGGGCCGAGGGCCGGCACAGGCAGCCGCGCCAGGAAGCTATCCACAAAGAACGCCACGTCTGTCGGCAGACTGGCCGCATTGCCCTGGTTCGCGATGGTGATCGAGAAAGTTACTGGCGCGCCAGCCGGGATCGTCACTGACGATCGTGCGGCTGGCGCCGCGGCCGCACGGAAAGCGTGCGTCTCGCCGCCAGCCGCACGCACGAAGATCGGCAGATAGTGGACATAGAACTGCGCGGCGAACTGGCTAACGGTCAGATCGGGCGCCGGCGTGTCTGCCTGAGAAGCCGGCGGCATGGCCCCGGCGAGCGCCAGGGTCAGGGCGAGAGCGACGAGCAAGATCGGATTCGGACGCATGTTGCACCTCCTGAGATGCGCCGCCTCGGCGCCACTCTATGATGGATCGAACTGACAGCCCTGTAGAGATATGTTGTCCAGGAAGAATTGGGTCGGCGCACTGTCATCCAGTGTCGCCACGATGTGGATCTCAACCGTGCGGCCGGCCAGGTCGCTCAAATCGAAGCCGTTGGCGTCCCACCGCCGGACCGCATGACGATTGTCCACGGCCAGCAACGTTCGCAAGAGGCGGCCATCGAGTTCCCGCAGCTCGACAGTCAGATGATCCTGAGCGGTCGTCCGGGTTTCAGCCGTCACCCCGCCCCAGGCGAGCGAGAGGGTCGCCAGGGTCGCGTCCGCGGGAATCGTGACGCGTTGCCGAAGACCGGTCTGCGCGCTGTTGAAGCCGCCCAGGTAGGCGCAGAAGTCGCTGTGATAGCAGCCGAAATCCAGGATCGTCGGCGCGATGCCGATCACGCTCCAGCCGGCGAGGCTGCCCTGCTCAAAGCCGCCGTTCGCCAGCATTTTGCGGCAGGTATACCGGTCGGTGCAGGCGCGGCCAGCGGGCGTGCCGGGGAGGAACAGACGGCTGGCGGCCACAAAGAACCGGGCTTGCGCGACATTGTCGTTCGAGTCCACTTCGTTCAAGTCGGGGGCCAACCTGACGGTCGCAGTGACAACATGCCAGCCCAGGGGAACGCCCTCCCAACGCACGCTCGCCGCCGCGCTGCCGCGCGGCCCAATCGTGGCCAACGCGCTTGTTCCGAGCGGCTGGCCGTGGTCAGCTACAAAGACGATCTCGGCGCCCGGCGCGTCCAGAGTCCCCCAGTTCTCGACTTGCGCCGTGATCGTCACGCTTGCCGTCGTCCCTGGCTCGACCAGCACGATCGGCCCAGGGGCGACGTTCAGCCCAGACAGGTGTGCGTTGACCGATCCGACGACCGCCAGCTCGTTGTTCGTTCGGTTCGTCTCGGAAACCTGTCCGGCGACATCTACCTCGATCCGCAAGGCCCACCGGTCGCTATCGGGAATCGTCCAGGGGCCCTCGATCCAAACTCCGCCGCCATGACGCGCTGGCAGCCCCGCGATCTGACGGACCGCAAGGTCCTGACGAACGCCGTTCGTTTCCGCGAACAGCGTGGCCGTGAACGGCTGGCTTATTGGCGTATTGCCCAGGTTCGCGACAAAGCCGCGTGCTATGACGGACGAACCCGGCGCGACCGTTGCGCCCACAGGCTCCATGCGCAGCGCGAGCGGCGCCACATCAACATAGGGCAGGAAAAGAGGCTTGACGTAGGCCGACCAGGCCTGGCCCACTGGAGTCAGCGCGCCGGTGTCGGGGTTCAGCAGATTGGCCCAGTAGGTTCCCCAACCCGTGAACGCATCGTCATCCAGGCTATACCAGAGCCACTGCTGCACCAGCCGGTCGCCGTCGGCCGGCAAGCCCAGGTCCGGGTCTGTGGCGCTCAAGAGGTAATCGAAAGACCCTTGCATGAAGGCGCGCGTCTTGGCCAGCGAAAAGCCATTCTCCTCGTTGAAGAGGATGCCATATTCGCTGATGACCAGCGGCTTATCGCGCTGGCCGTGTGCAGCCATCCAGCGCCGCATGGCCAGGACGTGCTCCGCGAAGATGGCCAGGCTGCCGTGCTGGCTCACGCTGTAGAGCGCGCCCCACGGCGCGCAGATGCCAGCCGGGATGTCAGGCCCCCAATCGCCCGGAACCTCTTGCAGCACGAAGTTGTGGATGTTCCAGAGATCGGCCGGCAACTCGCGGCCGTAGCGCGCCTGATACAGCGTCCACACCGCTTCGAGCCAGCGCAGGCGCAGAGCTGTCGGCTCCACAACGCCGCCGACCGCGACGCGTGCGGTCGGATCGTGCGCCTTGATGAAGCCGTACAACTCGTAATAGAGCGGCGCGTATTCTTCGGGTCGGAGCCCGTCCTGGAAGATGCACTCCGGCTCGTTGCCGATGAACCACAGCGCGCCGGGGTCGGCGCGCACGACCTGGCCGATCGTGGCTTTAGAAGGGGAGAATGCGCCAGGCTGCAGGCGCACGACATAGGCGACGTTCATGCCGCCAGGATGTGTGGGGTTGACGGGGACGCCCCAGTTGAGATACCACCCGGCCTGAAGCTCGGAGACATCATACGTTGAGAGCGGCGCGATCGCTCCGAACCCGAAGCGTTCATTGGGCGAAGGATACAAGGTGCGTTGATCGAACAACGTCTCGCTGGCGACCGCCCTGCCGGCCAGCGTCATGATCGCAACCAGCGCCGCACACCGAACCAGCCAACCTATCACCGAAAAGCCTCCATTCCTCTACTCCAAACTCGTCCTTGTGGGGCTCCTACGAACTATGACGGCGAACGATGGCTGAGGACACTGTAGCACAGCGGGCGGCCCTTGTCAATACGCCGCCCGGTAACATTATCATTTGACTTGACACATACGTCCGCCCGCGGTCGCAGGGCGATTTCATGTTGCAGAGATGACCACGCCTCGGCAGTGAAACCTGCGCCTGCGGCGGCAATACCAGATTGCGTCAACTGCTTTAGCCTGCTGGAGGCCAGGTTTTGTCCGTGTCTTGCAACTCTCGCTGCCAGATCGTGAGCAAGCCCTCACAATGAAATCGCCCTGCTGGCTCCCAGTGTCACATTGACAACGGCGTTGACGCGAGTATTCACGATCATCTCGATGACATGCTCAGGAACAACCTATGCGCAAGTTCTCATCTTACGGCCCGGTAGATACCGACCTGCACTACTATGCGCCGCGAGAGGTGTTGATTGGCCAGGCAGTAGCGGATCTGCTGGGCGAAGACCCGGCCAAGGGCGGCCATTACATCGCCGTCTGGGCGCCGCGGCAGCGCGGCAAGACCTGGATCGTCCAGCAGGCGCTCCGACGCTTGCGGAACGAACCACAGTACCGCGATGCTTTCGATATTCTCTATATCCCGCTTGAACACTTAAAGCTCGAGCGAGATGTCGCAAAGATTGCTCAATCGCTTGCTCAGGAGGTCACCAGGGCGTTCAATCTTTCACCAGTTGCTATCCATGAAATACAGGAGATCGAGCAGATCTTCCGCCGCCAGGTGCTGCGTAAGCCCTTGATCTTGGTGCTTGACGAGTTTGACGCACTGACTGAGGAGGCCATTGCCGGCATTGCCGGAGTCTTTCGCAATATCTACATCCGCCGTCAGGACGAGAGTGATCGGCCCACCGGCGAGAAGACCTACCTGCTGCACGGGGTGGCGCTGATCGGTGTGCACGCGGTGCTGGGCGTCGAGAACCCCCGCGGGTCGCCGTTCAACGTCCAGCGCAGTCTCCACATCCCCAATCTGACCTTTGCCGAGGTGCAAGGGCTGTTCGATTGGTACACGCGTGAGCGCGGGCAGGTGGTCGAGCCGGCTGTGGTCGAGCGGCTGTTCTATGAGACGCGCGGCCAGCCCGGCCTGACCTGCTGGTTCGGCGAATTGCTCACCGAGATCTACAATCCCGATCATACGCGACCAACAGGCTCTTCCGCATCGCGTGCGGCGCACGCAACGACGACTATCACTGGACCGAAGTGTTGATGGAGAAGGCAGGGCAGGAGACGCTACTCGGCGGCCGCTACATGGACGGCCTGGCGCTGCAC
>Ga0194113_10001043_pt1 | contig 37714 bp, 32 predicted proteins | sample TA2MahC200mmetaG_FD_146193 | JGI IMG/M metagenome (GOLD analysis project Ga0194113, IMG submission 146193) | Freshwater microbial communities from Lake Tanganyika, Tanzania - TA2015017 Mahale Deep Cast 200m | ecosystem: Environmental > Aquatic > Freshwater > Lake | place: Tanzania: Lake... | reverse complement strand
GAAATGGGGGTCCATAAGAAAAAATACGGGATCCGCCTTGAGCAAGGCGTCGATCCTGTCCTGTTTTCTGATACCAGCGGCCTTAATCAGGAAGGAAGAGGCGAGAGGGTAAGGCGCATGACCGAAATAATAAATGACCTGGGCCTGAGGCGTTCCATTATCAACCGCCCTTCGATAAACCCGAAAGTCAAGGAGATCTTAACGCGCCAGAAGGACGCCGCCGCCTAAAATGAAAGTCATTTTTATTACCAGAGAAGGATTCAACCTAGCCGGCGCAAGGGTCCGCTGCTATCGTTTCGCCGGGCAGCTTAAGAAGCACGGCTTCGATACCGAAGTCCTTTCTTTCTGCGACCATCTGGGCGCGAAAGACGGGATCAATGAAAAAGAGATGGGGCTATCCCAAAAGCTCCTCCATAATCGGGAGGCCTTCATAAGGCTGCGCAGGGAAAAGGACGCCATTTTTTACATACAGAGGTTTAATTACCACACCCTTGCTCCGTACCTTGTGCATCTTTTGCACAAAAACCGGTTCATCCTTGACCTGGATGACTGGGAGATGCGGGAAGACCCGAAATATTATTTTGGCTTTTATCCGAACTCAAAGGCGCATTTTTTCACGCGCCAGATCGCCAAAAGGAGCGCCTGCTGTATCGCCGCCAGCAGATATCTTGAAGATTTTTTGAAAGGGTTTAACCGGAATGTCTTTTATCTTCCTTCGGGAGTAGACCCCGGGCTATTCCGGCCGTCTTTGAACGGGCTTGCGGATGAGAAAATAATTTTCTCCTGGATAGGTACCCTGCATAAAAAAGAATACATTGAGAATATTGAGCTGGCCATGGAGTGCTTCGCTGGCTTAAGGAAAGAATACGGCAGCATTTACTTTGAGATCCTGGCAGACGGAGCCTTTAAAGAGGGGCTGATAAGGGCGATTGAGCGCTTTAACGACCCGCATATCATGCTTAAGGAGTGGGTTCATCCGGATGAAGTCCCGGAGTATCTTGGGCGCATCCACATCGGGCTCTTTCCGGTAGCCAGGGATAACAAGTTTAACCGCGCCAAGAGCCCGGTCAAATTATTCGAATATATGGCTTCGGCAAAACCCGTCGTCGCAAGCGCCATCGGAGAACCGCAGGATATTATCCGCGACGGAGAGGACGGCTTTCTGGCCGCAACAAAGGAAGAGTTTGGCGCAAAGATGCGGAGATTGATCCGGGACGCCTCTCTTCGCAAAGAAATGGGCCAAAGGGCGCGGCAGACGATCGAAGAAAAATATTCCCTTGCTGTTTTAGGAAAAAGATTATCCGCGATATTAAATCGGTTATGACGCCTAAGATCTCGGTAGTCATCCCCTGCTTCAATGCCAGGGTCTTTATCCGGCCCTGCCTTGATGCCCTCTTGGCACAGGATTGGCAGGGTTTTGAAGTGATCATTGTTGATAACGGCTCGAAAGACGGCACCGCAGAGCTGATCAGGAAAGGTTACCCGCATTTTGCCCTTATCGAGAACCGGCATAATCTCGGTGCCTGTAAAGCGAGAAATCAGGGGATCGAGGCTTCCTGCGGAGAATGGGTCCTCGCCCTTGACTGCGATGTAGTGCTGGAGAATGATTTTCTCTCCCGGGCCGCGGAAATAATAGAAGGCCTCCCAGGCCGGATAGGGATGGTCCAGCCGAAGGTTTTGCTGCCCGATAAAAAGAGGATCTACTCAACGGGGATACGGCTTTCCGCATTGAGGAGGTTCCATGATATCGGCCGCAATGCCTCTGATAACGGCAGATTTGACATGAGAAGGCCGGTATTCGGCGCCTGCTCCTGCGCTGCGCTTTACCGGCGTAAGATGCTTGCAGACCTAAGGGAAGAAACCGGTTATTTCGACGAGAGGTTTTTCTTCCTGGTAGAGGATGTGGATGTCTCCTGGAGGGCCAGGAGAAAAGGCTATCAGGCGCTCTACGCGCCCGAAGCCAGGTGTGTACATTCCGGCAATAGTTCGGCCACGCAAAAAAAAGCAAGGCGCTATCTTTGCTGGCGCAACCGGCGCCTGATGATCCGGAAAAACGAAAAGAAAAATATGGCTTTGATAAAAAAGCCGTTATATGTGGTTTATGACCTTCCCAGATTTTTGTATCTGGCGGCAAACGGGACATTCGCCCATAAACCGGACTTAGGAAAACTATGCTAGGAAAGGAGCGGAAGATGAAGATATCCATCGGCCTGTTTTTGATCCCTGTCTTTTTGCTGGGGTGCCTGCAGCCGGCCTTTTGCGAAGTCCTCATTCTGGAAAACGGGGACAGAGTGGAGGGCAGGATAATTAATAAAGACGAAACTATGGTGGAGATAAATGTGAACGGGCTCACCAGATATTATCTTCTCGATGAGATCTCTAAGATAGAAGATTCTTCCGCCGCAAAAGAAGAAGAGCCTCAAGCGGCTGCCGGAGATAAAGACCTGGAGTCGTTACGACTGGATGCGCTTGAGTCCTTTAAGAACAAGGAGTACAGTCAGGCGCTTTCTTCTATCCGGGAGATGTCCGAGATCGCCCCCGATAACCCCGAGCTGTATCTGGCGCTGGGAGTGGTGAAGTATTATCTTTCTCAATATGAAGAGGCAAAAGAGGCTTTCGGCAAGGCGCTTGAGTTAAGGCCCGACAGCCCTGAAGCGTATCTGCTTTTGGGTATCGTAGCAGACGCAGCAGGAGAAGAAGGCCCGGCAAAAGAGGATTTTCTTAAGGCAAAAGTGCTTTTCAATAAATCAGAGATAGACCTGAAGACGAACATGATCGTGGATTTTCTGCTTAAGAAATAAGGGCAGCTCCCGCAAGGCCGGTTATGTACAGAGTTAAAAAAATATTCAAGATCCTATTCGCATGCCTGTTTCTTTTTAAGTCATCCCGCCTGTCGGCTGAGTCCGGGGTTTATGCCGAGAAGTTTAGCTCGGTATCGCTTGCCCTGGAAAAGAAGACCGGGGTAGCGGCAGAGGGCCGGGCTGAGAACAAGGCGGTGGCCTCCGAAGTTTCTTTAGTCAGAGGAAAGGACCTTTATGCGCTGACCAGGGACGCCATCGATTTGATCGGGGGGATGAAGAGCATTGTCAGGCCAAAAGAAAGAGTCTTTATCAAGCCCAATTATATTACCGGAGGCCTGGATGGGCATGATCCGGTAACTAGCGGCGAGATCTCCCATCCGCTGGTGGTAGCTGCGGTAGCCGAAGAATGCCTCAGGGCCGGAGCAAAAGAGGTGATTATCGGAGAGTGGGCAGAGCGCCCGCTTAAGATAAACTTCGCCGGCAGGGAGGGCAAAGAGGGGGCTCAGGTCAGGCGCCTGGTGGATTTACTGAATAAGAAGTACGGGCAGAGAGTCTACCTGATCAATCTTATGGATTATACTACGCATTTTAAACTGGTCCCCTCAAAGACAAAGCTGCGCTTTTTAGCCATTCCGAATATAGTCGCCGAGGCGGATGTGATCATCTCCATACCTTCGCTAAAGACGCATCATAAACCTTCGCCCGTAAGCCTGGGTATGAAAAACTTTATGGGGATCATGCCTTCGATTTTTTACGGCGAACCCCGGCATAAGCTTCATGAGGCGGGCCTGCATCAGGTGATCGTGGACATCAATAAGGCCTTAAAGCCGGACCTGGTGGTGGTAGACGGCAGTTTCGGCATGGAGGGCAGGGGAGCTTCGCTTTATCTGGGCGGAAAACCCGTGGATGTAACCAGCCGCGCCGGAGGATTCATTGTGATCGCCGGAAAAGACCCTGTGGCGACGGATGCTACTGCCACGCGCCTGATAACCAAGAATTGGCAGCCTGCGCCGGAAGACCCCGATCTGGGCACGCCCTGGTATGTGCATCACCTGCGTATGGCCTACAGGCAGGGTTTGGGAAATATAGATAGTTCACGGATCAGTGTCAAAGGAGAAGTGCCGGAGGACCTGAGCATGAACTGGGAAAAATCTGATGACGGCGTCTATCCGGAGCTGCCTTCCGATGAGAATAGATAAAGGAATCTCCCGCTCCCTTGCCTTTATTGCCGGGCTTACATTACTCCCCGCCTGCGCCTGGGCTTCCCTTGCGGTTACGGCGAAAGAGGCAAGAGGCTGGGAAAAGGGCACCCTTACTGCGAGGGGAGCTGTCTTTACCGGCGATGCCTCTAAGACATGCGAGTTCAAAATCAGCGTGCCGCAGCCGGGCAAATACCAGCTCTTTGTCTATGTGCATCATAACTGGCGTAACCGGAAGGCCTTTCCCGAGATCTTTGTAGAGGCACTTGATGCCAAGAACAAGGCGCATAAAGGAAGCCACCTGATAGAGAATATCTGGTATTTGAATAAAGGGTATCCGGGCCGCTGGTTCATGGTCTCTGTTTCGGAGAATCCTTACTGGGTGCTTCCGGAAGGCATGCTTGCCTTAAAGTTCTGGATAGGCGCAAGGGATACGCCCTGGGAGGAAAGCAGGATACCGCCGGAAGGAGAGGTGGCTATTTCCGAGGTCTTTCTTATGCCGGTGCTTGATTCAGGGGAAGAAGCCTTTTCGTCTCTGTTCATCGAACCGCAAAACGGCGAGGGAGACTGGCAGGAGGTCTCTTATCATCCGGCTTACGCCACCGGCCTTATCCGGGCCCGCGCAAAGGGGGCTGTACATATTGTCAGGACCGAGATCCCCGTTTCCGGTTATTACCGCAGTCTGCTCTCGGCGTTTTCTCCGGCCGGTAACCGTATTGAGATGGGAATTGAAAATAACCATAAAAAGCAGAAGCTCCCCTTAGAGTTAAAAGCAACAAAAGAATGGGCGCTGGTAGAAAGCCCGTCGTTTTATCTGGAAAAAGGCCCGTGCGTTTTGACATTTGCAACCGGGAAAAAATCTGAAGTAATGCTGGATTATTGCCTGCTGCTGAGGCAGCCTGATAGAGGCGCGGGAAAATAAGATGTCTGCGAAAAAGAGAATATTTATCCTCATTTTGATCCTGCTTTTTGCCTGCGGCCTCAGGTTCTACCGCCTGGACCTGAGGAGCCTCTGGTACGACGAAGCCTCTCTGGTAAATGCGGCAGAGCAGGAGTATAGCCTGGGTGAAATTTTACGTTTAAGCGTTCTGGAAAAGGCCGGCTTCATGCTCCTCTTGAAACTATGGGCCAATATTTTTCCGGATACAGAGTTCTGCTTAAGGATGCTTTCCGCCTTATTAGGCGCCGGCTCGGTTTTTCTGATCTATAAATTGGGAAAAGAGGTTTTTTCGGATACCGCGGGCCTGGCAGCGGCGTATCTTCTGGCTATTTCGCCTCTGCACCTCTATTTCTCCCAGGAGGTTACCCAGTACAGCCTGGCGGTCTTTTGCGCTACTCTCTCTACGCTCATCTTCTTTAGGATCTTAAAAAAGCCGGCTGCCGGTCTTTATTTATCCTATGTGGCGGTGAATCTGCTCTTGATGCTCACCCAGATGGCCGGCGCATTTATCGTTATTTTGCACAACGTATATTTATTTCTATCGGAAAGAGAGTTTAAGGAAAAAAAGAACTGGCTGATAACGCAGTCTTTGCTCGCTCTCTGCATCGTGCCTCTTTATCTTTTCATTTTTAGAAGGGGAAGCGCAATAAACGATATCAGCTGGATCGCGCCACCTGGCTTCGGCACGCTTTGGGAGACTCTCAAGGCCTTTGTTTACGGAGGGGAGAGGTTAGCGCAGGGCGGGACGGGTTTTAGTATCGGCAGGCAGATCTTTTCCCGGTGGCTCATCCTGGTTTGTGCCGGAATCATCTTTAAGGGCATTTTTTCTTATCGCAAAGCCCCGGTTTCGGGAAAGATCATTTTTCTGCTTGCCTGGGCCATTCTGCCGGTGAGCGCGGTATTTGTTTTCTCCCTCTTGTTCTTTCCGGTTTACGTAGTCAGGTATTTTGTGATCTTCCTTCCGGCGTATATTCTGCTTTTGACGCTGGGGATCGCCAGCTTCAGGAGCCGCCAGGCAAAAGCCGCCATCCTTGCGCTTATCACGGTCTTTACTCTTCCGGCGCTGCGGGCATATTTTTATCCGCAGGAGTACGCCTCCTGGAGGGAGATCGCCTTACGCGTAAAGGAAAACGTCGGCAGCCGCGATATGTTATTTTTCCTCCCCCTTAAGCAGATAGTGCCGTTTGCCTATTATTTTTACGCGCCTGAGCGCGGCTCATTCCGTTCGATCGATAAACACGGAAAAAGAACAGGCAAGGGAAGGCAGGCCCTTTTTGAAGACAGCGGTTATTTCTTTGCCGGTGTCGGGCTGGATGAGCCGGCTGCCGGGATCCTGGAGAACCGCATTTTTCAGGAAGCGCGGAAAGACGCAGGGCGTATATATCTGATAGTCTCTCCGGACTGGCCGGGGGCAAAAAGGGCAGCCTCGGAAACCCTGGCTTATTTTCGCAGCCAAGGCATGGGAGAGGAAAAATCGTCTTTTCCTTATCCGGGAGTAGAGCTTTACATCTACAGTAAACAATAATGAGAAAGATCGATACCGACATACTTGTTCTTGGCGCGGGCTTAAGCGGCCTGGTCGCCGCAGACACTCTCTGCCGCAAGAACTTGAGAGTCACGGTCCTGGAGAAAGAGCCCGAAGTAGGAGGGCTGGCCAGGACCTTTGACTTCTGCGGATTCAGATTCGACATCGGCGGGCATAAGATCTGTTTTAATGGGCAGAGGAATCAGGATTATCTCAAGGGCATCCTGAACGGAGAAGAGCTTCTTAGCATGAAACAGAAAAGCAGGATTCTCTTTGACGGGAAATACATAGTTTATCCGGTAAACTTCCTCTCTATCCTGGATGTGAAGAAGAAGGACCTGGCCAGGATAATCTTTGAGGCGCTGCGACGCGACCGTTCCCTGAAGGCGGACAATTTTGAAAATTGGATCAAGCTGAATTACGGGCCGACCCTCTACAGGATATTTTTTAAGGACTACACAGAGAAGGTCTGGGGCAGGTCCTGTAGTGACCTTGCCAGCGTCTGGGCGGGTAAGAGGGTCGGCAGTAACAGTATTTTCAAGTTTTTAAAAGAGGTCTTTATTCCGGATAGCACGGTCAAAGAGAGGACGCGGAATTTCTTTTTCCCTCGCGAGGGGATAGGCGCCTTCAGCAAGGCATTGGAGGCCAGGCTCAACGGCTCTCGGCAGATCTATAAGAATGTCTCTCTCGGCAGGTTCAGCGCCGAAGAAGGGAAGCTCTCTGCGCTGAGTTTTGCCGCAGGCAATGAAAAACTTGAGGTCTCATTTAAACAGGTCTTTTCCTCTATCCCTATCCGGGAGTTGCTTGAGACGGCAGAGAGGAGTTTCCCGCTTGAATTAAATGGCATAAAAGAGATGATAAAATACCGCAGCCTTATCCTGGTAAGCCTGATCGTGGCAGAGGGGTCTGCGACTGACTGGCACTGGTGTTATATCCCCTCTAAAGAGTTTTCCTTCTCCAGGCTCTACGAACCGAAGTTCTGGAGCTATGATATGGCGCCTTTTAAGGATAAGACGCTACTTTGCGCTGAGGTGTTCTGCGATTACGGCGATCCCCGCTGGCAGATGAGCGATTATACCATAGCCGGAATAGTGGAGAAGGACCTGGTAGCCGCAGGCATACTGCGAGGCGATACGGCGGTCCTGGGCACCTGCGTGAAAAGAGTCCGTTACGCTTATCCCCTGCTTTATTACGGTTATGAAGGCGCCCTGGATAAGGCTAAAGGCCTCCTCTCGGGCCTTAAAAACATCCGCCTTATCGGAAGAAGCGGGTCGCATGCGTATTATGACATGGAGGAGTGTATCAGCGATACGGTTGGTGCGGTTGAATCGGTATACGGGTAAAACGGCTAATACTATGCATAGACTCCTGGTCCAGATAAGAAGACTAACGGCTCTTTGCGGGGCATTTCTTTTCCGTATAAAGGTCCTTGGCGCGCTGTTGAATCTGGCGCAGTATCTTTTTAGCCGGCAGGCCGTTTTATCCGGGCCTTCCTTCCTGCAGATAGAGCCGACAAACAACTGCAATCTCAGCTGTCTCCTCTGCCCCGCCGGAAATAAGAAGATGCTCCGGCCCGAGGGCCTGATGGAGCCGGCCGATTTTAAAAAGATAATCGATTCGGCTGCCGGAAGCCTGGCCTTCATAGTCTTCTACAATCTGGGAGAGCCGTTTTTGCACGATGGCATATTTGAGATGGCAGATTACGCCGCCTCTAAAAAGATCTTCGTAAAGATTAGCACTAACGGCCTTTTTAAAAACGAGGCGGTTATCGAAAAGATAATCCGCTCCGGAATCGATGAACTGCTTGTCACTATAGACTTTGCCGATGCTTCCTCCTATGCCGGATTCAAGGGGCAGGATGCGTTTTATCCGGTGAAGGAAAATATCAGGAAGATGGTCAAAATGCGCAGGAACAACCTCAGGCCTTTTATCAAATTGCAGCTTCTGATGCTGCGCGGCAATGAGAAAAGGATCGGCGATTTTAAAAGTTTATGCCGGGAAGTCGCAGCGGACGGCTTTCAGGTGAAGAAGGTCAGGGTGAATGACTATAAAGGAGAGACCCACTTTGAGTTCCTGTCCGAAAACAGCCGTTTTGTCCGCGTTTTTTATCTTACGGATAAGAAAACAACCAGGGCCTGCCTCAGGCCGTGGTTGTCCGCCACCATTTTCTGGGACGGAACAGTAGTGCCCTGCTGTTTTGATATGGACGGAGATTACCGCCTGGGCAATGTCCGGGACCTGCCGCTTGCGGAGATCTGGAGGGGGCGTAAGTTCCGCGATTTTCGCGCCCCAAGGTTAAACGGCTCAGGCGGACGTTTCATCTGCTCGGAATGCAGTTTCGCTTTTTCCTCCGGGAACTTTGTGCGGGTTTAGCAAGATGAATGAGATAGGCCTTATTTCAATAGTAGTGCCGGTGCATAATGAAGAGGGAAATATCAGGAGGCTCTATGAGGGTATAAAAGAGAGCCTGCAGGCGCTCGGGTGCCGGTATGAGCTGATCTATGTCAATGACGCAAGCAGGGATGATACGCCGGAAATTATCACAGACATTTGCAGGCATGATCCCGCGGTGAAACTGCTTAATTTTTTCAGGAAATACGGCCAGGATGCGGCATTAGCCGCAGGCTTAAGAGAGGCCAGAGGCGAAGTGGTGATCGCTATGGACGGGGACTTGCAGGATGATCCCGGGGATATCCGGCTTTTTCTGCGCGAGATAGAAAGCGGCTTTGACGTGGTCTGCGGCTGGCGCAAAAAACGTTCGATCCGCAATATCTTCAGGCGCGCCATCGCTTTTTCCGGGAATAAGCTGGGGGTATTTTTATTCGGCGTCTCTTTCCATGATTTTAACGCTACCTTCAAGGCCTATAAGAGAAGCGCCATAGAAAAGATCTTTCTTTTTAAGGGCTTCCACCGTTTTATTCCGGTAATGGCGGTTATGGCGGGGCTAAGGGTCAGGGAGATAGAGATCAGGAATAATAGCCGCTTTAGCGGCCATTCAAAATACGGCTATTGCGGATTAAGCAGGGTATTTTCTGTGCCGTTTACTGCGCTTGCCCTGAAGCTTGCGATGTGCCTTTTTAACAATCAGCCGCAAAGGTTGCTTCCCGAGGTGCAGTATAAAATAAAGCCGGCAGGCAGGCCGCATCCTAAAAAGGGTAAGCTCTCCGTAGTGATACCGGTGTACAATGAAGAAAAAGGCATCTCCCGGACCATTGAGCAGTGTATCGGCGCAAAAGAGGAGATACTTACGCGCACCCGCCTTTCGGACCTTGAGATCATTGTGGTCGATGACGGTTCAAAAGATAATACCTTGAAGGTCGCAAGAGAATACGCCTCTTTTTACGGGTTCTCCCTTATTTCTTACGCCAAAAATAAAAATTACGGCGGGGCTATTCAGGAAGGTATGAATGCGGCAGAGGGAGAGTATCTGGCTATCCTTGATGCCGACGGAACATATGAGCCGAGAAGCTTTACGGAACTTTTTAATACCCTGGACAGTCAGGCTGCGGATATCTGTGTAGGTTCGCGTATGAGCGCGGAAAGCCGGATGCCTTTGACCAGGAAGTTCGGCAATATTCTGGCTGCCTCCCTGATCAATCTGGCCAGCTCCACCAAGGTAAGCGATGCCACCAGCGGCATGCGCATCATCAGAAAGCAGGCCTATGAGCGGCTCCTGCCTCTTGCGGGCGGGCTTGAGTTTGGCCTGGCGATGACGCTTAAGGCATTAAGGGAGCCCGGCCTTAAAGTGGTAGAGGCAAGGGTGCCTTATTATAAGAGGATCGGGAGATCAAAATTACGCACCGTTAAAGACGGCTACAGGTTCAGCAGGCTGATTTTAAGTTTTATTTTACAAAACAGAGGCCACTTCAAACGTCAGGCGGAGGCTGAAAGGCATGGCGCTTTTTAAGAAGGCATTATTAATATACCCCCCCAGCGGCCTGTACATGCGCGATGACCGCTGTCAGGCTCCGGTAGTAGGAATGACCGCGCAGCCGGCGCGCCCGCCGCTGGATCTGGCATACATGGCTTCGGTACTGGAAGGATCGGGCTTCACCTGCAAGATCAGCGACTATCCGCAGGAGAGAAGGTCCTGGCAGGATCTGGCCAATGATTTAAAAGATTTCCGGCCCGGGATGCTGGTATTAAGCACGGTGACCCCTACAGTGCAGAGAGACCTCTTCGCCTGTAAGGTCGCAAAAGAGATAGATCCCGCAATCTTGACCGTAGCCAAGGGCGCATATTTTTTGGACAGAGACCGGGAGATCATGGAGCAATTCAGAAGCCTGGATGTCGCCATCAGGGGAGAGTGCGAATCCGCTATGCATGATCTAGCCACGCAGAAGGACTTATCCAAGATTTCAGGCATAACCTACCGTAATAACGGGTCCGTAATACATAATCCTGACCGGCCTTTCCTGGAAGACCTGAACTCCCTTCCCCGGCCGGCCAGGCATCTTTTGAATAACAGCCTATATAGATGCCCTGATACGAAAGAGCCGATTACCGTGATCGAGACTGCCAGGGGTTGCCCTTACGCCTGTATTTTTTGCCCGGTAAAGCAGGTCAACGGAGATAAGGTCAGGACGCGTTCGCCGGCCAGGATCGCGGATGAGATAGAGGAGTGCGTAAAAAGGCATAAGATCAGGAATTTCTTCTTCAGGGCAGATACCTTTACTCTGGATAAGCAATGGGTAATCGGGCTCTGCCGGGAGATCGTCAGGCGAAACCTTAAGGTACGCTGGGGCACTAACAGCCGGGTAGACAGTATCGACGAAGAGATGCTGGCCTGGATGAAAAAGTCCGGCTGCTGGATACTGGGGTTCGGGATCGAGAGCGGGGACCAGGATACCTTAAATAAGATAAACAAGCAGGCGACTCTGGAAGATGCCCGCAGGGCAGTGCGCCTCTGCAGGAGGCACCGGATCAAGACATACCTGCTTTTCATAATCGGCTTCCCCTGGGAGGATAAGGCAAGGGTCCATAAGACAATCGCTTTTTCAAAGGAACTCAAGGGGGATTTCGTTGATTTCAATATTGCCTATCCCTTACCGGGTACGGCCTTTTATGAGATGGCCAAAACGCTGGGTCTATTCAGGGAAGAGGAGATGGCCAGCGGGAATTATATAAAGCCGATCGTAAGGACCGGATATCACACTACCGAAGAGCTATCGAGACTAAGACGGAAGGCCATACTCAGTTTTTATTGCCGGCCGGCATACGTGATGCAAAGGTTATTAGAAAATATCGGCCGTCCCCGTTCGCTTATAAGTTATATAGAAAAGGGATTCAGGCTGTTGGGGGCCGGATAGGAGAAAAAGGAGCAGAAGGATAATGAGGTTGCTTTTTTCGACTACAAGCCACGAATTATTGGGGGTCGAATACCTTTCCGCCGTACTAAAAAGGGCCGGGCATACGACGGGCCTGGCCTACGAGGTGGGGCTTGACGGCACGTTTTATTTTCCCCGCGGCGGAAAGAGGGACCACTCCGGCATCCTAAAGAAAATAAAGAGCTTTAAACCGGATATGGTCCTTTTTTCGACCACGACTAACTTTTTTCCATGGGTGAAAGAAGTCGCCGGCGCCATCAAGGAGCATTATTCCGTTCCGGTTATCGTCGGAGGGATACACCCTACGGTCTGCCCGGAAAGGACGATCTCCGAGCCGGCCATAGATATGATCTGCCTCGGAGAGGGAGAAGAGGCGCTGGTAGAACTGGCAGATAAGATGGAAAGAAAACGCGATTTTTATGACACAAAGAATTTCTGGTTTAAGACGGAAGACGCGGTAATAAAGAATGATTTACGCCCTCTGATCCAGGACCTGGATGCCTTGCCTTTTCCCGACAAGGACCTATTTCATTCAAGCGGATTTCCCATGCAAAGGATATATATCCAGACAAGCCGGGGCTGCCCCTACAGATGCCCTTATTGTTATAACCATCAGTTACAGAATCTGTATAAGGGCGGGGGCAAATACTATAGGCGGCGCAGCGTCAAATCGGTAATAGAGGAGTTCCTCCACTATAAGAATAAATACGGCTCCAGAAGCGTATTCTTCTACGATAATACCTTTAACTACGGCGATGACTGGTTCTGGAGCTTTTTAGATGAGTATAAAAGCCGGGTGGGGTTGCCGTTTTCCTGTTTTGTCCGTCCTGACCGCATAAACCGTGCCATTGCCAGGGGGCTTAAAGAAGCGGGCTGCAGGTGGGTATACATCGGATTAGAGAGCGGAAACGACAGGATCAGGCAGGCGGTCTTGCGCAGAAATATATCTTCGGAGCAGATCAAAGAAGCGGTCAGGATATTCAAAGAGAACGGGATCAAGACGGTCACCTTTAATATGTTCGGCCTTCCCGAGGAGTCTCCCGCGGAGATGCTGGATACCGCCCGACTGAACCTCGACCTGAAGCCGGACGCGGTAGCCACGTTTACCTTCTATCCTTTTCCCGAAACCGACCTGATGCAAAGGGCCGTGGAATTAAAATACGTAGACGATAAGATCTACGAAAAGATAATGACCGGAGAGGGCAGCTGGACAGAGCTATCGATCCTGAACCATCCGCATAAAATAGCCGCCTACAATATAAAGACAATACTTCCGGTATTGAACAAATTGCCCCGCTTCCTGCACAAATATTTTTTGGACCGCTGGATCTACCGGAGGCATTCAGGATTACTGCTTTCTTTTATTAAGATAATCTCCCTGCCTTTTATCCATTCGACATGGGAGACAAAGTCCAGGATAAAGGAGCAGTTTGGCATCTACCTGCACCATTTTACAGCAGCCCTTAAAGGAAAATGGGTTTAGCTAGATTCAGGCCTGCATCGGTCCTCCTTATCCTGGCATATTCCCTTCTGTTAATACTGGGGATAATGCATCATGAGCCCTGGAGGGACGAGGCACAGACGTGGCTGGCGGCGCGCGATTTAAGCATTATCGATAACCTGCGTTACACAAGATATGATGCCTGCCCCGCGCTCTGGAATCTATTGCTGGTACCTTTCGCTAAAGCGGGCCTGCCTTATTCCGCGCAGGCAATATTAAATCTCCTTATTGCGGTCGTAGCGGTATCCGTATTTGTCTTACGCGCACCGTTTACCTTTCTTACTAAAACATTCTTCATCTTTTCTTATTACATAGCCTATGAGTATGCAGTTATTGCCCGGCATTTTATGCTGGCCATACTGCTTATTTTTATAATCATTTCTTTTTATCGTCAACGCTTCAGCCGGCCCCTCCTGTATTCCTTCCTTATTTTTTTGCTTTCCAATAGCAGCCCCTTTGCTTTCTGTTTCGCTTTTCCCTTGGTATTGGTCTATATCTGGGAGCTGGCCAGAGAAAAGAGCTCCCCTTCTATAAATGTCAAGTCCTGTCTGATGGCGGCTTTGATCATGTGTTTTTCCGCCCCTTTATTCCTGCTTCAGGTTTATCCCTATCCCGACAGCCTTCATAGCGCCGTTTTCCACAATATCTGCACTAAAATATCCCCTGCTGCGCCGCTTCTGGCGGTGAAGAACGCATTTTTACCTTTTATAGGCGGCCAAAACCCTGTCCTTATAGTCCTTTCTTTAGCCTGCCTGATCTTTTTAAGTTACCCCATCTTTTTAAGGCCGAGGGCCTCTTTCATCTATCTTTCTTCGCTGGGAGCGCTTTTCTCGGGCTTTATATTCCACATGAGGGGTGAACTTCGCTACGACGGATTTATCCTGATCTTTTTAATCTCGGGGCTGTGGCTTTGCGCGTATTATCCGCCGGGGAAAACCCTGAATACCGCTTTAGAGGGCTCTCTAAAAAAAATACATTCCTTCGTGCTCAATATTTTTCTTTCGTTTCTGGTGGCCTTTTCTATCTATAGCTATTATCTGGAGATCAGATACTATTTTTCCGGTGCCGGAGACATGGCGGCCTTTTTGGTCAGAAATAATCTCACTCAGGATACAGTCGTGGCGCAAAACGGCTTAAGTTCAAGCGCCATACTTGCTTATCTGCCGAAGACCCGGTTCTGGTATGCCGGGCATAAAAGATTTTCCAGCCACTTTATCTTTACTCGGGAAAATTTTTTAGCGAATCATGTCACAAAAGAAGAGGCGATCAGGGAATTAAAAAGCCGTTTTCCCGATTCCGCAGGCAGAGTGCTTTTACTTACGATCGAACCTCTTGAGGTAGGCAGACAGGATGGATTTGAACTTTTACATAGGACGAAAAAGAGAGTATTCAGGGTTGAAGACGAAGTCTTTTATCTTTACAGGTATAAAGGCGGAGATTAGATTTTTTTCTCTACGCTAAGGTAGGCCCCCTCATAGATCAATTCGTACTTTTCTTTCCCGCCCTTTTCCGGCGGACCAAGAATAAGAAAATCCGGCTCTTCATCTGACCCCGCACGGCGGAAGGCCTTGCCGTAACGCAGAAGCAGGACCTCAAAGAGCAAGGCCGGCTCATAAAGCCGCTCTGATTCGGTGAGCCATTTTGGCTGATCCGGCAGGGCCGAGGGCAAAGAGAGGTCAAGTTTATACGCGTAAATCTTTTGTTTATTCCCGCTATTTTTTACCAATATTCTCACGATCTCCATTCTTTCCGAAGCCGGGATGAGCGCAAAGGCATATTTTTTCGGATGCCTGACATCGTAATTGACTGACAAGGCCAGAATAAGCGTTGAGAAGATTATACAAAGAGAACCTGCCACCGTAACAACGCGCATTATCCGCTTGATCCTTGTGTCTGCGGGGCCCCGGATAATAAAATATATCCCGATGGCAGCGGCAAAATTATACAATCCAAGGAACTGGCTGCCGTAATCCGGCCTTTCGCTGAACGGCATGATCCCTATCATAAGCAGCATGAAAAAGGCCAGGTAACAGAGGCCGTAAAGCGAGCCGATCGCGTATCCGGCAGCGCGGTTCTTCCTGAAGTTAAAAAGGCACCACCCCAGTGTCAATAAGCCGAAGAGCGCGCGCACATACGAGAGAAGCCGGCTTAAGAGGATCGTGAGGCCGCTCTGGACCAGGTAATTAGGCGGATCAGGCAGGTGCAGGACCGTACCCGCTGAAGGAGAGAGCAGCAGCCTTATCCATTCCCCGAAAGCAAGGAATATATTTGCGAGCCACAGAAAAGGCCGCTTAGCGATCGATATATTTTCCTGCAGGAGAAAAACAGTTTTTTTCAGGTTGCCCGCGGCTATCCAGGGCAGCCAGACTATAAGGAAGCTTAAGAGTGCCCCCAGGATAAAGAAAGTCAGGCAAGAGCGGCCGACCCCTTTTTTAAAGGCCAGAATAGCAATAATTGCGGCGGACGCAGGTATTAATATTGCCGGGATAGGGTGTATGCCGATAAGAAAGACCGCCAGGAACCCGCTGATCAGAAAATAGGCAGGCCGGGGAGAATATATAGAGGCAAGAATAACGGTCCAGAGCGCCACAACGAGAGTCCGCGCGACATACTGTTCCCAGAGGTTTGCTGCGGTAAAGATTAGCGACATATCCAGGACCAGATACAGGGCTGCGGCGATATATGCCGCGCCGCGCGTAAGTCTTGCGGCCTCGATCCGGCTTAAAGCAACATCCAGGCACAGGATCAGGATTATCGAGTGCGTCATCATCAGCGCAAATGACAGAAGGACCAGGTCCCTGAAAATCGCCACGTAGGGCAGCGCAAACCAGATCATCGCCGGGGGAAAGAGTGTACCGAAAGAAGAGACAGTGCCATGCAGAGGGAGGCGGAAATATTTTAGCGCATAATATGCCTGGCTGTAGATAACGGCCTGGTCAGGCCCCCATATAGCCAGAGGCGCGGTTAAAGCAGAAAGGATGAGGGCGCAAAAAAAAGGCAGGATTAGCCCGCCCTTGGAAGGTATTATTTCAGGGTTCAATCGGGGTCCGGGCATGATTTATACCTCGATGACGCAGCAAACAGGGCATCTTCCGATGTCTGTTACGCAAGAGGCCCACGATAAGCCCCCGCCGAAACCGGAGAGGAGCACTTTCTTTTTTTTGCGGCCGAGTGTGTCTTTCAGTTCCGAAACGAGGGTCAATGGTATGGAAGCTGAACCCGTATTCCCGAACTTCTTAAGCGAGAGGGGAAGTTTCGCCGCAGGGCAGCCTATTTTTTTTGCCAGCAACTCAAGTATCAATTTATTTGCCTGGTGCAGGATAAAATAATCTATTTTTCCTCCAGGCACATTTGCGTAGCGCAGGAGAGAAAGAATGTCCCGGGGGATCTCGCGCAGCGTAAAGTTAAAGACCTCTGCCCCGTCCATAAACAGCTGTTCGTCAGAGCGCACGCTGCCGTTAGGGCGTTTTCGCGGCATCAGGCTCCTGTGCCGGCTCATCCGCCTGTAGCCTCCGGAATCGATCTTGATGATGTTTTCTCCGCTCCCGTCCGAATTGAGCGAGAAGTAAGATTTCCCGAAATCCCCTCTTTCTACCAGGGTGGCTGAGCCCGCATCGCCGAATAATAGAGCGGTCGCCTTGTCTTTAGACGAGACGATCTTTGAAAATGTCTCGCCTGCCAGCAACAGGACCTTCGCGTTTTCCTTTAGATTGCTGGCGTAGGAGAATGCCGCAGACAGGCCGTATACGTAACCTGAGCAGGCAAGGTTCATATCAAGACTTGCCGTGCCCTTTTTTAAACCCAGGCGATCCTGCAGTATCGCCGCAGTTGACGGCTGGCGGTAATCCGGAGTTTGGCTGACGAAAATAAGGACGTCGATAGCATCTTTTTCTATCCCCGCCTCAAGGATCAATCTTTCGGCTGCCGCAAAGCAGAGGTCGGAGGAGCAGGTATTCTTTCCGGCAGACCGCCTTTCTTCTATGCCGGTGACAGAGATTATTTTTTCGACCGCAGCCTTTTTAAAGATCCGCGAAAGGGAGGCATTCTTTATGCGCTTTTTCGGAACTGCCGCCGAGACTCCGGAGATGCCGACGTTATGGAAGGCGAAATTAGGCATATTTTAAGGCCGCTTAGGAACCCGAAGCTTTTTTCTTTTCCAGGGAACCGGCAATAAAGTCTACCAGGGTGGAAACGTTCTTGAACGGGCTCTTTGCGTCAGATAAGGATTTTTCCGAGATCAGCGTTATATCGATGCCCTCGTCGTTCAGCCGCGTTTCGATATCGACGATCAGGCCCATGATCCCCATGGAATCCAGGTATGATTTTGCCCCGAACAACGGCGTAAGGTCATCGATCCGTATATCGGGCTTTTTATTCCTAAGGTTGTCCTTTAGCGCCCCGATGACCAGGTCTTTTATTTTCTTCCGGCCGAAGTTATCCGTCATTTTAAGGGTTGCATCTTATTAGTCTATATGTCCCGGCCCATAAGGCCTCTATCCATTTCAGAAAGAGATTCATCGCCAGAATGAAGTTTTTCGCGTTGATATGTTTCAAGAAATAGCCCATGCGCCGGCGGCCGAGGTAAAACCTTAACCACGCTATTTTATGAAACCAGAAAAGGTAGAATCTGCCGACCCCGCTTAAATTGAACGTGGAAGAAAAGTAGTCAAATTGACGGACGGGGGCAAGTCCCGCCGATTTATTCTTTATCCCCTCCCCAAGCTGCGTACCGGCAAAGGGTATGACCATGAAGAAAACGCCCATCGCAAGGTGAGACCTCAGGGCGAAATCCAAAGTCAACTTTAACTCCTCTTTTTTTTCTGTCGGGAATCCCAGCATAAAGAAGCCCGAAGTGGCGATGCCCTGTTTTGCCAGCGCTTTAATCATCCCCTCGGTCTTATCCAGATTTATATTTTTGTTCATCAGCTTCTGTATACGCGGGGATGCCGATTCGATAGCTATGGCCGCCATGACCACACCGGCCTCCTTCATCAGGGCGATCACTTCTTCGTCGAGAAGGTCTGCCCTGAGGCCGTTGGGGAAAAGGATCCTGACCTTCATCCGCCTTTTTATGATCTCCTCAAAAAAATGAGATGCCCTTTCCCGGTCAAAATTGAAGATGTCATCGACTATATCAAACTCATCCAGAGAATATCTGTCGATGAGCTCCTGCATCTCCGCCAGTATATTATCGACGCTGCGCGCGCGGAAGGCCTTGCCGAATATATTATGGCAATATACGCAGCCAAAAGGGCAGCCCCGGGAGGTATAGATGCTCATATAAGGGCCGATACGTAACGGGCTCTGGCGTTTGCGCGTAGAATATTTTCCTACTTCTATCAGGTCCCAGGCAGGAAAGGGGAGAGAGTCGACATCTTCGATAAATCCCCTACTTTGATTTACTCTGACGGCGTCGCCTTTTCTCAGGCTCAGGCCCGGTATGCCCGCGGGGTCAAGACCCTTTTCGAGGGTTTCTATCAGCTCGAAAAAAGTCTCTTCGCCCTCCTGCTGGACAGCGTAGTCTATATCGCGGCATTCCATTGTCTGCTGCGGGTAAGAGGTGCTGTGAGGCCCGCCGGCGATCACCAGAGAACCTTTATGAAGTTCCTTTGCCAGATTTGCGACCCGGAAAATATTCTTGTGTTCAGTGGTAAGGCCGCTTATTCCCACTATATCCGGCCTGAAACCGGATAACAGGGCGCTAAGTTCTTCCAGCGCTCTTTTCCGCGCATAGAGGCGCATATCCAGAAGCCTGATCGTATCCCTTCCCGGCCTCCTCCGGCGCAGATAAGCAGCCAGATACATCAATCCGAGAGGATGGGTGACGGCGTTATTTAAGGGGTCATGGCCAAGCGGCTTTACCAGAAGGATCTTCATCAATCTTCCTATTTTCCCGTATCGGAGGCAATGCGGATGATGTCTGCCTGAAGGCAAAAGAGGCTTTTCGCCCCTGTTCTTTTTTGGTATAATAATTATACGTGTTTTCCCCTTGCCTTTCAATAACTTTAGCGCTTAATAAAACCTTAAGGAAGCACAAAATGGCACGAAAATACCTGGTTACGGGTGCCACGGGGTTTATCGGAAGCCAGCTGGTCAGCCGTCTTGCGGCAGAAGGCGCAGAGGTCAGATGCCTTATTGCCCCCCGCCAAAAAAACGGACTGCCCGGCTATCCGGAGGCAGAGTTTGTGGTTGTGGACCTTTCGGACGCAGCTGCGCTGGATGAGGCCTCCCGGGGCATTGACGTTGTCTATCACCTGGCTGCCTGGATCCGGCCGGATAAATCAATAGATGGTTTTGATTCTGTCTCGAAAAAATACAGGCAAGTGAATGTCGAAGGGACAAAGCTCCTTGCAGAGGCCTGCGCCCGGAATAAAGTCCGGCTTTTCGTCTACTTCAGCAGCGTAGAGGCCGTGGGCCTGGGCAGGGGGATTACCGAAGAGAGCCCCTGCCAGCCTGTAACCGATTACGGAAGAAGCAAGTTCGAAGCAGAGCAGTATATCCTGGGGATGGTTAAAGCCAGGGGTTTTCCCGCAATCATCATCCGTCCGGGCCTGGTCTACGGCCGCGGGAATATGGCGATGCTGCCTCTCTTTCGCCTGGCAAAAAAAGGCCTTGCTGTCACTATCCGGGACGGCTCCAATCTTATGCCGTTCTGTTTTATTGACGATCTTTTACGCGGAGCGCTTTTAGCGGAACGCCAGGGGCGGGTCGGCCAGATATATCACATTACCGGCCGCCCTTATGCCTTCAGGGAGTTTATCAAAACCATAGGCGAGGAACTGGGAGTGAAAGTTTTTCCGGTGCGCTTGCCCTTAGGCATGGTCAATACCGCTATTTCCCTTAAGGAGCTCATGGAAAAAGCCTGCCGCTTCAGGGTATATCCTTTCCGCATCCTTTGCAATAAGGATACTATCCGCCTGATGTACAATGACTGGGATATTTTGGCGGAAAAAGCCGGAAGAGAGCTTTGTTTTGCGCCCGCATTTGACCTGAAAAAAGGAATACGTTCTACTGTCCGGTGGTATCAAGAAAATAACCTGTTATAGCCAGATGGCCAGGATCCTACTGATAAAAACAGCTCCTAAGAATTACCCTTTCCCCTACTCTATTTCTCCGCCATTAGGCCTTATGTATATCGCCTCTTTACTGCGGCAGAAGACGGCCCACCAAATAAAGATTGTTGATATGGGGCTTTATTTCCTGAAACCCGAAGACATAATGCGCGAATGCATTGATTTTGATCCGGAAATAGCCGGGATAAGCAGCCTTAGCACAGAGGCGGGCGTTTTGCACGAAGTAACGGCTGCGATCAAAGAGCAAAAAGTCAGCTGTAGGGTCGTCGCGGGCGGGCCGCACGCTAATGCCTGCCCGCAGGATGTATTGAAGGATGCAAACATAGATTTTTTGGTCTTCGGAGAGGGAGAGCTTACCTTTTTGGAATTGACAGAAGCGATTATTTCGGGGGGGCAGGACTTTCAGCGGATAAAGGGGATAGCCTATAGAAAGGGCGATTCGGCAGTAAGTACCCCTCCCCGCGAATACATCAAGGAACTTGATGCGCTCCCTTTTCCCGCCTGGGAGCTATTGCCTCTGGAAAAGTATTATAAACGCACCGGGGTATCCCTAAAGCCCAGAAACGGCTCCCCATACATGACGATCGCCACTTCCCGCGGCTGCCCCTACCAGTGTATTTACTGCCACAGGATCATGGGCAAAGCTTTCCGGCCGCGCTCAGCGGAAAACGTCCTAAGGGAGATCGAATCGCTGTATCGCGACTTCAATATCCGCGAATACGAGGTCTTAGACGACTGTTTTAATCTGGACAGGGAAAGAGCGGCAAGGATCTGCGACTTGATCATCGGCTCCGGGATGAAGATCAGGCTCTCTTTTCCGAACGGTTTGAGGGGTGATATCCTGGATGAAGACCTATTAATGAGACTCAAGCGCGCCGGGACTTTTTCTATCGCTTATGCGGTCGAGACCGCATCAGGCCGGCTGCAGAAACTGACCAAGAAAAACCTGGACCTTGAAAAGATCGCACAGGTAATCAATAAAACTTCTGGCCTGGGTATACATACGCACGGATTTTTTATGCTCGGATTTCCCGGCGAGACCAGGGAGGAGATGGATAAGACCCTTGATTTTGCCCGCAGGTCTAAGCTGGATACCGCCGGTTTCTATGCCGTAAACCCCTTTCCCAATACCGAGATCTTCGAGATGGCCGGATGGGACAGGAAACAGGCGGATTTTAATTTCGAAGGGACCACTTTTAATAATCTCGGGTTTAATTTAAGCGAAATAAGCGACGATGAGTTCTTCGGTTTTCGCGAAAAGTGCCTGCTTATCTTCTATCTTAATCCCGTAAGAATCGTACGCTTCTTATCTAAACCGGGAATGCGGAAATACCTCTGGTTTTACTGCGTATTGTTTTTTAAGAGGCTTTTTTACAGCAGTAGACCCATCGGAAAGAATAATGCCTGCCGCAGCAATAGGCCATCAGGGGGTGCCCAATCGTCAACTTTTTCAAAGAATTAGCTTTAGTCTGGCGTATGGGCGTAAGCGGCTCATCCGCCGGAAAGAAAGCAAGAATAATAAATTACCTTTTTAAGACAAAGCTACTTGGTAAGCCCATACCCCTATGCGTGATACTTGCCGTAACGCAGAGATGCCAGTGCGATTGCCGGTTCTGTTCGGTGTCAGGCCGGCCGGGGCTTGGGCCGGAAGGCGAATTGAGCACAGAGGAAATAAAGGGCTTGGTCGATCAAATCGCCGCCCTGGGCGCGGTAAAGATAAACTTTTTCGGAGGAGAGCCGCTTTTGCGCGGGGACATCCTGGACCTGGTGAATTATGCTTCCCGGAAAGGGCTATTTGTGTTCATTGATACTAACGGCCTGCTCCTGGACGGGGAGATGGTCTCCGGGCTAAAGAAGGCAGGGGCATCATGCCTGTTGCTTAGCCTTTCGAGTATCGATGAGCAGAGGCACGACGCGGTATGCGGCAGAGAGGGTGTCTTTCGTAAGGCAAGGCAGGGGATAGAGCATTGCATCCGCCAGCGGCTCCCTTATGCTATTTCGACCGTGGCTACGCACGAATCCCTGTCCGGGGCGGAAATCGGAAAGATCATAGACTTTGCCCGCTATTTTAAGGCGTCGGGCGTCAGGATCCTTTTGCCGATGCTTTCCGGAAAATGGCAGGCCAGGAAAGAAGAATTATTGGATAACGATGAACTCAGGCAGGTAGAGGATTATCTTGAGCCCGGTTTTGTCTATCTTGAGAGCGGATTTTCCCGCGCAAGGAGAGCTTTGCCGCACAGGAAATGCTGCGCTTCGCGGAAAGAGATAATCTATATTTCTTCTCAAGGGGAAGTCCGGCCCTGTTATACCGTTCCCTTAAGTTTTGGCAACGTTCGCAAGGCGCCGCTTAAGAAGATCCTCGGCCTGATGTGGAAAGAGGGGGCTCTACGGTCCATGCCCCGCGATATCTGCCCGATGAGCGATCCGCATTACAGGGAATCGGTCCTGAACGGAGCCCGGGACATCCGTGATTATGCATAAACGAATAGCCAATCAAGTCAAGCGCATAGCCATTTTTTCGAAAGCATTATCGGCGGGAAAGGCATATGCGCTCGCCAGATTCTGTATGTATAGATTTATCCTGGCAAGAAAGGTCCCCTATTCGGTTTATCTGGAACTGACCTTTAAATGCCAGTTGAGCTGCAGACACTGCGTAACCGCGGCTTACCCCGCAGGAGGTCCGGAGCTTTCCACCCGCGATTGGAAAAGGGCGATTGATCGATTGTCGGATTTGGGCGTACCCCGGATTCATTTTTCCGGAGGAGAGCCGCTTCTTAGAGAGGACCTGGAAGACCTGGTCTTTTATGCACACAGGAAGCACATCTTTATCGGGCTAGATACAAACGGCTGGGACCTTACCGTGTCTCGCATAAGAAACTTAAAAGAGAGCGGCCTCGATTTTATATGCATCAGCCTGAACGGCCAGGCCGAAGAGTCCCACGATGCCTGGTGCGCCAGGCCGGGCAGTTTTCAGAGAGTAGCCGATGCGCTAAAGAACTGCCGCCAGGAGCACGTCCCTTGCGTTATCAGTACGGTAGCCAGAAAAGATCTGGTCCGCTCCGGAGAATTGAGGCGTATATTTGAGTTAGCGGATAAATGGGGCTCGTTGGGGGTAAGGCTTAATGCCCCCCATGCGATGGGCAGATGGTTGGAGAGGCCCGAAGAGGCATTAAGCGCACAGGAAAAGGCGCACCTGGAAAGAGCATTCTCGGTTCAAAAGGCAGCGCTTTTGGGAGAGGGGCCTTATGAGCGCCTCTGCAGGGCCAGCCTCAATTACTCTTTAGCGGTCTCTCCAGACGGAGAAATACAGACCTGCGCATATATACCGTATTCCTTCGGCAATATCCTCAGAGAAGACCTCCGGGCTATATTAAGGCGCATCTATCGGCATGAGATGTTCAGAAAAAAAAGCTGTTGTAAAATAGAAGACGAAGATTTCAGAAAGAGATACATCGAGACCATTAAGCCCGATACGCAATTGCCCATAAGGCTATACTGACGCATGCCAAATCCGCAAGCACGCCCCGATTATTCTTTAGAAGACCCGGCTTTCTGGGAGAAGATCAGGAAGGCCTACGATTGGGAGGCAGAACCTTTTGACCTTACCGATGAGGAGGGCATCCGGGGCCTGCTTGATCTGGTGCGCATGCATTACGGCGAAGTAGATGAGGCTTATCCCGAGTATCTGCGTTGGGAGTATTCGGATAACCCTGCGGGAAGAGCGATTATATGGGTAGCCCGGCACAATCGCAGGATCGTCGGTCAATACGTGATCAATCCCGTAAGGATGAAGCTTGGGGCAATGGTGCGCGAGGGAAGCCTGGCTATCAAAGTGCTCACGCACCGGGATTTCAGGGAGAAGGGTATTTATCCGTACCTGGCAGGAAAGGCGTTTGCGGCATGCAGGCAGAAAAATATCGTCTTGACCTACGGATTCCCGAATTCCGTCATCTCAAAAGAATCTCTGGCGCAATTAGGCTACAGATATATAGGCAGCCCCGGCCTCTGGATCAAACCTTTAAGCGCAAAGAACTTATTGAGGAGATGCGCAAAAGACAATCTTTTTATGTTCTTCTTGGGTCTTCCGGCACTATCCTTTCTGGGGGTTTACGATTTCTTTCTGCACAAGTTCAATAACTCAGGCAAGGGTGACTCGGGGAGGATTAACGTACGCATAGTCAGAGAGTTTGACCGCAGATTTGACGATTTATGGCAGAGGGCGCAATCATGCCACAAAAATATCATCGTACGCGACAGCGCCTACCTGAATTGGCGCTACATAAAAAACCCCCGGCGCAGCTACGTTATTTTGGCGGCGGAAGATAGCGGGAAAAAGATCGTCGGCTATACGGTATTAAGGATCGCATCTTTCGATACGCTTAAAGCGGGTTATATCGTGGATCTGCTGGCGGAAAAGAGCTGCGCCGGGAGGCTTGCGCTATCCCTGCTTATAAAAGGAGCCTTGGCGCACTTCAGGAAAAATGGCGCGGATATCGCCGGCTTTCTCGTCTCGCCCGACAGGGCCTACTCAGGGGTTTTGCTCAAAAACGGTTTTTTTATCTGTCCGGAAAGGTTCAGGCCCCAACCTTATAATTTTGTTTTACGCAACCACTCTCCGGAGATACCGGAAGAAGATGTCCTGCGGTTTAGGGACTGGTTTATTACGTTCGGAGATAACGATGTGGTCTAAAAGGCTTAAAGGCATATGAAGATAACTTTTGTCAACCTTGCCTGGCATTTCGGACTGGGGAATTACAGGTTCCTGGCCAAAAGGTTCATCCCGCAGATCCCCCTTGCGCTTTGTTATTTAGCGGCGGTCTTAAGAAAAGACGGCCATCAGGTCAGCGTCATCGATGCGGCGATCGAGGATCTGTCTCTGGGTGAGGTCGTCTCCCGGGTCAAGAAGTCCGGGCCCCGGATAGTGGGGATCGGTTCGACCACTTTTATCCATAAGAGCGCAGAGGAGCTGGCAAGGGCTTTAAAAAGAGAAGTCCCGGGAACTATTATTATAAGCGGCGGCTATCATGTATCGGCAGAGAAGGAGAATGTGCTTAAGGGATGCCCTGACTTCGATGCCGCTATCTACGGAGAAGGGGAAGCGGCGCTTCGGGAAACAGTCAGGAGAATAGAAGAGGGCCGTTCCCTCTTCGGGGTAAGAGGGTCGATCTTCCGGGAATCAGGCCGGGTCTGTAGAAATGATCCGGCCCTTGCGGCCGAGCCGCTGGATGAACTTCCTTTTCCCGCACGGGAACTGCTGGACCATACAAAATATTTCCGCTACAAGCAGAATAAAAAGTCGCTCGTCACCGGCTTTATCATCTCCCGCGGCTGTCCTTTTGGCTGCATTTTTTGCGGCGGCCACCACGTCCATGGCCACCGGGTAAGGTGCCGTTCTGCGAAAAACATAGCAGATGAACTTCAGGATTGCGTAGAGAGGTTCGGCATACGCGAGTTCATGTCTTACGACGATAATTTTACGCTGAACCGCGCCTTGGCCATGGAGCTATGCGATGAGATCTTAAGCCGGAAGCTTGAGATAAGCATGATGGCCTCTACCCGCGTCGACTGCGTCGACTACGAGCTTCTGTCTAAGTTAAGACAGGCGGGCCTGCGCGAAATCGGTTTCGGCATTGAAAGCGGAAATGAAGATATCCTGAAGCGCCTAAATAAGGATATCACCCTGCCGCAGGTCAGAGAGGCGTTACGCATGGCAAAATCAGCCGGGCTTACCACCTATGCTACTGCGATGATCGGCAATCCTTTTGAAACAAAAGAAACCGTCTCTGATACGCTGCGCTTCCTCGCTTCTCTGAGGGATCTGGATGTGACCATGCTTTCTATTGCCACACCCCTGCCCGGGACAAGACTGCAGGAGATGGCCGAAAAGGGCGAGGGAGGAGTCAGATTTGCATCCGGGGATAAGGGGGCGTTTAATCGTTATGGCGGCTCCTGCATCGAGGTAAACGACCTTACTGCAGAGGACTTGGTCAGGCTGCAGCGTAAGGGCCTCCTAAGGTTTTACCTTAATCCCAGAAGAGCCTTCGCCCAGTATAAACTTCTTGGCTGGAAGGATTCTTTCGGGCTAATCAGGCCGTTTTTTAAGACATTCTTTTCATGATGCATAGCCGGATAAATAATTTTTTGACGATCGACGTTGAAGAGTGGTTTCAGACCGTGATGTTTGACAACACCGGTATCAAAGCCGTTGCCGGATCTGACCTTGAAAAGAACATCTCCGATATTATCGCGCTGCTGGATAAATACGGTACAAAGGCTACTTTCTTCGTGGTCGGGTCTGTTGCAGAAAGGCATCCTTCGGCAGTCAGCCAGATCCTGAAAAACGGCCATGAGATCGCCAGCCACGGCTATGCCCACCGTCTGGTTTACAAGATGACCCCTCAGGAGTTCGAAAAAGACCTGGATCTTTCATTGGGTATCTTAAAAGAAGTTACGGGGGGAGAGGTCCTGGGTTACCGCGCCTGCACCTGGTCGATCACCAGAGATACTCCCTGGGCCTTAGATACCTTAAAGGAGAGGGGATTAAGGTATGATTCCAGCATCTACCCGGTCAATTTTTACCCTTTTGGCCGCGTAAAGAGGTTCCCCTATAAGATAAAAGACGGCCTTTTTGAGATACCCCCGTCGGTCTTTGAAGCATTCGGCTGCCACCTCCCCTTTGGGGGAGGGACGTTCCTGAGGTTCCTGCCCCTTAATTTCATTAAGGAAAAGATTACCCGGCTTAACCGGGAGGGTTTCCCGGCAGTAGTCTACTTTCACTCATGGGAGGCCGTTGACGAAACACCCCCGGACATCAGGATGAGCGCCTGGAAGCGTTTCATACAATATAAAAACGTAGGGCAGGTTTTAGGGAGAGTGGAATTGCTGCTTAAGGAGTTTTCTTTTGTGCCCATGCGCGCATTTCTGAACGGGCAGCGCTTTTAATCGGATGACAGGCAGAGAAAAAGAGTACTTCAACCGGACCGCTTCTGATTTTTACGAAAACTATACCGATAAGAGTGCATCCGGCAGGCCGTTATGCGACCTGTATCTGCAGTTGATCAGATCTTCTGTAAGAGGCAGAAGGATACTTGAGGTCGGCTGCGGGCCGGCGACTTTTTTGACCCGGCTTTCCGGGGATAGTAAACTGGTGATCGGCGTAGATTTCTCAGAAGAGATGCTGCGTATCGCCAAAAAAAGAGAAGGGGCCGGGAATCTATTATTGGCAGAGGCGCATAATCTCCCCCTTAAGGACGCAACCCAGGATTTCATCTTCTCTGTCAGGACCCTGCAGCATGTGCGTAACTATAAAGAGGCGATCGGGGAGATGAGCCGTTTGTTATCCAAAGACGGGGTGCTGGCTATTGATGCCGTCAATATACTCAATCCTTTAGGTTTTGTTTTCGGCTTCCTGAGGAACGTCCTTTTTAGCCCCTTCGGGGCCCTGCATTTTAAGGCTTTTTCAAGGCGCCAGATATACAGGTGTTTTAAGGATGCGGGGTTAGAGTTGATAGAGGAGAAGCCGGTAAGTTTTTTCCCGGATTATTCTAATCTGCATAAACTTTTTCCGGGAAGGATTTCAAAAAAATTATCGGCAATCTTTGATTTTTTTGAAAAGATGCTTAAACAGCACAGGTTCATGAGGGTTTTCGCATTACGCACATTCTTTGTTGCCAGGAAAAAGCAGCCATGAAGAAAGATATGCCGTTGTTGGGGGCACTTATCTGTATCTCACTGCTGGTCACTTTTTATTGCCAGCACCGGGGTTTTGTCAATCCCTACCTTATTCACGACGATGTTAACCAGTATCTGCCTGCGGTATACGCCTTAAGCCCCGGGCCGCTGCATAATGCGCTTCTGGAAGGTGATCTGATAATAAAATATATGGTCCTGAAAGATTCTCCAGGGCATCTCTACCTGCTTTCTTTGCTTTCACGCTTTATGCCGCCCCTGTCCTTAATCAGGCTCCTGCCTTTTTTCCTTGCCGCGCTCAGCACAATATGTTTTTTCTACCTGGGAAAAGCCATGCAGAATAGCACTGTCGGGTTTTTTTGCGCGCTGATCTTCTCCTTTTATCTATGGACAAGCGGCTTCGGGTTTTTATCCGGCGCTTTTCCCAAGGCATTTGCTTTTCCCCTGCTGTTGCTTTTCCTGATATTCTTGTCGGCCGGGAAACGGGCGCTCTCTCTTCCAGTCATTTTATTACAGGTATTGATCTTTCCGGCTGTTGCTTTGATCTCCCTTGCGGTTTATTTTTTGAACCTTTTCAGGGACGGTTTGCCGGGGAAGAGGGAGCTTTTTGCTTTCGGGTTTTGTGCGTTAGGCTTCCTTCTGATTTCGACTATTCTTTACAGGGCCGGGAATGACTTTTTAGGCAGTTTAGTCTCGTTTAAAGAAATGGCCTCAATGCCCGAGTTCGGCCCGGGCGGCAGGGACTATCTTTTTACCGCCAATATTTCCGACTTTTTCACTTCCGAGGATGCAAGCGGTATCGCGGTAAGCCGCGCCTTTTGGGTCCTGGTGTTATTTTTTCTGGCCTCCTCGCTGTATCTGGAAAGAAGATTTTTACGCCTGCCCCGGCTCATAGTCTATGTATTTTTTTGCGGGGTGGTCCTTTTTTGGTGCGCCTGGATCTTTCTCTTTTATTTGTTTTTCCCCGGCAGGTACATCGAATATACATTGCCTTTATTCATGATCACGGTTATTGCTCTCGCGATAGACAGGCTTCTCGAAAAAAGGGGCATCCTGGCAAAGAGGCTTATGTTTTCCGCGGCTACTGCCGCGATCATTTTGGCCTATGCCCCGTTTCTTCAGCAGAACCTGAAGGATTATCAAAGGCCTTATTATGAATACCTTAAGACCCTGCCTCAGGATGCTTTGGTCGCAGCTCATCCGTATGAAGCTGACCCCCTGCCTACTTTTGCCCAGAGAAGGGTGCTTGTGCAATTTGAGGTCTCCACTGCCTGGTACGGGAATTATTACTCCCGGGTAAAAGAAAGGACGTACGATTTTTTCCGGGCTTATTATGCTTCTTCATGGAAGACAATAGAGGGTTTCTTCAGGAAATACGGCATTTCCTGCATGATCGTAAATAAGGGGCATTTTGAACAAAGATACCTGAAAGAAGGGAAATTTTATCTTGCCCCGTTTAATGAATATGTCAGGGGCATTGTGCGGGATAATCAGGGCAACTTTGTGCTTGCGGGCAAAGAGAGGAGGGGGCGCACCCTCTACGAAGACCGTGACTTTTATATCTTAAGCCTTAAAGAATGAAACCGATTCATTATCTTCTCATCGTTATTTTACTGGCGGCCTACGTTAATACTTTGAATAATTCCCGCCGCCTGGATATCCAATATTCCTATAAGCCCGATTCCGCGGGTTTTTATTTTTTAAAGGGCATTTCTGACCCGGGCCTCTTTAAAGATGACTTGTTGACCGATAATGTAAGGCATGGTTTAGGCCTATCAAAAGGGATCTATTTAGCCTGGGCGGTCTATCTGGCCCTGCTTTCCGTATTGCCTCTGGCTGTGGCCATAAAGATAGTCTCGATAATGCTTTGTACCTTGGCGACGGCACTGATTTATAAGACAGGAATGAATCTTTATGATTCAAGGCCCCGCGCCATTTTATTGGCGGGGCTTTTTCTCGTCTTTTTCCTCTCCACGGATATTTTTGTCGGCGGCCAACTCAGGGCCTTTGGCGCGCTTTTGTTCTGCGCCTTCCTCTATTTTCTGACAAAGGCAAGATATGCGATCCTGCCCCTCTTTTGCGTATGCGCATTTATTATCTATCCTCCGCTTGCCCTCACCCTTGTCTATAGCTGTATCTTATTGGCAGTATACCTAAAGAAGAAATTGCTCGCCTTAAGAAAATATCTGTATATTCTTGGGATGAGCCTTGCGCTTATTCTTTTCATGTATAACTTTTCGCTTTTTGCCTTGCCGATAAAGAGAATCGTCGGGGGATCCCTGGCTTTCAGCCAATATAAATTCACCCAGGCAGTACCCGGGCCCCTTGATCCCCGCAGCCCGTCGGATATTATTTTATACTTCATCCTGAATCTGAACGAATATACGCCCCAGTATAAATACATGTGCGCCATCTTCATTATCCTCTCTGCCTTATTTTTAATCTTTAAAAGAAGAGCGGCCCTGAGGCTGCCCTGGCAGATATGGCTGATACTGGCTGCCTCAGCCGCCGGTTTTATATCGATTTATCCTTTGCAGCCGGTTTCCGCCTCCCGGCAGCTCATTTTTACTTTACCGCTGCTCCTTGTTTTTCTCGTCTCTTTCAATTTGTCGGATACCCTGGGTAGGAGTGCGCGGCTGGAGCTTCTGCTCTTTCCTTTTATGCTTTTACTCTTATTTTTTAACCCCCGTTATAATGCACTCCTTGACCAAAGGGGGTATAAGCCCGCTTACGATTATATCGAGAGGCTTCCTGAGGGGGTTATGATCGCAGGTTTTCCCGCGGGGGTATTTACGCAATCAGTTCCCCTCTTTGCCAAGAGACAGCTCTTCTTTATGGATGAGACCAGGGAGCCGCTTATTTTTTTCTATCCCGAAAGAGAGCTTGCGGCAAGGAGACAGGAGTTGATATCCGCTCTTTATGCGGATTCAAAAAAGAAGGTCACAGATTTTATCGCAAGACATAAAATCGATTACTTTTTATTAGAGAGCCGTTATTACGGAAAAGAGTTTGCTGATGCCCCCGGAGCAGGCCGCCTGCTTTTTGACCTTGCCGGAGAGAAAGCTGATTTTAAGCTGAGGGTCGGGGATAACGAAGTCCTGGTGCTTGCGGCAGAAAAGATTAAAGAATGAATACGGCAGAGCCCGATTTAATTAAAGAGAAGCTGAAGAGTTTCCTTGCCGGGTTATCCGGGAAACGCAAGGTTTCCGATAGCATACGCCTTATAGATGAAGAGATAATCGATTCGCTGAACTTTGTGCAACTGATCATTTTCATCGAGTCTGAGTTCAAGATCACCCTGAAACCGCTGGATATACATATCGAAGACTTTTCCGATGTCAGCACGCTTTCGGATTTTATAGCCAGAAAGATGCTCAGGAGAGGAGGGGCTAAAAGATGAGGGCCGTTGTCAGGAGAAAGAAGGATACGTCAGACCACTCCCCGCAGAAGCCCCTTTATGAGAGTAAGGGTAAAGGCATTTTTTCCCGCGGGGCTCTGAAGGAAGCCATCGAAAAGGGCCTGATCTTAAAAACCGGAAAGGGCCTGTATGCGTATAGAGGGGTCGTGAATGACCTGATGTCTGGTCTCGATAGGGCTTTTAAAGAGCTCTTTTGCGGGTTCAACCCGCAGGAGACGGTCTATCCTTCGACGGTAGAACGCCAGGTCCTGGAAAAGGCAGGCTATCTTGAAAACTTCCCGGATACACTGGAGCTCGTTTCTTGCCTGGGGCCCCGGCCAGGCAGGGGCACCCTGAAACAGCCCGGCAAAAGTAGCTGCTATTTGACAGAAAGGGTACTGCTTCCGGCGGCGTGCCTGCCCTGCTATGCGCAACTTTCTCATCGCAGGCTGAAGAATGGGGAATTATTGGCGATAACCGTCAGAAATAAAGTCTTCAGGAATGAGCCCTCTTTCAATACTTTATTCAAGATGAACGAGTTTGAACAGAGAGAGGTGATTTTTATCGGCGGCAGAGATAAGGTAAAAGCTGCGCTTGATGAATCATTCAGGCTGGTGAAATCTCTTGCCCTGAAGCTCGGACTTAAGTTTGAGCTCGTCCCTTCTTACGACGTTTTTTACGGCAAGAACAGGGACTGGAAATCCCTTTTTCAGCTGCTGACTGAGACGAAGATAGAACTGAGGGCTTATTGCCCGGACTTAAAAAGGTTCATCCCCGTTACTTCTTTAAACAGCCATGGCACGCATTTTTGCCGGGGTTTTGGCGTGCGCCTGGATAACGGGCGGGCCCATAGCGGATGCGTCGCCTTCGGGATCGCCAGGTGGGCCTTGATAGTATTGAACACGCACGGCCTCAATCCCGCTAAATGGCCAGGGATAATCAGGAGATGAAGAGCCTAAAGAACAGGGAGTTTTTCCGTTTTTCCGGCATTCTCGCCGCTTTCTCGAGCCTCTTTATAATCTTTGTAGGCCTTCAGGAGAAAGGGTTCCTTGAGCCCTTCTCCCTTGCGGGATGGGATTTTAATCAGTTTTCTACAGCCAAATATATAGCCGTCTTTTCGCTGTATCTGGTTCTGCTCCTGGCCCTCTTTTTCTTTCCCCGGAAGGAGGAGAGGAAGGCCATCCTTATCGGCGCCTCATTTTTATTTGCGACTCTGATCTGCGGGAAATTATCATTCCTGCTCTATCTGGGCGCGGCCCTTTTCTATTTAGCCATCCATGCGAAATTGGCGGCATCTTTCAGGGCCAGCCTTATTTTTATCCTCTACATATTGTTTATTTTTCTTGCGCTGGAAGCCCTTTTTCCGGCCAAAAGTGCATTCTTCTGGTACGCCTATATCTTTGCCGGCATTTTTTCCATCAGGTTTATCCTGTATTTATACCACAGCTTCGTTTATCAGAAGAAAGAGAGGTTCGGGGATTATATCTTGTATATCTTCTGTCCGGCATATTTTATTATCCTGCCTCACATCATCGTCCTTCCCAAGTTCGATTATTTTAAGAACTCATTCTGTACGCAGGATAACTTTATCAATCTCCTGCGCTCGGGCCTGAGAAAGATCGCCCTCGGCCTATCCGAGCTCTTTATTTTAGCCGCACTGCTGCGTATTTATTTCACCCATCCTCTTCTTAAGTCCATACCGGCAATAGAGATCCCGGCCCACTTTGTCTCTTATCTGCTGGCTATCACGGGTTACGGGAACATACTCCTGGGCCTGGTGCGGGGTTTGGGTTTTGACATCCGCTCTCCCTTCAGGAAGCCGTTTCTTTCAGCCGATATCCTTGACTTTTTTGACCGGACCCTTTCTTATTTTAAAGATTATCTTATCAGCGTTTTCTTTGTCCCGGCAAGCATCGTTCTCAGGAGGCTTGACAGCCGTCTCGCCAGCTTTGTTTCGGTTTTGGTCGCCGTCACCCTGGGAGTGACATCCTATTCTTTTCTCACTTTCGGTCTTGAGTTTTGTACGATGCTGAACAATTCCATCCGCGGGCCCGCAAGCGTATTCGCGGGCTTCGCCCTCCAGGCCCTTTATCCAGTCGGCATTCGGGGTTTTAGCTACTGGATCTTTGAGATCGGGAAAAAATCCTTTATCCTGGGCATACTTTTGGGGCTGCAATTGATTTATAACCAGAAGGTCAGCGCCGAAGGCGAAAGGCCGACGCTTTTTTCAAGGTTTTCGGGGAATGTCTGTGTGAAGCTTTTTCAGGTCCTGGCGATGCTGGTTATCTTTTACTATATCAGATGAAATTTAAAGTCGCTTTTATTTATCCGGGGTATGAAAACTTAGGGATCGAGCACTTAAGCGCCCTGCTTAAGAAGTGCGGTTTTGAGACGAAGCTCTTCCTGGACCCGGTCCTTTTTGCCGAAAGCGCCTTCCTGAATAGCAGGGTGCTGGCAGGCATTTTCTCCTACCGGAAAAAGCTGCTGCGCCGGATCCTTGAGTATCAGCCGGACATGGTCTGTTTTTCGGTGATCACGGATAATTATCAATGGGCAAAGGGCTGGGCGGCCGAAATCAAGAGACATCTTTCTGTCCCCGTGGTCTTCGGCGGCATCCACCCCAGTGCTGTACCGGAGAGGGTCATCCTTGAGCCTTGCGTTGATTACCTTTGCATAGGCGAGGGGGATGAGGCGATCGTAGAACTGGCCGCGGCTCTGTCCGGGGCCGGGGCGACAGATGCTATTATGAACATCTGGACTAAAAAAGAAGGCGCGGTGGTCAGAAACCGCATCCGGCCTCCGATCGACGACCTCGACCGCCTGCCGCCGGCCGACAAAGAACTCTTTTATACTTCGGCCCCCGTATTCAATAAGGGTTATATTTTGTCTACCTCCCGGGGTTGTCCCTATAGCTGCAGTTATTGCTGTAACGATACCTGGAAGGCGATTTATGCCGAAGAGAAAAAGTTTTTAAGGAGGAGGAGCCCGGCAGCAGTGATCGCGGAATTAGGGGAGGCAAAGGCAAAATACGCACCACGATACGTCTCTTTCTGGGATGAAGTATTCAATGCGGACAAAGCCTGGTTAGACGAGTTCCTGCCCCGGTATAAAAGAGAGATCGGCCTGCCCTTTTTTTGTTTTGCTTTTCCGGACCTGGTTACGCCCGAACTGGCCGGCCAATTAAAAGAGGCGGGCTGCTATAAAGTGCAGATGGGGGTCCAGACCATCGACGAAGAGAAGCGCAGGGGTATCCTTAAAAGGAACTCCTCAAATGAAGCAATCACTAAGGCCATAGGGCTGCTTAAGGGCTCCGGCATTTATGTCACCTGCGATACGATCCTCGGCCTTCCCGGAGAGGACGGCCTTGAGCTGGAAAGGACTGCGCAATTTTACAGCCGCAATCTCCCCGACCACATCGAGATCTTCTGGCTAAGGTACTACCCGAAGACGCAGATCTCCTGCTGGGCCATGGAGCAGGGGCTGCTTAATCCGGTCCAGATGCAGGATATCGAAGAAGGAAGGGCCGGTTACGGCATAGTAAGAGGCAAGGGTAAGCCCTCAAAGGAATCAAAAAGGTTCATGGCGCTTTTTTATCTTTTTCATTTCCTGCCCTATAAGATGAGAAAATGGATCCTTGAAAGCCGGGCACACCGGTATCTGCCCGCCTTTTTCCCTCCGATTGCGCTATACATTGCCAGCAGGCTATTCAATCGCGCGAAGTTTGATGTGAATATAGAAAGGACAATAAAAAGATACGCCTACTTTGCCTCAAGAAGGATCTTGCCGGACAGAGCGGCTTCAAAAAAACAAAGGTCAGGATGAGCAAAAATATAGTGTCAGTGATAATCCCCTCCTATAATCGCAAGGAGATGCTTTCAGCATGCCTTGCCTCGGTGTTACGGCAGGACTATTCTGATACAGAGGTCGTGGTGATCGATGACGGATCCAGCGACGGCACGATAGCCTCTTTTAAGGAGCGATTTCCGCGGGTCCGTTTTATCCGTAATGAAAAGAGCCTGGGCCCGGCCTGCGCAAAAAATCAGGGTTTATTGGACAGCCGGGGAGAATACGTCCTTTTTTTGGATAGCGACAGTGAGCTGATCTTCGGGGATGCCATCTCCCGGATGGTGGCGATTATGGAGGAGAGAAGTTCCGCCGGCCTTATCGGCGGGGTGGCATTATTGGATGAGAATGGAGTACCGGTGAACGCCTTCGGTAAAGGCGTGACCTTTGACGGAAGAAGTTTTCCTTTGGCCTTGCGCAGGAAATCGCTCCAGCCCCTTAGCGAAGACCTGAAGGAGTGCGATTATGTGGATACCTGCAACTGTTTTGTCAGGAAAGAGGTCGCCTTTTCTGCCGGCGGTTTCGACCCCTATTATGTCTATATGGGAGAAGATAAAGAGTTCGGGATGAAGGTGAAGCGCCTGGGTTTCAAAAACTTTTTTTGCCTGAAGACCGCCGGACTGCATAAATATGCACAGAGCCCCGGATCTGACCGGCGTTTTATGTATCTGAAGGCAAGAGTAAGATATGCCCTGAAAAATAAGGGGGTCCATTACCTTCTTTTTCTTCCGTGGCTGGACATCTTCTTTTTCTGTTTCTTCTATCCGCTTGAGTATTTATTCCGCAGGGCTCGCCGCAGGCAGGGCGAAATATCCGATAACAGGAATAATCCGAACCACACTCTGCCGCACTTTAGATGGCTACTGTCCTCGCCCTACTATTTTTTAAAGGCATATCTTGCAAACCTGAAAGAAATTCCTCTTATCTTGCGTGCAAGGAAAGAAGATTTCCTTTCCCGGGAAAGCATTGAGAATTACAAGAAGTACGTCTATGCAAAAGGCAAAAATCGACGGTCATAAAAAGGCGTTCCTAAAAAAACCAGAGCTGCCCGAGGCACTCGTTTTCTTTGTGACTAACCGCTGCCAGATGCGCTGCCTTTTTTGTTTTTATTTAAGCCGCCTGAATACGGGAGAAAAGGAGATGGGCCTCGGCCAGATCGCGCGCCTGAGTGCTTCTTTAAAGAATATCCCGCGCCTGGTATTGACGGGCGGAGAGCCTTTTTTAAGAGAGGACCTGCCGCAGATATGCGAGATATTTGCCTCTTACAACCGGACCAGATTTATCAGTATACCCACGAATGGTTTCCTGACCGATAAGATACTCCTGCAAACGGAGAGGATACTGCGCCAGGTCAGGCCCCGGCAGTTAAGGATAATGGTCTCTCTCGATGCCCCGGAAAGGGAACACGACCGGCTGCGGCAGGTAGAGGGCGCCTTTAGCCGGGCCGTAGCCACCGCCGCTGCGCTTAAGTCTTTAAGCGAAAGACACAGGAACCTTTATCTTGAGATAGCCGCAGTAGTGAATAAAGCGCTGGTAGGGGGGGTAGAAGATTTCATAAGTTATTTCCGGGATTTCAGGATCCCGATAAAGTTTTCCCTGCTCAGGGACCGGCAAAGCGGTATCTTTGGCCTTGATCATGAAATCTCCAGCGGATTATACGGTTGCGCAGCTGAGACTTCTTTGGATTTACCGGAGCTGGAAAGTTTTTATGAAAGAGTCAGGCTGCTAAACGCAGCGTCTTCATTTAAGTTCTGGCCTGTCTTTCAGCAGAAGAAATTTGAGTATATGCTAAGGGTGATCAGAGAGAAGAAAAGGGTCCTGCCTTGTTATGCGGGTAAGGTCGATGCCGTAGTTTATCCGGACGGCGAAGTAGCTTTTTGCGAGAACACCAGGCCTATAGGCCGTCTCGCCGAAGCGGACTTTGACTTTGCCAGGGTCTGGAGTTCAGAAGAGGCCGATAAAATGCGGGAAAGAATAGCCTGCTGCAGCTGTACGCACGGCTGCAACCTGGTCACTGCGATGCGGCATGATGCCTATACCATGGCCTGCTCCGTCTCTGACCTGAGATTTTTCTTTTTCAGGGGAAGAAATGCACATAAGACAAAAGATGATTTCGCAAAGAAAAATTAACCGCATCCTGCTATTGAGGCCTGTATCCGAAACGGTATTCGCTACCGGCCACCCCAGGGATATCCGCGTACCTTTTTCGCTTAAGTACATCGAATCCCTCCTGGAAAAAGAAGGCATCCGTCAGGTGCGGTTAATAGACTGCATGGCAGGTCATCTTGATCCGGAGCGGATCTTGAGTCTTGCGTCCGATTTTTTCCCAGATGCCGCGGTCATCTCTCCCACCACGCTGGAATATGAACTTACCTTGAAAATCTCGGCCGCTCTTAAAGAGAAGAACGGCTGCCTGAAC
>Ga0194113_10001042_pt1 | contig 37739 bp, 37 predicted proteins | sample TA2MahC200mmetaG_FD_146193 | JGI IMG/M metagenome (GOLD analysis project Ga0194113, IMG submission 146193) | Freshwater microbial communities from Lake Tanganyika, Tanzania - TA2015017 Mahale Deep Cast 200m | ecosystem: Environmental > Aquatic > Freshwater > Lake | place: Tanzania: Lake... | reverse complement strand
ATGGCGCAGGCGTTGAACGAAGCCACCGGCTACTTCTTCGAGGTGGTGGTGCCGACCTCCTATGCGGCCACGATCGAAGAGATGTGCGCTTCCCCGGCTGACACCATGGGCTTCATCCCTGGCCTGGGATACGCGTTAGCCAACCAGTTGTGTGGTGTGGATGTGGCCTTCAAGGCCATCCGCTACGGCTTCCCGGTGTACTGGACACAGTACATCGTCGCCCGCGACAGCGAGTATCAGACGCTTGCGGACCTGGAAGGCGCGACCTGGGGCTACACCGATGCCGGTTCGACCTCTGGCTACATGGTTCCGCTGGTTGAGCTGGCCGAGGCAGGGATCACTGTCGGCGAAGCCGTGGAAACCGGTGGGCACAACCAGGCTGTGAAGGCCGTCTACAACGGCGAGGTGGACTTTGCGACCACCTACTACAGCGTGCCGCTCTCGCCATTGTCCGGCGGCGGCCCCTGGTGGACATACGAAGACTACCTGGCCGGAACCGTCACCGAGGACATGTGGGATATCCCCGCTGATGTGGTGGACAGTTGCGCGCTCAACGCCGATGGCAAGCTGTTCTGCGGCGAATGGCGACCGCTGGATGCCCGCCCGAATATCCGCGAGGAAGCCCCGGATGTGATCCAGAAGGTGCGCATCCTGGCCCACTCCGCCGAGATCCCCAATGACACGCTTTCCTTCGGACCTGAATTCCCGGCTGAACTGCGCGCCGAAATCGAAGCCGCCCTGCTCGCGTTTGCAGAGACCGATGCCTGGGACACTTCGATCGGCAACACTGACTTCTATGGCTGGAGCGGCATCCTGCCTGCGACCGATGCGGAGTACGATATGGTCCGCAAGATGGTCGAAGCCGCTGGCCTGACCCTCGAAGGCCTGGGAGAGTAGCCAGACTATTTTCTAGGAAACCGTATTCGGGAGGACAACCTGGTTGTCCTCCCGATTTATAAAAACCGGGGATGTACAAGGTACAACCTCTGTTTCAGCGCTCAACACGAACTGGAGTTCACCGTGGCCGATCAACCCCTTATGCCTTCCAGCCCCCTCGAAATCGAAGAGAGAGAAATATCATTCAGCACACGCCTGAATGAATTTCCCTGGTGGTTCGTGGCGATGATCTCGATTGCCATCTGGGTCTTCTATATCATCCTCACTCGCGAGAACTTCAACGAGGCTTTCAATTTCATCAAAGTTGGCCTCACCATCACCATCCAAACTGCCCTCACCGCTTATGGTATTGCTCTTATATTTGGATTGATCGCAGGGCTGGGACGCCTATCTAAAAATGTGGTTTCCAATAACCTGGCCCGATTATATGTAGAACTCGTCCGCGGCATTCCAATGTTGGTGCTGATCTTCTTTATCGCGCTGGTTGGTGTTCCCGCTGTCGTCAACGGGCTAAACGCTTTTGGGGAATGGCTTTTCACGATGGGAGTAGACCCAATAGCTGGTTTATTCACAGCTTTCAACAACCAAAATATCAGCATGAATGCCCGCGCAATCGTTGCCCTGGCTGTGACGTACGGCGCTTATCTGGCTGAGATATTCCGCGCTGGGATCCAATCCATCGAGCACGGACAGATGGAGGCCGCCCGTTCCCTGGGGATGAGCTACGGCCAGGCCATGCGCTACATCATCCTACCGCAGGCCATCCGCAACGTACTGCCTGCCCTGGGCAACGATTTCGTCTCCATGGTCAAGGACTCTTCCCTGGTTTCGGTATTAGCCGTGCGTGACATCACACAGGTAGCCCGTTTATATGCAGGCAGCACTTTCCGCTTCCGAGAAGCATACGTGACTCTGTCGGTGATGTACCTGACCATGACCGTGTTGCTCTCACTGCTGGTGCAACAAATCGAAAGGCGGTTACGAAGAGATGTCTGAGACCAAAGACAATATCATCGTCGTCAAGGATCTTTATAAATACTTTGGGGATGTAAAGGCGCTCAACGGAGTCAGCCTGACCGTGGAGCGCAGCAAGGTGGTTGTGGTCATTGGGCCTAGCGGTTCGGGCAAGTCCACCATGCTGCGATGCATCAACCACCTGGAGAAGCCCACCAGCGGGGAGGTCTGGATAGACGGCGAGCTGTTGACAGGCTCCCCCAAACAGCTCAACGAAACGCGAGCCGAGATCGGCATGGTCTTCCAACTCTTCAATCTCTTCCCGCACCTGACCGCCATCGAGAATATCACCCTGGCGCAGAAAGTCGTGCGCGGCCGTTCCAAGGAAGAAGCCCAGGAAATTGCCATGCAACAACTCCGCCGGGTAGGCATTCCAGAGAAAGCTGACTCTTATCCCAGGAAACTTTCGGGGGGACAACAGCAGCGCGTTGCCATTGCCCGCTCCCTGGCGATGAACCCCAAGATCATGCTCTTCGATGAGCCAACCAGCGCCCTGGACCCCGAGATGATCAAGGAGGTGCTAGATGTGATGCTCGACCTGGCCAGCGCAGGTATGACTATGGTCTGCGTGTCGCACGAGATGGGTTTCGCCCGGTCAGCCGCCGACGAGATCATCTTCATGGACGAGGGCGTGATCGTCGAACACACCACCCCGGAGGGCCTCTTCAGCAACCCCCAACACGATCGCACCAAGCTCTTCCTCTCTCAAATTCTACATCACTAGGTTGGATTTGCCGTCAAGTGGATTTCTTTGCCCCGTCCCCTCGTTAAGGGGTTTTTTCAGTGAACTCACTCATTAAATAAAAATACCAACGCTCTTCGGTAGTCTGGCAATCATCATCATTTTATGAAAATGATCTTAGATCCATGACTTTGCGTCGCCAACTTTCGTTGGCTTTACCTGTTCGGTTGTCTGGCAATCCTGGCCATTCTGGGAATGGCTTTAGATCCATGACTCTGCGCCCCAAACTTTCGTTTGGTTTGCCTTTTCGGTGGTCTTCTTATCATCGCTTTCAACTTACGAAAGCCTTAGATTCAAGACGCTGCTATAGAAGTTTTCACTTATATAGCCTTTTCGGAGCGCGGCAAAATTATTATCGCGCCCAATCACTATCGTGTCAAATTAATTATAGATTTCACAAAGAACCGCTAATACTGCTGGTAATGTCGAATCGCCTCTTTGATCTCCTGGGCGCCGCCTTTGGGCAGGCCATTGATGAATACCGGCTGGGAACCGCCCGCTGTTTCGATGGTGATATTCGCCCAGAGTACTCCCGAGTTGATCTTCACCGAGGCGATCTGATCGTAGTTGATGATCTCCTCATCTGAGCCGAATATCCTGCGCTTCAAAAAATGGACGCCATCGGGGGCGACAGTCACCCGATCCGGAAACCAGAAGTTCCCTTTTGTCAGCCTGCTGGAATAATATACTTTGTCCATATTTCTTCTCCTATGCTGTACATTGTAAACTAACCCAAAACCTTTTTGATCCTTTTCAACAATGTGTTGATTTTAAAGGGCTTGACGATATATTCATCACAACCAGCGATGCGGCCTTCTATTATATCTCGCTCCATGCCTTTGGCGGTCACCATTATGACATAGGCGCCCCTCGTGGCCTCATTGCTCCTCAGGTATTTGCAAATCTCGTAACCATCGAACTTTCCCGGCAACATGATATCGAGAAGAACCAGGTCCGGCGTTTCTTTGACAGCCAGTTCCAGAGCATCGTCCCCTGTAGTGGCCGTCAATAGACGATAGTCGTCGAAATCGAGAGTCAGCCTCAAGATATCGAGGATATCGGGTTCGTCTTCAACGATCAGGATTTTCTTCATCGCTTCTCCTTAGAGACTGTTTAAAAGTCGCCAGAAACCACAGATAAACACAGATAAACACAGATTTTCTTGATGAACTGCCGTCTTTTATCGCCGAAATCCCTTTTGTCTGTGTTCATCTGTGGCCGATTTGTGTTTTAAAACACTCTCTTACAGAAAAATTTCCTCCACAATTGTACACCATAGAGAGGGGATAGTATGATAGAATTGCCTTCGTAACATCAGACAGCACTTGAACAATTAATCATCCGATCGTGGCCCCTGATCCCCCGGATGGGAAGGTTCGAAGGCGAAGCCGGTGCGCTTAGCAAGCCAGTCCGGCGCTGACCCGCAACTGTGAGGAGAGTCATTAATCCAAAGTCTGACAGTTAATAGCCGACGCTACAAGACTATCAGACTTCGGACTATTAGACTCCCCAAGCCAGGCCGCCCGCCACGATCGTGATTTCCACTAACCCTCGCGGATAGGAGGTGGGAATGCCGAAAGAAATCTATTAGCATAAACCATTCTACTACCTCCCCTGTCCCTGCGGCAGGGGTTTTTGATTCTGCTCACGAGTCAAGAAAAAACTAATACAGAGAAGGCGGGGCAGCACACATGGGGGCATGCTCCGAACGCCCCCATGTGTGCTGCCCCGAATCCCTTGCTCGAAGATTTGTTTGTTCGAAGGAGTTACACGACATGTCGAAAAAAATACTCATTCCAATTTCCATACTAGCGATCATCGCCTTGCCCATCCTGGGGGCATGCGCGCCGCAAGCAGCGCCGATCGAAGATGCTGCCCCAGAAGTGCTCGAATTAGAAGACGGGCTTGGACGAATAGTCTCCATCGAGCTTCCCGTCGAAAGGATCATCTCGCTTGCGCCCTCCAACACCGAGATTCTCTTCGCCGTCGGGGCAGGGGAACAGGTCATCGGGCGGGATAGCGTCTCGAATTACCCGGAACAGGCCATGCAAGTCACCGACATCGGCGGCGGCTGGGGCGACCTGAACACCGAGACCATCCTGACGATGGACTCTGATCTGGTGCTGGCCGCCGAGTTGACCGCCCCCGAGCAAATCCAAACCCTGGAAGACCTGGGGTTGACCGTCTACGCGCTGGCCAACCCCGTTGATCAGGAAGGCTTGTTCGAGAACCTGCGCATCGTCGCCCAAATCACCGGCCACGAAGATGAAGCAGAAACGCTGATCGCAGAACTTCGCGGCCGCGTCGATGTCGTGCTGGCAAAAGTCGCCACCGTCGAGGAACGCCCCCTGGTGTTCTACGAGCTGGACGCCACCGATCCAAACGCCCCGTGGACAGCAGGGCCGGGCACCTTCCATGACGCCCTGATCAACCTGGCCGGCGGCGCCAACGTCGGCAGCGTTCTCGAGGGCGCCTGGGTACAGATCAACCTGGAAGAACTCATTGCCCAAGACCCAGAGATCATCCTGCTGGGCGATAATTTCTACGGCGGCGTGACCCCTGAAGATGTGGCCTCCCGCGCCGGCTGGGATAGCCTCTCGGCGGTGCAGAAGGGACAGATCTACATATTCAACGATGATCTTATCAGCCGCCCCGGCCCGCGCCTGGTAGATGGGCTGGAAGAGCTAGCTAAATTCCTGCACCCTGAGTTGTTCGAGGAGTAATACTCAGGCGGTCACCCTCTTATATGTTGTTGGCTAGAAACCCAAGCCAGATTTCACCGCAAAGACGCAAAAGTCGCAAAGATTATGCTTATTCGCCGGACGGGCTTTTGATCTTTTTTGTGATCTACTGATACTCAAGCTGATGGCACAACTATTGAACAAACACAAGGATTACCCATGACTCTGCAAGATTTGATCTCGAAAATCCAACCTCTCGACGAAGCCGCTATGCAAACTGCCCGCGCACGCCAGGACGACCTGACCAAGCCGCGCGGCAGCCTGGGACAGCTCGAATCGCTCTCCGTGCAAATCGCCGGGATCACCGGCCAGGCGCGCCAGAAGATCGAGCACAAAGTCGTCATCACCATGGCGGGGGATCACGGCGTGGTGGCCGAGGGCGTCAGCGCCTATCCCTCCGAGGTTACCCCGCAGATGGTGATGAATTTCGTCTCCGGCGGCGCAGCCATCAATGTGCTGGCGCGGCATGTCGGTGCGCGCGTAGTCATCGTGGATATGGGCGTCGCCAGCGAGATCGAACATCCCGCGGTGGTGAACAAGAAAATTGCCCTGGGAACGAATAACATCGCCCAAGGTCCCGCCATGTCCCACCAGCAGGCCATCCAGTCCATCGAGGCCGGGATTTCGGTAGTCGAGGCAGAAATCGAAAAAGGCCTCGACATCGTGGCGACTGGCGATATGGGCATCGGCAACACCTCCCCCTCGGCGGCCATCGCCGCAGCCATCACCGGGCGATCTGTCCAAGAGATCACCGGGCGCGGCGCCGGCATTGATGACGCTGGCTTGCAGCGTAAAATCAACGCCATACAAAAAGCGTTGGAGGTCAACCGACCCAACCCCAAAGATGGCCTGGATGTTCTCGCCAAAGTCGGGGGCTTCGAAATCGGCGGGCTGACAGGCGCAATACTGGCCGCCGCAGCGCGCCGCAAGCCGGTAGTCGTTGACGGCTTCATCTCCACCGCCGCGGCGATGATCGCCGTCAGTCTGGCACCGGCTGCCCGCCCTTACCTGATCGCCGCCCACCGCTCGCAGGAACTCGGCCACCAGATCATGTTAGAATGGCTGGACCTGCAACCGCTGCTTGACCTGGATATGCGCCTGGGCGAAGGCACAGGCGCGGCCTTAGCTCTCTCGCTCGCCGAAGCCGCCTGCAAGATCCTCGACGAAATGGCGACTTTCTCCGAGGCCGGCGTTTCGGATAAGGAGTAAACTCAAGACCCTAAAGGTCTTCAAGACCTTTAGGGTCTCACGCTCACGCTGAAATGATTCCTTTCCTCGCCGCCCTGCAATTCCTCACCCTCAGCCCCCCGCTGGTCAGGCGCGCCTTCACCGAAAAAGAACTCGGTCAGGCGGCTGGTTTCTACCCGCTGGTCGGCGTCCTGATCGGGGCGCTGCTCTACGGCGCTAATTACGGCCTTGCCCTGATCGCCCCCGATGCGCTGCGCGCCGCCCTGCTGCTGGCTTTGTGGATATTGCTGACCGGCGCGCTGCATCTGGATGGATTGCTGGATACCTTCGATGGGATATTCGGTGGACACACGCCGGAACGTCGTTTGGAGATCATGCGCGATGAACGGGTGGGCGCATTCGGACTCAGCGCAGGCGTGATCCTGCTCCTGATGAAATTCTCCGCCCTGAGTGGATTCCTGCAATCCGCCCCGGCGTTGATCCTGATCCCCGCGGCGAGTCGCTGGGGGATGACCCTGGCCGTGTTCGCCTTCCCCTACGCCCGCCCCGAGGGATTGGGCAGCGCCGTCAAAGCGCACACCACCTGGAGACAGGTCGCCTTCGCCACCCTGACCGTTCTGATCACAGCCTGGGTTTGCGCCGGATGGATCGGTTTGATCGCCCTCGGGGGCACGCCGCTGCTCGTTTGGGCAGGTTCAACTTTCGTCCTGGCCCGCATCCCCGGCCTGACCGGCGATATCTACGGCGCCATCAACGAACTGGCGGAGTTAGTAGCAGTCGTCTTCTTCGCGATCAGTATTTGACTACAGAAGTAACTGCTCAGCCATCGAACGGATTAGCCCGAAAAAAGGGTGTGCGAAGGGGGCGTAGCCCCCTTCGCACACCCTTTTTTCGAGAACTTCCCCGTATGGCTGAGTAGTTACTTACAGAAAACACCATGGGAAAACTGACTTTACTCATCGGCGGCGCACGCAGTGGAAAATCAACCTGCGCCGAAAAACTGGCTTCCGAGCGCGGCAATGACATCCTTTACATTGCCACCGCACAGGCGCTCGACCCGGAAATGGCGGCGCGCATCGAAAAGCACAAAGGTCGGCGGCCGCAAAACTGGCGAGCGCTGGAGATTCCACACGGCATCGCCGATGCCCTGCGTGATAACACGCCGCCCGCCGACCTGATCCTGCTCGATTGCCTGACCATGTTGGTCAGCAACCTGGTGCTGACCGTCACCGACGAAGAATTCGAACCGGATAAGGGGCGCGCCGAAGAAATCGTGGCTGACGAAATCGAGTCGCTGTTGGCAATCATCAAGAAAAGCCGCGTCGATTGGATTATCGTCTCGAACGAAGTCGGCATGGGTCTTGTGCCGGCCTACCCCCTCGGGCGCGTCTACCGCGATCTGCTGGGATGGGCCAATCGCAAAGTCGCCGCGGCGGCCGACGAGGTGTATCTATTGGTGGCAGGGTTGATGCTGCCGCTTCACCAACTGGCCTCCTCGTCGCATTCTTTCGTTTGAACCTCCCCATATCTCTCTGCCAGGAATGGGCACAGACGAGCATAGAGTATTTCTGCGACTTTTTGCGCGCCTACGGGGGTGAAATGATACACATCGTAAAAATACTGCGAGCTTTTTTGTAATTCATCCGCAAGATCAACGACCAAAACCCCATTCTCGTCCCCGACGTTTCTAGTCACCCCATTATACAGTTCCAGTATCTCCCATTGGGTTTGTCCATCTAACTCTCCCACCTCGATGCGCGCCAGATCAACCCCGGTGATGTCATCAACGCCATATCCATAGAGAGCCGGTTGGGTGATCAATACAGGCTCGATGCCACTTTCCCTGGATATTTCTATGAGCCTCCTCAACCTGTCCTCATAATGAGTGAGATAGTCCTGGCGATGACGTTGTAGAACTTCTTCCCTTTCCTGCCTGGACACTTCCACGGATGGATATTCAGATATCTCCTTGCCTGAGTGACCGATATCACGCTCTTGGGTGGCGATGAACCTGGCGAGATTGAACAAAAGCGCCACAACCTCGCTGCGCACGGCAGCAGATTTCACCAGACCAAGGACGCTGGTTGTATTCACTTGGGCTCTGCGATCATCTTCCCCCATCTCCTCTAACCCCATATCGTTAGCCCCCACAAGGAACAGGACCACGTCTGGGCGCAGTCGAACCACATAATCTTCCATCAAGACGATATGCCCATACGTCGAATGTCCATCCAGGCCAGCGTTGTTGATCCACATTTTCGAGAAATGATCCTTGAGCCTCAGCCCAAGTTTGTCCACCCAGGTTTGACCTTCCGAAAGATAAAAACATTCTGTCGTGCTGCCCCCAACAGCCAGGATCGTCAGATATTCCTGGAAATCTGCTGGCGGCTCCTCGCCTCGGAAACCCAGGGAATTTTTCTCGTGAAGTATAAACTCGTCCAGTCCTTCGATTGTTGTGTTGTGTATTTCATACTGGCGATGTACGGGCATAACGATCTTGTCCCCCTTGATCCGAAAGCCAAAAGGGTTGCCAAGCACCCTGAGCAGGATTTCCAGCGCCGCGAAGGCAAAACAGAATCCCAGCGCCATCACGAGAAGATTCTTGGCGAGGTCTACCCTTTTATTTTTCATCGAATGATCCATGCAGCGGTTGCAGAATATCTTCCATCGAGGAGCATTCAGCAATTCTATCTGGCAGCCATCCGGCTGTCAATTACGTACCGCTGAAAGCGCGGAGTTGGCTGAAGCCAATTGATGTGCGCGATAACAGGTATCTCGTGGTATAAACGACTCTTGATACTGTTGTTAGTCGCCACTTTCACAGCGAGATTCCAAAGCCACATACATTAAATGTAACTGCTCAGCCATCGAACGGATTAGTCCGAAAAAAGGGTGTGCGAAGGGGGCTACGCCCCCTTCGCACACCCTTTTTTCGGGAACTTCCCCGTATGGCTGAGGAGTTACCATATACTCCCCGCGCGTGAAGGGTGAGTCATTGCTATACTTATCACATGCGCATTGACTATATTGTCTGTCCTGCTGATATTGAAGACAAACTTGTTACCAAACATCATGTTACTGCCTTGGAAGCGAAGCAGACCATTCTCAACAATCCACGAATACATTTCGCCGAACAAGGTTATACTGAGGGTGAAAATGTCTACGCAGCATTTGGTCAATCATTTGGCGGAAGATATTTGTCAGTATTCTTTGTCTACAAACCAGCCAGCCACACAGCCATATTATCAGCGCTCGTGATATAAGCAAGAAGGAACGAAAGTCCTATGGCCGCAAATAAAAGCAGCATTTCGCAAGCAAGCAATCTGGAAGAGATGGGGGAATTTTGGGATACACACGATTTCACCGAATATGATAGTGACGTGCCCGACGTCGGATTCGAAATAATGTGCGCAGTCCCAATCGAGGTAGAACTACTCAACTCCCTCGAAAAACAAGCAAACCTTCGGGGCATCAAAGTGGAGACGCTTGTAAATCTTTGGTTGCAACAGAAGCTCGTAGAACAGCACTGATTCGTGAAGAAATTTATTGCATAACGAGATGGCGGTTAACACCGGCTGTCGCGCACAGCGGCTTTCGCCGCTCAAAAACCGGCGCGATTTGCCAGAAGATGTTTCCGCCATAATATGCGCAAACCAAACCATGAACTATTGATCATATTCGCCGCCATGCTCTGGGGTACCACCGGCACCGCCCAGGCATATGCCCCTCCGGGCGCGGACCCCAGGTCGGTTGGCGCCATCAGGTTGGCCATCGGCGGTCTCGCCTTGCTGACGATCACCCTGGGGCGCGGTTTCTCGCTTCGCAGGATCGAGTGGAAATCGGCGCCGATGCTGATCGCTGGCATCTGCATGGCGGCATACAACCTCTTCTTCTTTGCAGGCGTGGCCAGGGCGGGGGTAGCTGTCGGCACGATTGTGACCATCGGAAGCTCTCCCATCCTGGCTGGCCTGCTGGGTTGGCTCCTCCGCAAGGAGCGCCCCGGGTGGCGCTGGTATCTGGCCACCATCCTGGCCGTTGCCGGCGGCGTTCTGCTGATCCTTCCGGGAGAAAAGATCCATATAGACCCGCAAGGCATCGCCCTGGCGTTGATCTCTGGGTTTTCCTATGCAGTCTTCTCTGTTACCAGCAAGGGCATGCTCGAGAAAACCCCTCCCGATGCCGCTATGGCAATCGTCTTCTCGCTGGGAGCAATCTTGCTCTCACCCATCCTTTTTCGCGCCGACTTGTCCTGGTTATCGCAGCCAAACGGCTGGATGTCAGCTCTATTCCTGGGCCTGGTCTCTACCGCGCTGGCCTATATCCTTTTCGCTCGAGGCCTGGTCTCTGTGCCGGTGGCCAAAGCGGTCACCCTCACGCTAGCAGAACCGCTGACCGCCTCTCTCTTGGGAGTCATCCTCCTCGACGAAGATCTGCCAAGGACCGCCGCTTCAGGCATCGGTCTGATCTTTGCGGGCCTGGTCGTGCTATCAACGGGAAAGTTGACTCCCCGATGAATAGAATGCTACAATGCTGTCAGGAACCAACCATGCCAAAACCCGGACTGCTACCCAAACAACTTCTCGACGTCCTAAAGAACCGAGAGATTTTCCCCATCGGCGCCTTGGCATACTATGGGCCTGACGATCAGACCTGCACGCGCATCATCGCCTGTGTAATCATTGCGCCCGACGCCATCCCTCGATTCCAGCATTGGCAGGGTGACGAGGTGTGCGCCGATCCGCTGGCGGCCACAGAGATCGGACGATTCTTCAAACTGAACGGCGTCCAGGACGTGATCATGACCGAGGGGATGATCGGCTGCCCGCACGATGAGGGGTACGACTACCCCGAAGGCGAAGTATGCCCGCTGTGTCCTTTTTGGCGCAGCTAAGGCTTCCCATGTTACAATTTCCCCTCATGAAAAACATCATCCCTTCCGTCAAAGGAACACGCGATTTCTACCCCCGCGAGATGGCCATCCGCACCTGGCTATACGACAAAATCCGCCAGGTTTCGGAGTCCTACGGCTATCAGGAATACGAAGGTCCGCTCCTGGAGACCGTCGAACTCTACGCGGCAAAATCCGGGGAAGAGCTGGTCAAAGAACAATCCTTCGTCTTCCCCGATCGCAGCGGCAATCTGATCACCCTGCGCCCCGAGCTGACCCCCACCCTGGTGCGCATGGTCGCCCAACGCCAGGGTCAACTGGCTTTCCCGCTGCGCTGGTGGTCTTTCGGCCCTTTCTGGCGTTACGAACGCCCGCAGAAAGGCCGCTCGCGCGAGTTCTTCCAATGGAATATTGACTTGATCGGCGAAGCCTCCCCCGAAGCTGACGCCGAGATAGTTGCCGTCATGGCTTCGTTTTTCGAAGCCACAGGATTGACCCCCACAGAAGTCGCCATCCTGGTCAACAACCGCCGCTTGATGGATCGAGAATTGGGGAAAATCGGCCTGACAGAGGCGCAGCGTCCCGAGGCGTTTCGTCTGATAGACAGGCGGGACAAGCTGACTCCCGAGGAGTGGTGTGACTACGCCCTGGAGCTTGGTCTCTCCCCGAGGCAGTTCGACCAATTGCTGGCCCTTTTGGAGAATCTCGAACTCTGGAAAGGTTCCGAGGAGTTAGCGCGCTTTTTCGAGGTCATCGCCGCCCTTGGCGTAGACGACTACGTCAAGTACGACCCGCAGATCATCCGCGGCCTGGATTATTACACCGGCACGGTCTACGAAGGCCGCGCCACAACGCCCAGGCTCCGCCGCGCCCTGTCGGGCGGCGGTCGCTACGACAACCTGCTGGCCGACGTGGGCGGCGATCCACTCCCCGGCACAGGGTACGCCATGGGCGATGTGGTCATCACCCTCCTCCTAGAAGATACCGATAACCTGCCCAAAGACCTGGATGTATCCCCCGCGCCGGTGCTGGTGACGGTCTTCGACGAGAGTTTGCTGCTGGCCTCCTACAAACTGGCCGCCGACCTGCGAGCCGCTGGCCTGAACGCCTCCTGCTATCCCGCGCCGGCCAAATTGAGCAAGCAATTCAAATACGCCGACCGCATCGGGGCGCGCCTGGCCCTGGTGCTGGGGCCGGACGAAAAGTCCCAGGGGCAGGTGACGGTCAAGAACCTGCTGGCTGGCGATCAAAGCATCATCCCGCAGGAGGAAGCTCCCGCCTTGATCGGTAAAATCCTTGCTTGCAAAAAACCTTCGTGATAGAATATCTCCCAAATGGCGGATGTAGCTCAATGGCAGAGCGTCGCACTGTGGATGCGAATGTTGCGGGTTCGACCCCCGTCGTCCGCCCAGGAGATATATACTTCCCCTCCGGTTTCATGGCTCTGGGGTAAATCACATCAGCTTGCAAATCTTCTTTGGCAAATGCGCCTGCCGTTGGATTTGACACATCCATGGCTTCTAAATCATAGCTATCTCCGCCCTATCGAAGAGCTTCTCTAGAGTATTACCGTCAAAGATTTGCCTCATGTGCGAAAGTCTTCGAACCGCACAGTGCGCGGAGATCGCAGAGTTTTGCATGATATTCTCTCAGCGACCTCCGCGCCTTCCCTGAGTTTATCCAAGGGAAGGGTTCTCTGCGGTTATGGTTTCGGTTGTAGCATGAATGCCGCGCTACGGATGAAGAATTAATACCGCCTCACGCGAAAAGGTGAGTTGTTTCGTTTCGCCAACCCTGGGGAGTTCGAGATAGGGATTGTTGAAGGTATCAACGTATAATGTTTTCTCCCCGGTCCTCACCTGGACGCGCACGATAGAGCCAAGGAAGGTGACCTCCTCGACTGTACAAGCCAGGTTATTGACCTTCTTCTGCCCATCGGCAAAGCTCAACCGCTCAGGCCGGATAGCGATCATTACCCGATCGCCGTTCTTGTAGGCACCCAACGTTTGCGCAGTCTGTATATCCTGTCCTTCGATGGATAGAACGTTGCGCTGGTTATCGAGCACTTTGGCGTTGTAAGCATTCAACGTCCCTACGAAGTTGGCTACGAATTCCGTCTTCGGGAAGTTGTAGATTTCGAATGGAGGCCCGACCTGCTCGATCCGTCCCTGGTGCATTACCACCACCCGATCCGAGAGAGAGAGGGCCTCTTCCTGGTCATGGGTTACGTAGATGGCCGTTATGCCAAGTTTTTGCTGGATGGCGCGGATTTCCCCGCGTAACACCACGCGGATTTTTGCATCCAGCGCGGAAAGCGGCTCATCGAGCAGGAGAACCTCTGGGTTCAAGGCCAGGGCTCGCGCCAGGGCGACGCGCTGTTGCTGCCCACCAGATAGTTGGTGAGGATAGCGATTAGCCAGACCCGGCATAGCGATCAACTCGAGCAATTCATCCACCCGCGCCTGGATCTCTTCCTGAGGTCGCTTATTCACCTTCATGCCGAAACCGATGTTCCCGCCGACGGTCATGTTGGGGAAGAGGGCGTAAGCCTGAAAGACCATGCCGACGTTACGCTGATTGGGGGGCTTGTTGGTGATATCCTCGCCCTTCACAATGATTTTACCCTGGGTTGTCGTTTCGAATCCCGCAACCAAACGCAGGGTGGTCGTTTTTCCGCAACCGCTTGGGCCGAGAAAGGAAACCAGTTCGCCGCGTTCGACTTGCAAGTCGAAATCTTGTACAGCTACTGTCGAAGCAAAACTCTTGCTTATGTTATTGATTTCGAGAAAAGCCATGGAATACCTCGTTGTCTGAATCAGTGCGCACCAGCGACCTGTTCTTGCCCAGGCGCACCGCGTCCGATCCATTGGAACAAACCGATGGAAGCCCAGGTGAGCAGAAAGCTAATCACGGCCATAGCCTGGGGGGTGTACGCCCGCATCGCCCCGATCTCTTCCATATAGGGGCCGAAAGCTGGCCAGGATAGCAGGGATGCAAAAGTGAATTCACCCATCACGATGGCGAAAGTCAAGAATATCCCACTCAAGATCGCCACACGTAGATTTGGAAAGATCACCTTCGCCAATATCGTCCCCCAACCGGCGCCCATGCTGAGAGCCGCCTCGGTCAACGTTCGCACATCCATCGCCCGCAGACCCGTATCAACGGCGCGGAACATGTAGGGAAACGATAGAACGACATACCCGGCAATCAGCAGCACCGGGCTGCCAATCAGCAAGATGGGCGGTTGGGCGTACAGGCGGATCAGGCCAAACGTCAATACCACTGCGGGCACCACGAAAGGCATCAGGGTGATGAACTCGATGACTGGCCGGACACGGGGCAGACGCCAGTGTACCCAATAAGCGGTTGGCACCACCAGCAGCAGACTGACGCTGATCGTCAGGAGCGCCCAAAGCAGCGAATAACCGAAGTGGGAGAAAAATGCCGGATCAGTAAACGCCACTCGATAGGCCTCGAAGCTGTAGGTCCCTTTGATCATGCGCAGGCTGAACTCGAAAACCGAAAATAAAGGCAGAAAGAAATAGATAAGCCCAATGACCAGGATAAACCATGCCCAGATGTTAGGTTTCTTCATCGCACCCACCTCGATGTCTTGCGTTGCATATAGGCGTAACCGAACATGCAAACGCTCATGATAATGATCATGCCCAACGCCAGCGCATTCCCCAGGCCTGGGTTGTAGAGCACATCACCCTGTATCTGAGCGCCGATCAAGATCGTCACCAGGTTGATGAAGCTACCAGAGAATGCGTAAGCCGTAGCATAAGCGCCAAAGGCATTGCCGAAGAGAAGGATCATCGTACCCAGGATCGAGGGCAGCAAAATCGGAAAGGCCACATACCGCCAATATTGCCAGGCTGAGCCGCCCAGGTTTTCGCATGCCTCACGCCATTCTCTGCGTAATCCATCCAAAGCAGGCGCCATGATCAACACCATCAAGGGGAATTGAAAATACATATAAACGATGCTCAAGCCCCAAATGGTGTAGATGCTGAATCCCATTTGCCGAACATTGATTTCGAAAATCGCTTCGATCCAGCGCGTGATCAGGCCTGCGTTGCCCATCGTGGCGATAAAGGCAAACGCCAGCGGCACGCCGGCAAAATTCGAAGCGACGCCCGAGAAAGTCACCATGAAAGTCCGCATGCCGCGCGGCATACCCCCCAAAATGACTGCATAGGCCAACAAGAAGCCAAAGAAGCCGCCGCCAATCGCCGTGATGACGCTGATGCTCAGGCTGGCTTGATAGGCGTTGATAATATCACTCTCGGTCAGGATGGCGATGATATTCTTGAAGGTGAAGCTGCCGTCTACGCCTTGAAAACTACGCACGACGATCGAAAATGATGGCAAAAACAGGAAGGCCAGGGCAAACAGGAAGAATGGCGCTACCCCTAACCAGGCCCAGTTGAAATCGAAACGGGGGGAGCGCGCAGGCTGCGCGCTCCCCTTCTTGGATTCTCGTTTGGTTAGTATTTTTTCTTCGAGCACAGGATTATTCCCCATAGACAACTTTGCGCCAGTTCTCGGTGATATAAGCCTTGGAAGAGGTAAGCTGTTCAACTGAGGGGAAGAACGCCTTTTCGTAGGCTTCGGCGGGGGGCAGCTTGGCTGCTAAATCAGCCGGGATGACGCCACGCTTAGCCATATCATTGAAGCGGATGGGGTGTGCATAGCCCTTGAGATACAGGAGCTGACCTTCATCCGACATGACGAACTCCCACCACAGACGGGCAGCATAGGGATGCGGCGCATAGGCGCTGATGCCGCCGGCATAGGGGCCAGCGAGGACGCCGGTCGTGGGTACCTTGATATCCAGATCCGGGTTCCCGGCCAGGGCATCGCGATTGGCCAACGCCAGGTAGTCCCATTCGATAACGATCGGCGTCTCACCCTGGGCGATCTTACCCTGATCGGCGATCACGGGGATGAAATTGCCGGCTTCGTTCATTTCCTTCCAGAATTGCAAACCAGCTTCGGGCGCCTTCTCGAAATCTCCGCCGGTGCGAGACAGCCCGGCCGCCAGCACAGTCTGAACGGACTGGTTCGATTTCAGCACATCGCCAGCCATCGCAACCATGCCCTTATACTCAGGCTTGAGCAAATCTTCCCAATCCTGAGGCGTGTTGGCAATGGCAGGTTTGATGACCTCGAAGACCAGCACACCGTAATACTCTGCCCACCAGTAGCCATCCGGGTCCTTCATGGGGATAGTATCCCAATCTGCGACTTTATACTTGGCGACTAACCCGTCGGCCATCGCGGTGGCTGTATGCCCAACGCCGATGTCAATTACGTCGGGAGCCTGAGGGCCTTTGCTTTCCTTATTGGCCCGGATAGCCTCCAACTCATCGGACGAACCGGCATCGGGGTTCAGCTCGTTGATGGTCATGTTATATTTCGTTTTGTAGGTCTCGATGATTTCGCCATAGTTGGCCCAGTCGTGGGGCAAAGCGATGGTGGTCAATTGGCCTTCAGACTGGGCGGCAGGGATCAATTGATCCAGAGGAATGGAGTTGCCGCTGGTGAGGTCTGGCAATCCGGCAGTGGTTTCAGCAACTTTGGGCGCACATGCCGCCAGGGTCGCGGTTGCACCTGCAAGGGCGCCTACTTTGAGGAAATCTCGGCGAGAAATCTTTCTCGATAAGGGACGATCATTCGATGACATTTTAGCCTCCTGAAAAAAGATGGGTACATGATCGGAAGTCATTCATTGAAGTGTCCTGACATAGAGTCAATTTGTCCTGTTCACCTCCATTTCTGAGATTTGTTCGGTAATTATATCCTTGGGCATCCATACCGAATCTGATACGAAAGATATGAAGAATGGATGGCCACTCCATGGGTTGACGAGGGCGAAACATACCCCTCCCATTCCCAGCAATCGGGAGCTTCCCCAGCGAGTGGTATACTAGTCCTTAATCAGTATACCATAATCTTTTTTTCGTCAAGTTGTTTTTTCGTCTGCTTTCGCGCCTTTCGTGATTTTTGTGGACAATTTTCTCTTTCACATTCATGAGTAAAAGAACCCCTTCACCAACCAGGCGATTTCGTCTACGATTCTCCTGGCGGAATTTCTTCTTTCTGACGATTGGCAGCCTGTTACTGGCGGTGAACGTTGATCTCTTCCTATCTCCCGCCAGGATCGCTCCCGGCGGGGTTTCGGGCACAGCCATCATCATCCATGCTTTTACAGATTGGCCGATTGGTCTGCTGATGCTGGCGCTGAATATCCCTATGCTGATCGTCGGTTTCTGGCACCTGGGACGGTTCAACTTCCTCTTCCGCACTCTCTACGTCGTGGTGCTTTACAGCATTGGCGTAGATGTGCTCGCGCGCTGGATTCCCCCTCGAGGCATCACAGACGACCTGTTATTGAATGCCTTGTACGCCGGGATTCTGGGCGGAATCGGCACAGGCCTAGTTTATCGGGGACGCGGCACCTCCGGGGGAACCGGCGTCCTGGGGCGCGTGCTGCAATTGAAGACTGGCATCCCCATCAGCCAGGTGTACCTGCTCACCGATGGAGGCGTGGTCTTGATCGCCGGCCTGGTGTTTGGTTGGGATCGCGCTTTATACGCGATGATGACCCTGTTCATCTGGGGCATGGCCGCCGATCAGATTCTCGAAGGCCCCAGCGTGGTGCGCACCGTCTTCATCATCACCGACCAGCCTGAAAGCGTGACTGGCGCAGTGTTCGAACACCTGGGGTTGGGCGTGACCGCCTGGCCTGCGCGCGGCATGTTCACCGAGAGCGAGCATACCGTCCTGTTTTGCACGATCAACCGCCCCGATGTCAACGCCCTGAGAGAAGTAGTCATCAACAGAGACCCCAATGCTTTTGTGGTCATCGGCCACGGCCACCAGACCATCGGCGGCGTTCTGCCCCGCCAGGCGCGTTCCGTAGAGTTGCCAGCCAGGGATGCAATGACAGAGTTCACTGAAAAAGCTCATGAATGAAGGGGCCGGGGCGGCATGACAGAAATCGAAGAGAACGGCGATGAAGGAAACTGAAGCCTCGATCATAAAGACGATCATCGAAAAACGTTACTCGATTGGGGAGTTCACCAGTTTCGAAAAGCTCCATCGGGGGTATGTCAACGAAAGCTATATCATCGAAACGCTGGCCAACGGTGAAAGACATAAATTCTTCCTGCGCAAGTACCGGGCGGGCATCAAAGCAGAGGAAATCCGCTTCGAACATTCGATCATCGCACATCTCACCGAAAAGAAATTTACGCTCGCAGCAAGGGTGATCAACGCCCGCGACGGAAATACCTGCATCGAATATCCTGAAGAGAAACGCGCTCAGGTAGCCCGCTACGCCCTGTATGATTTCCTCAGCGGGGACGATTGCTATACCTGGGTGAATCCGCGCTGCACCAATACTCACCTGAAGAACGCCGCCGTCGTTTTAGCCAGGTATCACGACGCGGTTTCTGATTTGATCCCAGCAGGCCGGCGACGCGAACCCGTCATCCTCGACCTGCTTCCAATGATTGCTCGAATTCTAAATCGCCGCTTGCGAGAAACTGGGGACAACGTATTCCATACCTATCTCGATGAGCACCGCAACCTGATCTCGAGAGACATCGAGGAGACGCTGAATGCGATGCGCACAGAGGCATACCAACATCTGCCTAAACTGGCGATTCATTGCGACTTCCATCCGGGCAATTTGAAATTCCAGGGCGACGAGGTGGCAGGGCTGTTCGATTTCGATTGGTCGAAACTCGATGTGCGCGCCTTCGATGTCGCCCTGGCCCTGTTCTATTTTTGTACAGCCTGGGAGAGAGATGGCTGCCAGGATGGGGAATTTCTCCTGCGCCAGGCTGCTGTATTCTTGCACGCCTATCAAGAATCGCTGCGAGAATCCTCCGAGGTAGGGCCTCTGAACGCAGGTGAAATGGACTTCCTCCCTACCCTGATCCGCGCCAGCAACCTGTATGTCCTCTACTGGGCTGTCATGGATTTCTACGCCAAGGAGGTAGACCCTCAGGAATACCTGGGATACCTGCGCCACAACGTCTGCCTGATGCGCTGGCTTGGCGATGGGGAGAATTGGAAAAAGCTAGAAAGTATGCTCGTTCAAGTTGAGTCCCGTCCCAACTGCCTAATCCTTCCGGATCATCAGATAAAATCCGGTAACAATAGCCGTAATCTGTTCTGTCGCCCTGATAATCAGTTTGGCTCCGCCACTCGTCCCCGGACTCGTTGATATTTTCCACAAGGCCAGGAGAATTCTTTTCACGATCATAGCCAATCCTTTCGTTCGTACACAAAGCGGCCACGGGAGCGGCGTTGTAACATACTGCTACAAACCGTATTGTTGATAATCGGTACTTCACAAAAAAGGATCCAAGACCCGTCCGCGGGTCGCCCGGGGCTCCTGATCGCTTCGTGACTACTGATCATGTCCGCTAGCAAAACCGGCAATCCTCGATGGATTGCCGGCGCAATGTTCCCCTCGATACCCACCGGGGATGCCGCCATCAGGAGTCCATCAGGCCGGCGGGGGGCAGTTGTTCTCCCTGGCTGCTCAACACGCCAATGCCATGCTTTTCCGCAGCCTGCCGGGCGGCAGCGTCCACGCGCATCCCGTAGACATATACCAGAAACGGCCCTTCCACCCCCTCCTCCCGCAATCGCGCCCGGAAATCGGCGGAGCGCATCCGATGCGCCCAGGCCTCCACCGCCCGCCTCCCCAGGCGCACCTTGGCCTCGACCACCGCCTACAGGCGATTCCCTTCCGCGTCCCGAAGCGGCAGGACGACATCCACTTCCCCGTTCATGCGCAGATTGAAGCCTTCGCTCACTGCCTGGTATCCTCTCCCTTCCAGGACAACCTGCATAACTCCCCCGGCCTCTTCTTCCTCGGTAGAGCCGACCAGGTTGCTCAACTGACGCAATTCGGTTGTGAAGCTCTTCTGAGCTTCGGCCAATTCTTCGATGCGCTTGACGGTGTGCTGTTGAACTACGACCAGATCCTGGACGCGCTGCTCGGTGCGCGCCTGCGCTGCTGCTAACTCGCGCTGCGCTTCGGCTAATTCCTTCACCACTTGCGGCAGAGTCAGAATTTCCTCCGTCAACACCAATCGACGCAGTTCTGCCCGCCATTCCGGGTGCTTGTAGACCAACTCAACCAAGGAGTGAAAATTAGACGCCGTGAATGCCATTGTAACTTCTCCGATAATGCAATTATACCATTCTTACACAAAATTGTTTTTGTCAACGGAAGTGTGAACATTACCAACTACATGAGCCAAATGCGTTTGGCGAACTCATTGGGTGACAGGCTGGGGATACCAATTCCTTTACCTGAGCAGCTAACGATTAAGGATTGATGTGGCGATCAGAGCCAATGCCGAAGCTGGAGCCTATGCGCCGCCATATCAATCCAGTTGGACTAAGCCGCACGCACCAAGGCTGTGGTTCAGCAGCCCATCAATTGGATCAGTATGGTGCCCATAAGTTCTCCTCAAGCGCGAAAATGAATCAGGCTGCTATGCCAGAGTGTTGTCAGGTCCTCCGCGACGAGGCTGTATCCGACCGCGCCGACCATCCGGCGCATTCTGGCAGGATCGTTATCTACAAAGCCAGCGGTTTTCTGGGCCATGATTTTGGTCATATCGGAATACTGGATCACCACATTGGCCCCCGGCCTGAGAACCGCTTTCATGTTTTCCAGGTAGGCCTCGATCAAATGGAGTTCCAGATGGACAAAAGTGCCGAAGGAAAACAAGAAATCAATGGACTTTTCTGGCACGGAGGGGAAATCTGCCCCGTTGTTCTTGATGAAGACCATCTCAGGCAAGTCGAAGTTCTTCTTTAACTCGGTGAGGATCTCGGCGTGGTAATCTACAAGGTAAAGTTTCTTGAAACCCAATAAATATCGCGTCCAACGTCCGCCGCCCGGGCCGATTTCGAGGGCCTGCTGGTTTTCATCCACGAAGGGCAAGACATATTGTTCTTTAATGAACTTCAGCGGTGGAGCGACATCCGGGTCGCCCCAATGCAGACCGTAAATATTTTTATGTTTGATCTCGTCCCGGATCGCCCGAAAAATCCTCGCCGGCAGGCTATCCATCACCTGCTGTTTTCTGAACATCCGCAGGTGGAAAGATGAATTGAGCTCAGGCATTTGTACTCCTAAGGCAGCAAGGTTGTCCGGATTAACGGTAAATCTTGCACATGTTCTCGCACCCAGAGGGCAACTTGTTGGCGAGCCACCGAGAAAATGCGCTCAATACCGCGTAAACTGACCCGCCCAGCATATTCAGTAGTTCACGAAAACGATCAGGAGCCCGTCCCCGGGCGACCCGCGGACGGGTCTTGGGTCCTTTTTCGTGAAGTACTGATTATAGCATTAAGCTTCCCGCCTGCAATGTGCTGCAAGAAGCAAGAAGTTCGACTTCTGGCAGAATTCGTTTATTGACAACCTCATCCGTGTGTGATAACCTTTGTCCGGAATTGGTGTACACCAATTCCGGCATTTGATTCTGCCCTACCCCGCTAGGGAGATTATGAAAAAGCCACCGGAGCGCGACGAAACCTCCATACCCATTTATGTGCAAATCGCCGAAAATCTCTTGAGCCAGATCGAAGCGGGTGAATTGAGCCCCGGAGATCGTTTGCCCCCGGAACGAGAACTGAGTCAAAAACTCGGCGTAAATCGGCTAACTGTACGGCGCGCTCTCCAAAAGCTCGAATTGCAGGGATTGTTGACCCGTCGCCAGGGGGCGGGCACTTTCATCGCCGAGCCGAAGATCGAACAGCGGGCCGAAGTCATCATTTCCTTCACGAAAGGAATGCAACGCCGCGGCTTTATTCCCGGCGCCGAAATCGTCAGATTCGAAAAACAGAATGCGGAGAAAGCTGTAGCCGAGGTGCTCAGGCTTTCGGCATCAGAGTCAGTTTATTGCATCTTTCGTTTGAGACTCATCAACCAAGAGCCGGTGCTGCTCGAAAGACTCGCCATACCGGCCGAACGATTTCCCCATTTCGAACGCTACGATCTCACCAGGCGTTCGTTGTATGAGGTCATGGAAACAGAATACGGGATCACGGTCACGCGCGCCCGGCAGAGCTTGGAGCCGGTGATTGCCTTAGCGTATGAAGCCGAGTTGCTGCATGTTCTGCCAGGGGCAGCCCTCATGCTGCAACGGCGGTTATCTTTCGATCAAAATGGGCAGCCAATCGAATACGGTAAAGACCTATACCGGGGCGACCGTTTCAGGTTCGTCACCGAGATTGCCCCGTTAGAAATATGAAAAGGGTGTGTTTCAAACGAGTTGGAAATCATTCCGTGCTCAGTGACAAGTGACTGGTGACCAGGCCTAATCGCCAGTCACCTGTCACTCGATTTACAAACTACCAGGAGAACAACTTATGACCTCGAAAACCCTCAAACCTTACCTCAAGTATCTCAGCGACGTCCAGATCGAGGAGATCCACGAGGGATCGCTGCGGCTGCTGGAAAACACCGGCGTCATGGTGGATCACCAGGAGGGATTGAAATTCCTCGAGAAGCATGGCGCAAAGGTGGATCACCAGACCAAACGAGTCAGGATCCCGCGCCAGCTCGTCAGCCAGGCCCTGGCGACCGTCCCGGATCGCTTCACCCTGGCGGCGCGCAACCCGGAAAAGGATTGCCCCCTCGTTCCAGGCGGTCGCCCCTACTCCCGCAATGGAGGCGGCGCGGACTTCACCATAGACCTGGAGACCGGCGAGTTCCGCCCGCTGCTGCAAGCCGACGTGAAAGAATATTACAGACTGATGGATGCCCTCGACGGCATCAGCTTCATCGCCCCGGTCTTCGGGCAGGATATGCCCGTGCTGGGCCGCGATATCTTGATGCTACGCGAGGCCTTCGGAAACACTGATAAAAATATCCATCTGCGCGCCTTCACCGGCGAATCTCTCAAGCTGATGTTCGAGATGGCCGCGCTGGTCGCCGGCAGCAAAAAGGAACTCAAAGCGCGCCCCATCGTCAGCCTGCTGGAAGCGCCCATCAGCCCGCTCAAATTCCTGGATGTGATCGTGGACGCGCTGTGGCTGTGCGGAGAATACGGCATCCCGCTGGACGTGTGCGTGATGCCCATCGCCGGGGGCACCGGCCCCATGACCATGGCGGGCAACGTGCAGCTCTTCAACACCGAATTTCTGGCCGGCGTGGTCATCTCGCAACTGGCTCATCCCGGCGCGCCGCTGCAATACGCCGCCCGCCCGATGGCAATGGATATGCGCACCGGTTTCAGCCTGGCGGGATCGGTCGAGTTGGGCATCATGGCAACCGCGGGCGCGCAGATGGCCCACTTCTATCATGTGCCGGTCAGCCTGCACGGCCCCTGGAGCGACTCGATGACCCATGATGGACAATCCGTCCTCGAGCGAATGTACATGAACCTGATGGCCGCCCTGGCCGGGGCGAATGTTCTGGTCGGCGCGGGCATGATGCAGCAAAGCCTGGTGATCAGCCACGAACAACTTGTCATAGACGACGAAATCAACCGCATCGCTTTTCGAGTCGTAGAAGGCTTCGAGGTAGACGAGGAACGTCTGGCAGCCGAAGTCATTGACCGCGTCGGGCCGGGCGGCAATTTCGTCGCCGACATGCACACCTATAAATTCCTCAGGAGCGAGCGCTACGAGACCGATTTGTTGTACCGCAATTCCAGGGTGGCCTGGGAAGAGGGCGGCGCTACCACCTTGCTAGATCGCGCCAAAGACAAAGCCCGGACGATCCTGAAAGAACATCAACCCAACCCCCTGCCTGAAGACCTGAGCAAGGAATTAGACAAGTTCGTGAGCAAAGCCCTGAAATCACTCGAGAAATAAGGATACCAAAATGTCGAACATCTTAGAACGAATGCAAAAAGACCTCTATGCAGGCAAAGTCGCCGAGGTGGAAGCCGCTACCAGACAGGCCCTCGACCAGGGGCTGGGCGCGCAAGAAATTCTGAACAAGGGTTTGATCGGTGGAATGGAAGTCGTCGGCCGCGATTTCAAAGCCGGCGATCTATTCATCCCCGAAGTGTTGATGTGCGCCAAAGCCATGCATTCCGGCCTCGAGGTGCTTCGCCCGCTGCTGGCTGAGGCGGGAGCAGCATCCATGGGCAAGATCGTGATTGGCACAGTCGCAGGCGACCTGCATGACATCGGCAAGAACCTGGTCAGCATGATGTTGCAAGGCGCGGGCTTCGAGATCATTGATCTTGGCGCCGACGTCAAGCCCGAACGATTCGTTCAAGCCGTGCGCGACGAAAGCCCGGATATGATCGGCATGTCGGCCATGCTAACCACAACCATGCCCTCCATGAAATCCACGATCACAGCCCTGAAGGAAGCCGGCATACGCGATAAAGTCAAAGTCATCATCGGCGGCGCGCCGGTCACCTCCAAATTCGCCCAGGATATCGGCGCCGACAGCTACGCCCCCGACGCTGGCGCGGCAGTGGACACAGTGCGGACGCTTCTGGCGTAATCCACCCCCTGGCCAGCGGCTATCCCCCCATTTTCGTCATCGAACGCCTGAATACCCGGCATTCCCGCAGCGAAAATGGGGGGATTCTGGGGGTCTGATTTCTATGTCTCCCTATAACTTTTCTAAGATTATCAACCCTCAACCCGGCTGGTATCGCGGAGATTTCCACGTTCACAGCAACGCCTCAGCGGATGGGGATTATCCCCCCACCCTGGTCGCAGAGATCGCCAGAGCCGAAGGGTTGGATTTCATTGCCCTCACAGACCACAACACCATCGAGGGCTATAAAGACATCAGCGAAGGGCTGGATTTCCTGGTCATCCCCGGGCTGGAGGTGACCCTGGATCGGGGGCATATCAACGTCTTTTGTCTGGAGGGGTGGCGCGATTGGATGGAGGGGATCTGCGGCGATCGAACGACCACGCCGCTGCCAGATCGCTATCGCTCGGCAGATGAGCTGACTACGCAGATTACCAAACAGGGATTGCTGACCTCGATCAACCACCCCTTGCTCCCCCCCTGGGCCTGGCTGTACAACGAGACAGATTTGCGCAATATCCATTGCGTGGAATTATGGAACGATCTGTACTGGCCCGATCACGTTCACGGGAATCCCAAAGCGGTAGCCCTGTGGACGAAATGGCTCGATGCCGGACTTCGGATTACCGCCATAGGCGGCAGCGATTATCACTATCCCCCCAGGCCAGAAGAGAACAAATACGGCGAGCGTCTCGGCATGCCCACAACCTATGTCTATGCCGAACAGCTCTCTGGAGAAGGCATCCTCCATGGATTGATGAAACACAGGGCTTATGTGACGCGCGGTCCTCAGATTATCTTTCGAGCCGAGATGAACGGCGTAGAGTATCGCATCGGCGACGACCTGGGAGTACAGGAAGGCGAAATCCGGTTTGCCGCGGCCATCCTTCACAAGCCCGTGACCATGCAGGTGTACCTGATAAAAAACGGGCAGGTGATCGCCTCGCAGCGCATCCAGGGCAAGGAAGCCAGCCTGGAATTCCACGACCTGGTCGCCTCGCCATCTCCCGGCTGGTACCGGCTGGATATCAACGATCAGGAAGGACAGCCCCTGGCCATCACCAATCCTATATTCCTTGGCCCACGCCATGGGCCCGAGGCGTATAGGTATGGAGATTTTATCGAAGGCTGAGTCCACAGTAGGCTCCCCGGGTAATTTTAGTGATGGAATCGTATGACAGCGCAAGGTCACACAAAAATGATCTCCAGCCCCGTCCTCGGGGCGCCCGAAGACGGGGCTAACGATCATTTGGCTGTTCGTCGCTTTTTCATTCAAGCGCGAAACAAAAAACCTGCGGGCAAGCGTACCACGCTGCTCGCAGGTTTTTTATACAATCAACTAAAAGAGAGACTTACTCGACCGGGATCTCCTGGTAGACCTTATCAACATCAATGCCCTGCTTGCGGCGATAGGCGCTGAAGCCATAGTAGATCGCTGCGGCAAGCGCATACATGATGATCATGAAGAGCATCGAGGTGCTGTTCTGCCAGCCGATGCCGTAGAGATAGCCCGGATCCCAGAACCAGGCCACCAACAGCCAATCCAGGAAGGCAAAGAAGATCAACCCTGCCGCGGCAATCAACGGGACGCGCTCGCCAGCGAGCATCTTGCGGCCAACGAAGACCACCAGATAAACCAGCAAGGCGATGTTGACCAGGCTCAACAGGGTAATCAGCGCGATCATGGCCTGGGTCAATCCAGTCTGATCGCCCCATTGGGCAAAGACAGCCTGAGCGTAGCCGAAGGTCAAGTAAACAAGATAACCCGCGCCGACGACGAAGAGCAGCATCACGATCCAGTTCAGCCAGGTGGGAAAGGCATACTTGGCAATCGGCGACCCTTCGAAAACACTCTTCTGACGCCATGGGAACAGAATGGCAGCCAGTGTCGTGCCAAAGAAAGTGACCGCGATGACAAGCGTGGCGTCGAGCACGATGGATCGGAAGCTGACAACGTTATAGGCATATAGGGCCGAAACAATCACCGACGGGATGACCATCAACAGCAGTGCGTTGATCGGGGTGCGGGAGCGCGGTTCCACGTTGGAGACCCACTCAGGCAGCATGCGATCGAAAGCGGCGGCGAAGATCACCCGCGTCGAGGAGAGAAATACCGTCCCCGACCATCCGAACCACCACATCCCGACCAGGAAAACAACCAGAAGTTGCACAGCGCGGCTCGAGGTCAGGAATGTGGCGAACTGTACTGGATACGGCCAGATGGGGATTGCTACATCGGTGCCATAGAAGACATTGCTCCAGAAGGCGCCATTGGCATAGTGGTAAAAATCCCAGCCGATCGTCTTGCTGATCAGGCCGAAGAAAATGAGCGCCAAAGCAGCAGTGACGATGATAGCCAAAGCCATGCCCCAGAAGTTGCGCTTGTAATCCGATGCGCCGCGCACTTCGCCGTACAGCGTGGAACCCCAGTTAGGCCACAGGTTGAAGAAGACGATCATGGGGATCAAAGCCATGCTGGCGCCTAGAGCGACCGTCCCCAGCGGCCCAAAAGTTGTCCCGGCTGCTTCTCCAGCCGCGATCGTGGCAGCGTAGTAATCAGCTTGTGGCAAGCCATACAGGGCGGGTAGCTGGGCGTTCAATCCGGCGATGAAGGCTGCCTTATCGCCGAACAAGAGCAAGCCGAAGACCAACGCCAGGCCGACCATACCCATATAGAAGCACACCTTCTGTACGCGCGCATACCACTTCATACCAACCGCGATGTAGACGAAAACGACGGCGCACACAAGCAACATGCCAACCAGCAACCCCTCGCTCGTACCGGTAAACCACAGGGCTGTCTCCGGAGATCCAAGCAGGGCGGCCATCGGGGTGAGGAATTCATAGGCCAACATCTGACCATAGAGCGGAACCCACAGCCAGAGGATGAACCACCAACCGGTGACGGCCAGGATGAAGCCAGTGGCGCGACCTAGAATGCGGCTCTGCCAGACATAGTCGCCGCCAGCGCGCGGCATCGCTGAGATCAAACTGGCATAGACGACCACTTCGAAGATCGTGAACGCCCCGCCAACAACGACCGCTGTTCCCAGACTGCCCCCGAAATACCAACAGTACGAGAAGATGAATAAGCCTAGAGTGATCAGGTTAATAGAAAACGTAGCGTAGATGAAGGCATCGAACACCGACCAGGATCGAACCAGGCCGCTTGCCTTACGGACAAAGAGGGTTACCTCACTCATCGAACACTCCTTCTACAATAGTAGCTCACGAAACGGATCCAACGCCCGTCCTCGGGCGACCCGGTGACGGGTCTTGGATCATGATTACGTGAAGCATTGATGATGACTTGGTCTACTGATTCCTGTTGCAGACCATGCCTCTCCGATTATCGTGTGTATCTTTTCCAGCGCCTCCTTTCCTGCAGGTTTCGTCTTCTGCCTGCAATTCTCTCAACCAGTCGTCAAGATGTAATTTCCCACTTTATTGGGCTTCAAATCAATCAAGGCGCCCTGCAGGATGCCCTGTTCGTACATGGAGCCAGGATTGATGCAGAGCGTCTTGCGATATTTACGTGTGCCCTTCCCCTCGTGGATGTGGCCAAACAAACCCAGCATGGGTTGGTACTTTTCGACGACTTCGAGCACCGCTTTGCTGCCGACCGAAATCAACGATTGGCCCGCATAGGCCAGGCGCAAATCCTTGGTCAGTTCCGGCGCTTCATCCAGGCCGCTGCCGTAGGGCGGGGCATGAAGATTGAACACCGCGCTCCGCGGATTTTGCAACTGGCTGGCAATCGCTTCGATCCGCGCCAACAAAGCCTGATCGTCCTCTTCCCTATGGGTATCCCAGGGAGTGGGGTTGGTCCAGCCAGTGTTGATCATCTCGTGATGATCATCGAGCTGGATCAACCGTCCCTCGACATTTTCTACGCTTTTGGATGTAGCGATGACATCGTCAATTGCGAATATATCATCGTTCCCCGGACAGACGAAACAACGTATTCCAGTCCCGTTCAGCTTTTCATCGGCGTATTCCAACCAGCGTCGGATAGTCTTCAAGACCTCATCGAGGAAGATATCATCGGAGCGCCCCGGGGTCGAGGATATTTCCGCTACTTCATCAGGATCAGTCACATAAGGGTAGTAACCCCGGTTTTGGATGGTCTTGACCATTTCAGCGACTTTTTCTCCCCCCTCCAGAATGGATTCCTGATCCAGGAGGGTGACTTTATACCTCTCCCCCCCTTGTGCAATGATGGGAACAACCGCCTTGCCGGTCATGTCCCCACCGAGGATGAGCGTATCCGCCTCATAGAACTTCCCGGCGTTGATGAATTTCTTCCAGCAGATTTCCGACCCATGCACATCGGAGGCAAAAAAAATTTGCATGATTTGTCCTTTCTGGATCATCCAGAACCTATCGAATCCAACACTGCTGATAGGATAGAGATGCGTTAATGGCCTACCAACCTTCTGGCAATTTTGAGTCTCCGGGGACCATCGCAGGGAATTCGTCTCTGATCCTCGATTCTACCTCAGGAGAGAAGATTGCCTGATTATGCCGGCTCAAGATATTTCGCAGCACATCCATGGCGCGGGCCTGGGCGTCGAGCGAACCGGCCTGTTCCCACAGGGCGCGCGTATCACGTTCCGCGACCTTCGGAATCAGAGCCGCCCTTCGCATCCATTCCACGGTGTGATCGTGCATCATAAAGGTGCCGCCTGGGCCGATCTCCCCGATGACATCGAGCGCCAGGTTTTCTTCGCTGAATTCGAGGCCGCGTTGGATGCGTTTCAACATCTGGGCGATTTCATCGTCAATGACCAGCTTGGCGTAATCGAAGGCTTTCAAGGCGTCGAGCAGTCCGCCCATATTGAGCATATCCGCCCCAGCCAGCAGGCCGGCCACCGTGGACATTCCCGTCTCGAAGCCGGACTGAGCATCGTTGATCTTGGCGTTGGTCAAACCGATGTAGCCGCCGCAAGGCACATCGTAGAAATGGGCCATCTGGGCGAAGGCCATGTGCAACATGCCGCACTCGATTCCGCCGGAGACGTACGCGCCGGTGCGCATATCGGCCACGGTGGGCAATGTGCTATAGATCAAGGGCGTCTCTGGCCTGACCATTTGCATCAGCGCAGCCGCGGCCAGGAATTCAGCGTTGCCCTGGGCGAGCGTTCCAGCCAGGGTCATGGGCGAAGTCAACCCGGCGTTTGGCACGATGCTGGGGTACACCGGCAAGCCCTGCTCGACGAAGAAGATCAACATCTCGGTCGAGTCATAATCCATGGTCAGCGGGGAGACCACCGGGCAGAAGTGATGCGTTATGAAAGGTCGCTCACGGTAGGCCGCCTCACTACCTGCAATCAGATAGCCCAGGCGGAGGACTCGTTCGGCATCCCCGGTATCCTTCGCCGTACTTCGCACCGGTTTGAGACAGTTCTTCAAAGCCGGGTAGAGGCGCGCCAGGGTGAAGTACGCTTCTGGGGCATCCTCGGCCAGGGTGGAGATCGAGAAGACATCGTATCCCGGCAGTTCGTTGATCAGATGCGCAATGCGGGCGATGTCATCAGAAGTCGAGCGCCGTTCCTTTCCAGTGATTGGATCGATGAGATCAGGCGCAGAACTGCCGGTGACGATCACGGGAGACTGCTCGGGAATAGTACGATCATATTTCGGGTCGCGCCCGCGAAACGTAAAAGAGGGAGGAAACGCCTCCCGAAACTCCTCGATCACGGACGGAGGAAACTTGACCAGGGAGGTTTCGCTGTCAACCTGGCAGCCATGCCTGGCAAAGAAATGGCGCGCCTTCTCGTTACGAACCAGGAAGCCGACATCTTCCAGTATCTCCAGGGATGCCTGATGGACTCGTTCTACATGATCCGATGTGAGCAGGGTTGTAAAGTTTTTCATTGATAGTTTACTCTTGGCCATCGCTGGCGATGAACACATCAACCGAATGATCGTCGAGAGCAGAGCGGGCATCTTCATCCAGGCCGCGATCGGTGATCAGGCGGTCTATCTGATCTATGCGAGCGACTTCGAAGTTGGAAACCATCCCCCACTTGGTATGATCTGCCACCACGATGAGCGGGCCGCGCGTGCGCTCCATCATCCGGTGCACCACTTCGGCTTCGGCGCTTGTGGGAAAAGTGCAGCCATATTTGAGGCTGATGCCATCCACGCCGACGAAAGTTTTGTCGGCGTAGACATGCCTAAGATTCTCGACGGCGAACCGGCCTGCCACCGAATTGGAGACCGGTTGATATGAGCCGCCAAGCAAGATAAGCTCGAAATCAACCGCGCCTACTTCTAAAGCGGCGATCAAGTTATTCGTAATGACAGTGATGCTGGCGTTAATCGGGATATGACGGATGACTTCGGTTGTGGTCGTGCCGCTGTTGATAAAGACGATATCGCCATCCTCGATCATGGAAGCCGCCAGGGCGCCTATCCGACGTTTTTGTTCAGGCGAGCGTTGAGCCCGCTGGGCATAATCCTGTTCGAGATTGATCCGTTGGCTGAAAATAGCCCCGCCGTGCGTGCGTTCGAGGTATCCCTGCTTTTCGAGGCGCTCGAGGTCGCGCCGAATAGTCGCCTCCGAGGCCTCCAGGATTTCGCTCAGGTCGGCAATGCGGACGATTTTGTGTATTTCCAGGTATTCCCGGATGCGTTCTCGCCTTTGGGCGGGAATGAGTGATTTACTCATTGGGGCCATTCGAAAGAATTATCGCGAAGATTCCATGGACGCTGATCAACGCTGATTTACGCTGATCTTTTATTTGCGTTCATCCGCGTGAATCAGCGTCCTTTTTAGGTTGCGACCAGGAGGTCGCATTACGGTTATTCAGGCGGGATTTCCTTGAAGGCGAAATCCACGTCAATACCGCGCGCTTTCTGAGCGCGTTTTGCCAGGTAGTACCAGAGAGCCGAGATGATGACGATCCCAAATACGACGGTATATGCCAGTCTACTGGTCAAACCCAGCGGAGCGAAGAACATGAACATCAACACCATGGCGCCGCCCAGGACGAAACCCAGGCCGCCGAGGATCGTGACCCAGGGTATCTTGCCCAGCTTATATTGCGCGCCAGGCGAGGCCTCATAGATCTCCTTTGCCCGGTATGGTAACAAGGCTGCGGCAAGGCTGGAGAAGACGAAGACATAGCCGCAGGCAAAGGTAACGCCCAGGGTCAGAGCGCCCCAGGCAGGCCATAAGTTATACACCAGGATCACCGGAATGGCGCCCAGGAAATACGCCCAGTGCGCATTGACAGGCGTATGCCATCTCTCATGGACTTTGCTAAACCATTCGGGCAGCAGACGATCCAGAGACATAGCCACCATGACGCGAGTCATACCGATCATGCAGTTACAGACGATCTGGAACGAATTCAGGATGTATCCGAAGCTGATCAAGATGACGACGATCGGGCTTGCAGCGATAGCGATGGCTATCAGGTTAGGCCACAGGAAAGCGCCAGAAAACGTGGCTTCTGGCAAACGCAGCCAATACCCTGCCCCGGCAGTGTACAAGAACTCGGTTCCGATGGCGCGTTCGAAGCCAACGCCCAAGACTGCCAGTAAGATTCCGGTAATGATCAGGGAGCCAACCAGGACGAAGGTTTGGGCCTTGAAGGAGCGGGCGTTCTTGATCTCACCGTTCTGCTCCACGCTGTAAGTCGCCCACTGGAGGGAAGTCCAGGCGATCGGAGCAATCAAGAATGTGCTCAACAGACTGAAGGCAGGAGTCAGGTTGACGCCAGCGGCCTTGGTGGCATCTATGGCTGTTTGGTAGAAGCTGGTGGAGCCAAACGCGGCTTTGGCGAAAGCATCGATTCGAGCTGGAAACTCCGCAGGCGAGGCCACGAAGAATACGATCAGCATCGTCACGAACGAAACCAGGATGCCATACCACATGATGTACTGGAACTTCACGTAGTTCTTGAAACCGCTGATGAGCAGCCAGAAAGCCAGGGCTGCATTGGCAATGCTGATGATGATCACTCCCCACGAGCTGGCGCACCACACACCAATGGCAGACAAAACAGGGGCGTTGAGGGTTGCTCCCAGCCCAATGAATAGAGGTGCCAATCCTACGCAGGCCATCAACCAACCTGAGAGGGCCTCCCACTGGAGGATCCAGATCACGAAACCGGACATCAGGGAGGTAAAGCCAAACGCCCCGCCGAAGACGCGGCTTTGGAATACATAGTCGCCGCCCGTTCGGGGCATGGCGGTCGCCAACCAGACATAGGCATAGGCGAGCGGGATCTCCAGCACCATGGCCAATATGATTCCCCAGAATAGTTTCCCGCCGGGCAGCGCGCCGGGCGCCCACAGGTAGGTCCAGGGGAAGATCAACCCCATGGTGAGGATATTATAGATAAACGCCGAATATGGCGACATGACTCGTACAAGGCCAGAGGCCTTACGGGTAAAAACTTCAGGTTTTGCTGTAGTCATCTTCTGTTCCTCTTTTTCATGATATTTTGGCGAAATGTTCTGGCTTTGATGTTAAATGTTTCCTCTTTCACCTCCTTCCTCTGCCTCATGCAGAAACCTCACCACTATCCACTCGTCATCTGGAAGCCTTCGACCTGTCCATCTGCAAATGTCACCAGGCATCCTCGTAAGATCCCCTCGCCATACTCACTGCCAGGGTTGATGCACATTGTTCGGCCAAGATTTACCATCCCCTGGGCTTCGTGGATATGGCCGTGTAACCCCAACATAGGTTGATATTGTTCTATAGCCCAGCGGACAGATTTGCTCCCGGCGCCATGCATCACGATCTGCCCAGCCTTGACAATCGGCTCTGGGGGGTCCTTGTCCCAATCCAGCATCGGACAGGTATCCAGGGTCGACTCATTTGGGGGATCGTGGAAATTGAAGATGCAACGATTCAGGTCAGCGACCTTAGAGATCATATCCTCGATGATCTCGGCGAGCTTCTCGTCGGGGACCTCGCGGGGGGTATTCCAGGGCGTTGGGGTGCTGAACCCCACAGAGATCATGGTGTGATGGTCATCCACATTCACCACCTGACCTTCGCACGCGAAGAAAGCCTGGGCGCCTTCTCGCCAGATGGCTTCCAAGACCCTGGGGTCATCGTCATTGCCGCCGGTGACGAAACAACGGATTCCGGTTCCTCCCAGCCGTTCCTCCGCCAGGTCCACCCACTCCTCGAGCCTCTGGCGGGCCAGGCGATGAAACAAGGTATTCACGGAAGCGTCGTCCTGAGATAGCGCGAGATACGCTTCCTCGTCCATGATCTGATGGTAAAACCCAAGCGTCCCTAATCGTTGGATAAGACCTTCCAGCTCCTGGTTGGTTTCCAGGTGTTCGGTTTTATCCTGTAACGTCGCACGATAGCGTCCGCTTTTTTCTGCGATAATTGGAATGAGTAGTTTACCAGTGATATCCCCTCCCATCACCAGGACATCAACGCCATAGAACTTGCCAGCATTGATGAACTTGCGATACGTCCGTTCCGAGCCATGGATATCGGTGGCGTAGAAGAGACGGGTCAACTTTTGCTTGGCTTTTTTCGAGAAGAACGGCATATGAGAACCTCGAGAACCAATATTGCACATGAAGTAAACCCCCGCCCAACGATCAACGTGTTCACTGAAAAAGCACGTAACTGCTCAGCCATCGAACGGATTTACCCGAAAAAAGGGTGTGCGCAGGGGGCGTAGCCCCCTGCGCACACCCTTTTTTCGGGAATTTCTCCGTTTGGCTGAGTAGTTACAAAAGCACAAACATTTATGACGGAAAGTGAGTATTTCGCTTGATTATTATAGGGGATTTTGAAGAAATTTGCAAGTTTATGGGTTTTCAACTATAATGAGCGCGTTTAAATTATGGTGTTGTATCAAGGTACCCAATCAGGAGTACGATATGTCCAACAGCGCAATTGGTATGGGTAATCAAAACCGCGAGGAACGAAAAAAATTCGAGGACGAATTACATCGCATCATCGAAGCCAGCGATTCTGGCGGAATGATCTTGCGTGTGATCGGTTCTCTGGCGTTTCAGATGCACTGCCCGAAATACGGCTATCTGCAGGAAGCGCTAGGGCGCGCCTATACCGACATAGATTTCGCTGCCTATCGCAAACAAACTAGAGAGATCAGGGAATTGATGGCTTCGCTGGGATATATCGAGAACCGAGAGGTCTTCATCGTGTCGGAGGGCGACCGCGCTATTTTCGACAATCCCGATACCAGCCTGCATGTAGATGTGTTCTACGATAAGTTGGATTTCTGTCACATCATCACCTGGAATGGTCGCCTAGAGGTTGATGCTCCTACCATACCTTTAGCAGAGATGCTGTTGGAAAAGATGCAGATCGTCGAGATCAATGAAAAAGATATTATAGATACGATCATGCTCCTGCTCGAACACAGCTTAGGAGTTAATGACGACGAAACCATCAATATACATCATATCGCGCAACTCTGCAGTAAAGATTGGGGGCTTTGGCGAACTACTACAATGAACCTGGGGAAAGTTGGTACCCTGGCGCAGAGTTACAACCAGCTCCCCGGCGAACAAAAAGAGCATGTTCGAATCCAGGTTACCAATATATTAGCTCGAATAGATTCTGAACCCAAATCCCTGGCATGGCGACTGCGCGACCGCGTTGGCGACCGCGTCAAATGGTACAAAGAAGTGGATGAGGTTCAATGACTCACAAGGAGCGCATGATGAACAAACTGGTTCGTGACATGATGCACCCCGGCGTAATCACCTGCCATCCTGATGACACCCTCGGTCAGGTGGCGGTTCTGCTAGACCAACATAACATCCACGCCGTTTTCGTCGCAGATAGCGACGGGCAACCCCTTGGCGTCATCTCGGATATCGATCTACTGGCCGGAGAGTGGCTCTCGGTGGATGCGGAGAGCCTGGAAACCATGAGGAAGATGACTGCCTCCGAGTTGATGTCCACCCCGGTCAATACCATCGAGGCCGACACCCCATTTCGTGAAGCGGCAAGAAGGATGCGCGAACAAGAAATCAATCGTCTCCTGGTTACCGAGGAAGGAATCCCGGTCGGTGTAATCTCTATCTCGGATTTCGTCGCTGGCCTGGCTGCAATGCTTCCTGCCCGACGGGAGACAGTCGCCGATGTGATGTCGGATGCGATCCTGGTCTGTCGTGCGAAAACCCCAGTTCTCTTTGCAGCTCGAACGATGACCCAGGCGGGTTGGCGCTCCGTTCTCGTCGTTGATAAGACCGGCAAACATCTCGGCGTGGTCAGCGGGGTTGATCTGTTGACCTTCTGCGAATCTGAAGATTGCAGAAACGCCACCGTCAGGGACGTGATGCATCCTGTTCTCACAATACGCATGACGGCCAGTCTGCGCGAAGCGGCGGATATGATGATCAAACATCATCACCATCGCCTGATCGTCGTAGATGAGGAAGACCCTGACGCGATGCCGTTGGGGATCATCTCATCGTATGACATCGTCGCCGAGATGGCCCGGCCTCAGTCTGTCTGGCAGGGCTAGCTGGTATCGTTCGATCGTTGGAGGTGACCATGTCCCTGACATTAGCCGAAGCCCTGGCGCGCGTGCCCCAATGGGAAGGGGTAAAAGAAATCGAGACTACTCCGCTAGGAGGAGGCATCACCAACCAGAATTTCCGGGTAGATGTCCGGGGAGAGTCCTTTGTCCTTCGTATTGCAGGCGCAAACACTGATAAATTGGGCATCGATCGCGAAAACGAATACGCCGCCAATCTCGCCGCCAGCAAACTGGGAGTCGCGCCAGAAGTGATCTATTTCATCCGGCCAGAAGGTTATCTTGTCACCCGTTTCGTCGAAGGCAGACCCATGCCGAAAGAGGAGATCAGGCAAGCGCAAAACATCCGCCTAATCGCCGCGATCCTCCAAAAAATCCATGCCATGCCCGCCATCTCAGGAATCTTCAATGCTTTCCGGGTTGTCGAGAATTACACCAGCGTCGTAAAAAATTATGGGGTCGAATTTCCTAAAAATTTCGAGTGGCTGATCGAACGCAAGACCGACGCCGAAACGGCGCTGATGAAGGCGCCCTACCCCCCCCGCCCTTGCCATAACGACCTGCTCAACGAAAATTTTCTCTTCGATGGAAATATACGCATCCTCGACTGGGAGTATGCCGGCATGGGTGATATCTACTTTGACCTGGCAAATCTATCAGTCAATCATGGTTTCGATGATGAACAAGATCGCTGGTTGCTCGAATGTTATTTCGGCCAAGTCACTTCCAGGCAATGGGCACGCCTGAAAATCATGAAGATCATGTCCGACTTCAGGGAATCCATGTGGGGTCTTGTCCAGATTGGTCTCTCGTCACTGGATTTCGACTTTCGAGGATATGCAGATAAATATATCGAAAGAATGACCCAAAATATGAAAAATCCCCTTTGGGAGCAATGGCTCGAGGAGGCATAACGATTATGTCTAAATTTCCCACCCAAGCACAAGTCGTCGTCATCGGTGGAGGCGTCGGAGGGTGCAGCATTGCTTATCATCTGGCCGACCTGGGCTGGAGGGACGTGGTCGTCCTGGAACGTCACGAACTGACCGCCGGCTCCACCTGGCACTCGGCTGGCCTGGTTGGCCAGTTGCGCTCAGACGCCAATCTCACCCGCATGATGTCCTACAGCACCGACCTCTACCGCCGTCTGAAAGACGAAACGGAGCAGGATACCGGCTGGCGCGAGGTCGGCGGGATCCGCCTGGCTTCATCCATCGAGCGCATG
>Ga0194113_10001038_pt1 | contig 37769 bp, 37 predicted proteins | sample TA2MahC200mmetaG_FD_146193 | JGI IMG/M metagenome (GOLD analysis project Ga0194113, IMG submission 146193) | Freshwater microbial communities from Lake Tanganyika, Tanzania - TA2015017 Mahale Deep Cast 200m | ecosystem: Environmental > Aquatic > Freshwater > Lake | place: Tanzania: Lake... | reverse complement strand
GGAGAGCGCTATGACAACGAATCTACGGGATTGACCGAATGGGCGTCGCGACGACGGGCGTATTCGGTACATCCGGCAGATTCGCTGTCATATACGTGGCGGTGCAGCCCGCCGAGCAAAGGGAAGTGAGGGGTGGTGGGGAAGGGGGTTTGGATCACGAAGGCGCGAAGGGTCGCGAAGTCACGAAGCACGAAGACCGCGAAGCTCCCATCCGCGGCGCCAACCCTCGCGGACTTCGCGGCTTCGTGACCTTCGTGATTTCTTCGCGGCTTCGTGATCCAAACCCCGCCTTGACGCCGATGCGTCAGGGCTGTACAATACGACCATCAAAAGCGAGAATTGGAGCAGGGAGGCAACGCCATGAACGGGACAACCGTAGGATACGCTCGTTTGAGCGTGAACGTGCCCCTGGAGTTAAAACAGCGTGTCCAGTTGGCCTGCATACGGCGCCAACTCTCTATGCGCGAGTACTTGACAAAAGCGTTGGAGGAGCGCCTGGCGAGCGACTCGACCTCGCCGGCCGAAGGCAGCAGCCTGTTGGCGCTGACCGCACGAGCGGATCCGGTGTTGGCCGAGTTATGGGATAACGAAAAGGACGCCGCCTATGATCGCCTGTGAACAAGGCGATGTCGTGCTCGTCGCTTTCACTTTCAGCGACGAAAGCGGCGAAAAACGGCGTCCGGCAGTCATCGTGAGCACGAACGATTATCAGCGCAGCCGCCAGGAGGCCATCGTTGCGGCGATCACCAGCAACGTCGAACGGGTGCTGTTTGGGGACTGTCTCATCGCCGGCTGGCGAGAGGCTGGCCTGCTCTGGCCTTCGACGGCTACCGGCATCATCCGCACCGTCAAACAATCCATGATCGAACGACGATTGGGTAGGCTGCCCGCGGCCGATCTGGAGGCGATCCGCGGTCGGTTGCGACGCGTATTGTCGCTTTGAGCGGCGCGACAAGCAGCGACGGAAACCCGATCCTGCTTACGACGACCGTCGGCTCACTCGCCGCCGGCGGGGAGACGACTGTCAACGGCGTGATCGTGGGTCAGCCCGTGAATCTGTACGCGGTGGCCGATCCGGAACGGCTCGTAGCGGAGATGGACGAGGCGAATAATGTGGCGGTAGCGCGGTGAGAGGAGAGCGCTATGACAACGAATCTACGGGATTGACCGAATGGGCGTCGCGACGACGGGCGTATTCGGTACATCCGGCAGATTCGCTGTCATATACGTGGCGGTGCAGCCCGCCGAGCAAAGGGAAGTGAGGGGTGGTGGGGAAGGGGGTTTGGATCACGAAGGCGCGAAGGGTCGCGAAGTCACGAAGCACGAAGACCGCGAAGCTCCCATCCGCGGCGCCAACCTTCGCGGACTTCGCGGCTTCGTGATCCAGATCCCCGCGCGCTTTCATTGACACCTGAGCAGAAGGAGAGTACAATGCGCTCGCCAGGGGGAGCTTATTCATATCGCGTTACTGGATCAGGAGAGAGACGCCCATGCGACATTCCGAAACGTTACTCGACCGCATCGTTGTGAACTCTAGAGTTCTGGTCGGCAAACCGACGATCCGAGGTTTGCGTATCAGTGTCGAGCAGATTCTGGCGGCACTCGCGGCTGGCGTGCCCGTGTCAGACCTGCTCGAGGATTATCCTGAACTGGAGCCGGCCGACATCCGAGCGGTCTTGTTGTATGCAACCGAACGCGTGCGCGAGGAGCGAGTCTACGAAATGGTGGCAGCATGAAGCTCCTGGTGGACGTCGGCGTCAGTAAAGCTGTGGAACGATGGCTGGCAAGCCAGGACGTGGAATGAACCATCACGCTTAGCTTGCAACATTACGCGCTACGCCTTCGACGCTTGCGGCAATACGATCACCATCACTGATTCGCTCCTGGATTCCTCGTCTTCTGTGCCGCCGCCGACCCTGAACGCATTCTGTCGGAACTGGATGAGTCGAACAACGAGGCGGCGGTCGTCCGCGAATAACCCACAAATGCACGAATGTCATGTCGAACCAAGATCCGTTCCGCCATCGCCGGCAAGCCTTTTCGCCCATCATCTGCAGGCATCCACCATGTCCCTGATCATTGACGGCCACAACCTGATCGGCGCCCTGCCCGATATTGACCTGGCGGACCCGGATGACGAGCTGCGGCTGCTGGATCGCTTGCGCGCGTACCGGGCACGCGCCGGCGGCCGGCCGCTGATCGTCTTTTTCGACAGCGGCCGGTTTCCGCCAACCCACGCGACTGACCTTTCCAGTCCGGGCGTCCAGGTGCGGTTCTCTGCCGAGGGTCAGACCGCCGACGATGCGATTGTGACCTATCTACGGGCACGCGGCCAGCCGGGCCAGTACGCGGTGGTGACGAACGATCAAGAGCTGGCCCATCGCGCGCGCGCTGCCGGCGCCAGCGTGTTGCGCGCCAGCGATTTCGTGCGCCGGGTGACGGCCCACGCGCCGGCCACGCCATCTGCTCAAGCCGAGATGCTGCCCGATCCGCGTCCGGCCGCGTTCGAGGACATCTACCAGGGGTTCCTGGAGGCAGACAAGGCGCACACACGTTTTGCGGGTGCCAGAGAACGCATCGCTCCCGCGGAGTGGATCGAGCGACTCTACGGCGATGATGTGGGGGAAGCGCAGAAGGCCGCGCGCTGGCTGGGCTGGCGCGGCGGTAAAGCCGCGCTGCCGGCCCTGCGCGATGCGCTTACGCATAGCGACGTGCGCGTGCGCGCAGCCGCGGCCCTGGCGCTGGGCGACCTGGGCGACCTGGGCGAACAGGCCGCCCAACTCGATCTGTGCGAACGACTTGCACATGACGCGGGCAGCATGGCCCGCGAGGCGGCGGCCCAAAGCCTGGCGCGCATCGGCGATCGCGCGGCCGAGCCGGCCCTGGAAGCCGCCGCCCGGTCCGATCCCAAGAGCAAGGTGCGAAAAGCGGCCCGCGCGGCCCTGACCCAGATACGGACAAGACGAGAAGAGGGAAGACGCTGACGCGGTGAATTGCCGCGGGGTGAACCGTCAGATACAGCAGCGCCCTATCTACCCATCCACCAATCCACCAACCTCACACCACCGGCAGGCTGCGCTTGATGATCTCGTAGTTCTCCAGCGCCTTCCCCGCGCCCAACGCCACGCACGCCATGGGGTGCTCCGCCGCAAAGCAAGGCACTCCGGTTTCTTTGGTCAACAAGCGGTCAATGTTGCGCAATAGCGCGCCGCCGCCGCTGAGCACCATCCCCCGGTCAATGATGTCGGCCGCGAGTTCAGGCGGGGTCTTCTCGAGGGTTTGGCGGACCACACTGATGATCGCGCCCAGAGGTTCGGCGATGGCCTCGGTGATCTCGCCAGAGGTGAGGCCGATCGTCTTGGGCAGACCCGCCACCTGATCCCGGCCGCGCACTTCCATCTGCAGCTCCTCGGCCAGGGGCAACGCGCTGCCGATCTGGATCTTGATCTCCTCGGCGGTTTGTTCGCCAATGATCAGATTGTACTTCTTGCGCACATAGGCGATGATTGCCTCATCGGTACGGATGCCGCCCACGCGCACGCTGCTCCACACCACGATGTCATTCATGGAGATCACGGCTGCTTCCGTGGTCCCGCCGCCAATATCCACGATCATGTTGCCCGTCGGCGTGCCGATGGGCAGCCCGGCGCCGTAGGCGGCAGCCAACGGCTCGGGGATCAGATAGGCCGCTTTCGCGCCGGCTTGCATGGCGGCGTCGTGTACCGCGCGGCTTTCGACGCTGGTCACACCCTTTGGCACGCTGATCATCACGCGGGGCCGAAAGAGCGGGCTGCGTCCGATCACCCGGCGGATGAAGTAGCGCAGCATCGCCTCGGTGACCACATAATCGGCGATGACGCCGTCGCGCATCGGCCGGGCCACTTCGATGCTCTCCGGTGAGCGCCCCAACATGTCGCGGGCCTCCTGGCCCACGGCTACGATCTTGTTGTCGCGGGTCGAAATCGCAACCACCGATGGTTCCCGCAGAACTATTCCCCGGCCACTGACATACACGAGCACATTGACGGTGCCCAGGTCAATGCCGATTTGTCGCTCGAACATGGCTGCTCCTGGCTGAGCCCTGGCGAGCAACGCCGGCTGTCAGGCGCTGCCCGGTGCTGCTCGGAATGCGGCGATTATACGTCAAAGGAGAGGGACGCGCAAGAATGCTGCTCTGAAAATCGCCCACCAGGCGCCAGGCACTTCGGAAGTGCCTGGCGCCTGGTGGGTTTCAGGAAAACGACGATCACGCGGCGGCCAACGCCTGGCGCAGCTCCGCGCACTTCTCCCGGTAGGCCGCGTGATCGCGATAGTCCAATCCGCCGGCCGATGGATTGCCGACGACGCGGGGCTGGGTATTTGGCGCGCGGCCCAGCACCAGAATGCGCTCGCCGAGAAACACCGCCTCTTCGATGTTGTGAGTCACCACTACGGTCGTCAGGCTGGTCTCTTGCCGCAATTCCAGGGTCAGGCGCTGCAAGTCCTCGCGCGTGAGCGCATCGAGCGACGAGAAAGGCTCGTCCATCAACAGCAGGTTGGGCTGTTGCAACAGGCTGCGCGCAATGGCCGTGCGTTGGCGCTGCCCGCCGCTGATCTGGCCAGGATACTTGTCGCGCAGGTCAGCGATGCCCAGCCGTTGCAGCCAGGCAGCCACCTGCCCTGGCTGGATGTCCGATCGGGGATAGGGGCGGGGGGCTTGGGCCGGATCGGGCTTGTGGCGATAGAAGCGACCCAGGCGCATCACCAGGGCGACGTTTTCCCACACCGTCGCCCACGGCAGCAAGCCGTAGTCCTGCAGAATAAGGCCGGTGCTGGCCCGCGGACGAGGCAACGGTTGGCCATCCACCAGGACACGGCCGCTTCCCGGCTGGCGCAGCCCCGCGATCAGATAGAGCAAGGTGCTCTTGCCGCAGCCCGAAGGCCCGATCACCGCCCAGGCCTCACCCGCAGCCGCCTGCCACGAGAAATCGCTGAAGATGGGGGGCTGATTCGGGTAGGCGAAGGTCAGACGTTCGATGGCGATCATGGTCCGGCGACGACGGTGATCGGCCCGCGGCCGGCGGTCTTGGTCGCGCGTCCGCCGCCGGTCATTTCGGGAGAAAGCCGCTGTCCACCATCTCGGCGTAGGGGATATCGCGGCCCACCAGTCCCTTTGCGCGCATCCAGGCCACCACGTCCGCGATCTCCCCCTCGGTGGGAACTCCGCGCTCGGGGAAAGGCGGCATCTTGTAGCTGTTCTCGATGGACTTGGGCACACGGCCTTGTTCGATGAGCAGCCCCTGGTACTTGTCCGGTCGCGCGTTGAGTTCCCGGACAGCCTTCTCCCAGGCGATCAGGAACTTCCGCACCGTATTCGGCCGGGCCTTGAGCACGTCCACGCGGAAGCTGAGCACCGACTGCGACATGCTTGAGTATTTCGGCGCGGCGTCATCCACGATGAGCCTGGCGCCGCCCGCGATGGCGCCCTGGGCCAGCGGATCGGGCAGGGTAGCAGCCTTCAGATTGCCGTTCATGAGCTGCTCGAAGCGCACCGGGATCGCGCTTACCTCTTGCTTGGCGATCTCGGCCGGCTTCAGACCTTCGGCTTCTAACAGCCGGTCAGTAAGATACTCGATCACCGTGTTCTGGCTGACGCCGATCGGGATGCCCTTTAGCTCGGCTGGCGACTTGATGGCGCTCTGCGGGCCGGCCAGGACCCGGAAGACCGGCGCATTCGGGTAGGGCCGGCGCGCGGTGTACACCGCCTTGACCTTGACCGCCTCCTTGTTCAACAGGCCGTTCGAGATCAAGTCGGTCAACATGCCGTCCACCTGGGCGGTCTGGATCAGCACGTCGCGCTCCTGGGCGCTTTTCACCGGCACCCCCTCGACCTCGATGCCCTGCTCGGCGAAATAGCCGTTCTGCTGCGCGATGAACACCGGGATGATGTCGAGCACCGGGATCAGCGCCACCTTCAGTTTGTTATCCTCTGGCTTCACCGGCACACAGGCAGCCAGCAGGCTCAACGCCAGCAGGGCCGCCAGGAAGATAGAAGATCTTTTCATGGGAACCGCTCCGCGATCGCTATTTCTGGCCAGTCTTCCGTTTACTGCGAGAGCCCGACCGGTTTTCTGACGGCAACGTGCCCGGCGTCGGCCGGCTGCGGCGCCATGGGACGATGGGCGGCGCTTCCTCCTCCTCTTCCTCTTCCTCCTCGTCCTCGTCCTCGTAATCGCTCGCCACGCTCTCCCAGGTTGTGGGGAAGGGGTGCGTGACGATCCGATAGACCAACAGGCCCAGGCTGATCGCCACCCCAAAAGCCACCAGTGTGCCTTCCCACTGGCTCAACTCGAACACGCGGGTCAACAACCAGCCGACCGCGCCTACGCCCAGGGCCCCGATCGCGGCCGCCAGCAAGGCGATCGCCAGGATGATCACCGCCACCATCAGGCCTGCAAGAAAACTACGCATGAATTCACCTCTTTCTGAACTAGATGCGTTGTCCTGCCCAGGCAGCCAGGAGGACTAGCACACTAATGTAACCGTTGACATTGAAGAAGGCCAGGTTGACGCGACTGAGATCGTCGGGTCTGACCAGGCTGTTTTCCCACCACAAAAGCGCCGCCGCCACGGCCAGCCCAACCCAGAAGGGCCAGCCCAGGGCCAGTGAGAGGCCGGTCGCGGCCAGCGCGATGACCGTCAAGAAGTGACACACTCTGGCCCAGCGCAAAGCGACGGCATTGCCGAAACGCGCCGGCAGTGAGTATAGCCCCGCAGTCCGGTCGAATTCTGTATCCTGGCACGCATAGATCAGGTCGAAGCCGGCGATCCACACCATGACTGCAAACCAGAGCAGCCACGGCGCGGGGTGCGCCAGCGAACCGGTCACCGCCGCCCAGGCGCCGGCCGGCGCCATGCCATCGGTGAAGCCCAGCACCCAATGGCTGGCCCAGGTGAAACGCTTGGTGTAGCTATAGCCGGCCAGGAAGAGCACTGCGCCTGGCAGCAAAGCCAGCACAAGGCGATTGAGCTGCCACGCGGCCAGAACCAAGATGCCCAGCGCCGCAACCGCCAGCACGCGCACGGCCCGCGGGCTGATCGTCCCGCTTGGCAGCGGCCGATTGCGCGTGCGCGGATTGCGGCTGTCATAGAAACGATCGGCCAGGCGGTTGACCGCGAAGGCGAACGTGCGCGCCGCGATCATTGCGACGGTGATCCAGGCGAATCTGGGCCAGCCCGGCCACCCGTCCGCGGCCAGCGTCATGCCCAGATAGGCGAACGGCAGCGCGAAGATGGTGTGCTCGAACTTGACCAGCTCCAGCAGGACGCGTAGACGACTCACGGGCTTTCGACGCGCTCCAACCATGCTATCACGGCCGCCACGAACAGCTCGTAGTCTTCCAGGTGATCGGTGGCCGCTGTGAATACAATGCCCTGATCCACCTCCAGATAGCCGTGGACGAGGATGTTCCGGAAACCTGCCATCCCATGCAGCCGCTCGACGAGCGTCGGTGGGATCACGCCATGCCGCCCCAAGATAACCGTCGCCTGCTCGTAGCTATCGGGCGCTTCCCAACCTTGCTCGGCGATGATATGCGTGCTCACATCCAGCACGATCTGGCTGGCGATCTGCAGGTTGTACTCCACGACATCTTGCAGGAATGTATCCCCGACGTAGTCGTCGTAGCTTACATCCTCAGTGATCTGTCTGAGCTTGGCGATGCTTCGCTCGAGCCTTGCGAAGCGCCGGCGAATCGCCGATCTGTCCACGACCAAAGCGTCCCTCCTGCAGCCTGAGAATCATGGCTCTTTCGAGTAGAGCGAACATCGGGCGAAGATCCAGGTAGCGCAGCAGCGTATCAGCCACAAAGCTCGCCCGTTCCTCTTCGTCCGCGACAAATAGCAGACGACCGTCGCGCACGATGCGATGACGCAAGAGCAGTGGCGCGCTGTTGAGGATCACCACATCCACATCATCGCGGCGCAAGATGGCGGTCAGTTCGGCGGCAAGCCGCAGATGCATCCGGCCACATTCCTGTGGCGACAGAGATCGGTTCAGCAGCACTGCGACATCCACGTCACTCAAAGGATTCGATGTACCCCGGCCATACGAGCCGAACAGATATGCCAGCCGCACCTCAGGCTGTTGCCTCATGAATGCCTGGAGTGTTGCCACCAGTTGGTGCGCGTCCACGCGTGACCTCGTCATGCTTCCCATTATACCACAGTTGGCTGGCAACTCATGCAATGTGCGAGATCACCACCCGCAGCCCGATGCCGATCAGGATCAGCCCGCCGATGATTTCCATGCGCTTGCCGAACAGCTTGCCCAGGCGATGCCCCGTGAGCAAAGCCGCCAGGCACAGGCCAGCGGTCACGACGCCGATCACGAGGGCTGGATACAGGATGCTCACCCGCAGCATCGCCAGGCTCAGGCCGATGGCGAACGCATCTATGCTGGTCGCCACGGCCAGCATCACGAGCGTGCCGCCACGCGATGGATCGTTGCGGTGCGACTCGCCGTCGGGGTCGAACCCGGCGCGAATCATGCGCACGCCGACAAACGAAAGCAAGGCCAGCGCGACCCAGTGGTCGAACTCGGCGATGAAGCTCGCCACTTGCATCCCTGCCAGCCAACCCAGCACCGGCATGGCCGCCTGGAACAGGCCGAAGTGAAACGCCAGCCGGAAGATCGGCCGCGGGCCATAGGCGCGCCCGCCGGCGCCGATGCCGAGCGACACGGCGAAAGCGTCCATCGCCAGGCCCACGGCGATCAAGAGGATTTCGATCAGATTCATCTACTATGTCAGCCCAGGCCGTATTCTGCCCACCGTTCCGACACGAGCCGCTTCACCGCATCGGGCATAACGGCCAGCGCCGGCCAGCCGCGGCCATAGCCGTCGGCCGGTCCCTTGGCCGTGGCATCTATGCCGATCTTGCCCCCGAACGCGAAGCGGTAGGAGGCATGATCGAGCGCGTCGGTGGGGCCTTCCTGAATCACGACATCGCGCGCCCAATCCACGTTGCCCAGCATCTGCCACAGCGCCTGGCTGGTGTTCTGCACGTCCACCGTCTCGTCGAAAACCACGATGCACTTCGCCAGCATCAGCAGCCCCAGCCCCCACAGCCCATTGATGACCTTGCGCGGGTGGCCGGGGAAGCGTTTGCGGATGCTGACGAGCACCAGGTTATGGAAGACCCCTTCGGCTGGCATCGCCACGTCCACGATCTCGCTGAGGAACAGACGCATCAGCGGCAGAAAGAGGCGTTCGGTGGCCTTGCCCATCCAGAAGTCCTCCATCGGCGGCCGGCCGACGACCGTGGCCGGGTAGATGGGATGCCGGCCATGGGTGACGGCCGTGACATGCATGACCGGGTAGTCGTCCACAGGGGTATAGTAGCCGGTGTGGTCGCCGAAAGGCCCTTCGGGCCGCGCTTCGGCCGGGTCAACATAGCCCTCGATGATGATCTCGGCGTCGGCCGGCGCTTCGAGCGGCTGTGTGACGCACCTGACCAGCGGCGCCGGCGCGCCGCGCAACCAGCCGGCCAACAAGAACTCGTCAATATCGGCCGGCAGCGGCGCCGATCCGCACCAGATCACGGCCGGGTCGCCGCCCAGGCTGACGGCCACGGGGATGCGCTCGATGTGGGTCTGCTGAGCGATGCGCTGATGTTCGGCGCCGCCCTTGTGGATTTGCCAGTGCATGCCCAGCGTGCGGCTATCGTGCATCTGCAGGCGATACATGCCGACGTTGCGCACCCCGCGGACCGGATCGCGGGTGATGACCGTGGGCAGAGTGATGTAGCGACCGCCATCCTGGGGCCAGCAGCGCAGGATCGGCAGGCGGTCGAGGGTTGCATCGGCGCCGGTCAGCACAACTTCCTGGGCCGCCGCGTGGCGCGCCATTTTGGGCCCCAGGCCCACGCTGCGCAGCGCGGCCCACAGCTCGCCGGCCTTGTCGAAGAGCGGCCCCAGACCGTGCGGCAGCTCAGGCTTGAGCAGGCTGGCCAGCCGGGTCGTCAGCTCGTTCAGATCCTCCACGCCCAGCGCCCAGGCCATCCGCCGCGGCGAGCCGAACGCGTTGATCAGCACCGGGATGTCGTAGCCCTTGACCTGCTCGAACAACAGCGCCTTGTTCGCCCCGGCCGGGCCTTTGCTGACGCGATCTACGATCTCGGTGATCTCCAGCTCCGCGCTGACCGCCGCAGTCACGCGCGTCAGCTCGCCGGCCGCTTCCAGCCGTGCAATGAAGTCGCGAAGGTCACGATAGGCCATCAACAGTTGTCCTCATGCCTGAACGAACGACTTGAAAATCGCATCGCGCAGATGGACCTCCAAACGCTGCATCGAGACTCGCGCCGCTCAGCCGGTCTGCGGCCTGGCTTGCGCGGCCACACGAACCATGGTATCCAGCTTCTCGACGATCTCGCTGTCTATCTCCTCCTTGCGCACCAGCCCTGCCAGGACGTGATAGTCGCTCTTCAGCAGGAGATTAGGCAGGCCCAACTTCGCAAAGTACGTCCGAAACAGCGGATTGAGGAACTCGTCGGTCGCTTTGATGTCCGGCGACCAGGGATCCAGGTTGCGCAACGTCTTGAGAGCCGCGGCAACTTGCTGAATCGCCTCGCGCATTGCGGTTTCGCGGCGATCGGCCTCGGCTGCGCCGAACAGATCGCCGGACAGCTCGTGCCGGGCGTAGCGCAGCAGCACCGCTTCCTGGCACAGGTAGTTCTCGATCTCCCTCCGCCGCCAGGCCAACTCGACCAACGGGCCGCCCACCACGAGCTTCTTATCCAGCCGGTCGAACAGCGCAAGGCCGACCAGATCCTCCTTTGCCTCACGCAGACCCCAGAAATGATCACGGGCGCGTTGCGGCAGGTTAGTGGTGACGTAATGGACGAAAACCCGCTCCAGAAGCTGGGCGGCCGGATGCCCAAGCGTCGCCGCGAACGCCTTCAGGATCGCCAGATCGGTCGCGCCCTCGACGTAGAGCACCCAGCCGGTCTGCTCCGCCTGGTAGTACTGCTCGAAGCCCAGGTCGGTCAACGCCTTCAATACCTGGCAGCCGCGGTCGTTGATCCGATGCGGCCGGCCGACGAACGCGATGACGATGTCACGATCGGCTGCCTCGTTTAGCACAACCTCAGAATGGCTGGCCGCGATGATCTGCGAGCCCTGACGCCCCGCCAGCTCAGTCAGCAGTTGATAGGTCTGCCGCTGGCGCAGGACCTCCAGGTGAGCATCCGGCTCATCCAGCAAAAAGACCGTCTGAGGGTTGGCATAGAGATAGGTCAGCAACAGGAGCGTCTGATGCAGCCCGCGGCCGGCAGAGGATAGGTCGAGTCTGGCGCCGCCCGGCTCCTCGTAGGCCATGACGAGCTCGCTGCGCTCTTTGATGTATCTCGGCGGCAGCAGCGTCACCCCAAACAGTCGCTTGATGTGGCCGATCAACTCTTTCCAGGCGGCCGAGCCATCGAACTCCGGCTTGCGTTCTCCGTATGGCGGACGCGACTCTTTGACCAGGAGCGTCTCCTTTGCGAGCTCCTCCAATTCGCCATAGACCTGGTAGCACAGGTTACGCAGCACCTGGGCGGTCTGGCCTTGCCCGATCAAAACACCAACCTCGCCCGTCTGCTTGATGAACTCGCGATCTGCCAACCCTGACATCGGCGGCAAGAACGCGACCCCGACCAGCGCGGCTTCGGCCGGCACAGGCATCCGCGTCGGCGGATCATCGTCATCGAGACGTAGGGGTCGGCAATAGAACGATTCTTTGTTGGCGTAGTCGAATTCCAGTCCACAGGACCACGCGCGGCCTTCACTGATCCCCTCCACCACAACCTCGATGCGGATATTCTGCGTCCGCTGCTGTCCAGAGCCCCGGCCCGCGATGCTGCGCACGCGCAGATCGCGCCACAGGAGATTGGCATCGGGGACTGGGATGGCAATCAAATCGCGGCGATTGATCGTCACACCAGGGCGCTCTTTGGGCGACGTCTTGCTGCCATACTTCTCGCTCCAACGTCGCAGCCCGATCTCCCACAGCGCCAACGCCTGCAGCCCGGTAGTCTTGCCCGAGTTATTGGGGCCGATAAGGACTACCGACTTGCCAAGCTCGAAGTTCTCGTCCTGCAGCTTCTTGAAGTTGCGGATGCGGATATGGGTCAACATCGCTCGCTCCTGATCCAGGCCCCGCGGAGTTGGTTTCGATCCAGGTTCTCACACGAGGGCGAATCAGTGCGATTGTATGTCAGGACCAAAACCCTGTCAAACCCCCCTGCCATTGAGTTAACCCGCCGCGCCCCATTCCTGGTCCTTCCAACCTCCAACCCCCACCCCCACCCTCCAGCCGATTTGCATGCCGACAGAGAGCTATGCTACAATCGTTATACGCCTTTTTTGCCCCATCTCCCGTAACGCTGCGGTCCAGATCGAGAGCATGTGCATTGTCGCCAGGGGGCGTCACCCGCTCAGTTGAGGATCCGATGCCCGGTCAGCCGATCATTGTCTTCGAGAACGTCGTCAAGTTCTTCGGCCATCACCAGGTCTTGAAAGATGTCAGTTTCGAGATCAGCGAGGGCGAGGTGGTCGTCGTCTTCGGGCCGAGCGGCGGCGGCAAGTCCACGATGATCCGCTGCATCAACCGGCTGGAACCGATCAACAGCGGCCACATCATCGTGGACAACATCCCGGTCCACGATCGCAAGACCGACATCAACCGCCTGCGCGCGGAAGTGGGGATGGTCTTCCAACACTTCAACCTGTTTCCGCACCTGACCGCGCTGGACAACATCACCCTCGGTCCCATCAACGTGCGCAAGGCATCACGCCAGGAGGCCGAAGACCAGGCTATGAAGCTGCTGGAGCGCGTGGGCATCCCCGAAAAGGCGCACGCCTACCCTGCAGAGCTCTCCGGCGGACAGCAACAGCGCGTTGCGATCGCGCGCGGGCTGGCCATGCGGCCCAAGATCATGCTCTTCGATGAGCCAACCAGCGCGCTTGACCCTGAGATGATCAAGGAGGTGCTGGACGTGATGGTCGCGTTGGCCAGGGATGGCATGACGATGATTGTCGTCACGCACGAGATGGGCTTTGCCCGGCAGGTAGCGCACCGCATGATGTTCCTGGCCGAGGGTCGCATCGTCGAGAGCGGCACACCGCAACAGATCTTCACCAATCCACAGCATGACCGAACGAAACTCTTTTTGAGCCAGATATTGCACCAGTGAGCAAACATCCATCCTAATCCCACCCGGAGGAGAATATGAAAGCACTTCGCTGGTTGATCGTCGTGATCGTCGTGGCTGGTTTGCTGGCGGCCTGCGCGCCCGTGGGGCCGGCTGCCAAGAGCGCGCTGCCCAAGGCCAAGGAGGGCACGCTCTTGCGCAAGATTCAGGACCGCGGCAAGATCGTCGTCGGCGTGAAGTACGACGTGCCGATGTTCGGTCTGCTCAACCCCACCACCAACAAGGTGGAGGGCTTCGACGTGGACATCGCCAAGGAGATCGCCGCCTACATCTTCGGCGACCCGAATGCGATCGAGTTCAAGGAGGCGGTCTCCAAAAACCGCATCCCCTTCCTGCAAGACGGCACGGTGGACATCATCATCTCCACGATGACCATCAACGCCGAGCGTGAGCAGCAGATTGACTTCTCGGTGGTCTACTACCTGGCCGGCCAATCGTTGCTCGTCCCCAAGAACAGCGCCATCACCGGTCTCAAAGACCTGGCCGGCAAGAAGGTGGGCACAGCCAAAGGCTCGACCTCTGAAAACAACATCCGCAAGTTCGCGCCCCAGGCCGACGTGCAGCTCTTCGACGGTTACGCCGAGGCGGTGGCCGCGATGGACGCCGGCCGGGTGGATGCCGTGACCACCGACGACAACATCCTGATCGGTTTCCAGTCCAAGGAACCGAACAAATGGAAACTGGTCGGCGGCCAGTTCACCAAGGAGCCCTACGGCATCGGCCTGCCCAAGAACCAGCCGGAGCTGGTCGAGGCGGTCAACAAGGTAGTCAAGGACCTGAAGGCGAGCGGCAAGTGGAAGGAGATCTACAAGAAGAACATCCCTGCGGACCCGCCCGATGCGCCGATTGACGACTGGCGCAAGATCGTGGGGTAACGAGCCGAGGTTAAGGTCGAGGTTGAGGCTAGGAACCTATCCGAATGACCCCGCTCGGGCCGGCCTCTGACCGTGCCCGGCTCGGTCGGAGACCGGCCTCAGCAGCAATTCGGATAGGCGCTGAGGTCAAGGCTGAGGTTAAGATCAAGTAGGGGTGTTTGAGCGCCCTCAGCAGCCCAAACACCCCTTCTCTCTATCTCTATCTCTATCTCTATCTCTCATGAATGCTGAAAGCTGGGACCTGCTCCTGCGCGTTGGGCTGCTGACGACGTTCAAGCTCTCGCTGCTCTCGATCCTCATCAGCCTGGCGCTTGGGACGCTGATCGGCGTGCTGCGCGTGTCGCCGATCGCCCCGCTGCGCGTGTTGGCCGCCGGCTACGTCGAGTTCTTCCGCAACATTCCCCTGCTGATCTGCTTCGCTTTCATCTACTACGGCCTGCCCAAGGCCGGCATCACCTTTCCGACCTTCGAGTCGGGGGTTATCGGGCTGTCGGTGTATACGGCGGCCTTCGTGGCCGAGGTGGTGCGCGCCGGTCTGCAATCCATCAGCCATGGGCAGGTGGAGGCCGCGCGCGCGATCGGCCTGTCATACTTGCAGATGCTGCGGCTGGTGCTGCTGCCGCAGGTGTTCCGCATGGTCATGCCGCCGCTTGGCACGGTGTTCATCGCGCTGGTCAAGAACAGCTCGGTGGCCAGCGCTATCGTGGTCCAGGAGATGATGTATCAAGCCGAAGTCATCGCCGGTCGCTATTTCTACCCGAACGTCTTCTTGATCGCCGGCCTGCTCTATCTGATCATCACTGTGCCGCTGGCCGGGCTGGTCAATCTGGCGGAGCAACGGCTGCGGATCGCGGGGAGGGGCAGCCATGCGTAGCTCGTCCCGGCCAGAGGCGCGCCTCTCGGAGAACATGCAGTCGTTTGTCAGCGCGCTGGCGCTGATTGCGCTGCTGCCGTTCGTCTTCGGCATGATTCCCGTGCGAGGGCTGCTGACTTTGCTGCCGGCAGGGTGGCAGCCGGCATTAGGATTGACGGCCGGCGATGCCGAGTTGCTGCGGGGCGCGATCGCCAACTTCCGACCGTTCGCCGATCCGGTCACCTGGCGTTTTCTGGGGCTGGGGTTGGCGATGACGGTGGGCGTCTCGCTGGTCTCGATCCTGCTCAGCTTGCCGCTGGCCACCTTCACGGCGCTCGGTCGCCTGTCGTCGCGGCCGTGGCTGCGTTGGCCGACCATTGCGGGGATCGAAGGGATTCGCGCGTTCCCGGTCCTGATCCTGATCTTCTACGTCTTCACCCAGTTCTCTCGCCTGGCCGAAGGGCTGAACATCGGCTGGCTTAAGTCGCAGAACGTCACGATCTCGGCCATCGTGGCGCTCACCCTCTACACCACGGTGGTCAACGCCGAAACGATCCGCGCAGGCATCCTCTCGCTGGACAAAGGGCAGACGGAGGCCGCGCGTTCGCTCGGGTTGACCTACGCGCAGGCGTTGCGGCTGGTGATCCTGCCGCAAACCTTCCGCCGCGTGCTGCCGCCTCTGATCGCCCAGTTCGTCACGCTCGTCAAAGACACTTCGTTGGGCGCGATCATCGGCCTGCTGGAGCTCTACCGGCGTGGTCAAATCCTCTACCAGTTTCACCGCAACCCGATGGAAACGCTGTTCGTCATCTCGGTCGTTTACTTCTTGCTGAACTGGGCCTTGGGACATGCCGCGCAGGAGGTGGAACGGAGAGCGACGGGGGCGCGACGCACGAAGCCAAAGGGGAAAGACTGATGATATCCAGATCAATCCTTACCCCTTCTCATACGGCTGGCCGTCCGCGGCCGGCGGCACGGCGCGGCCCACCACGCCGGTCAACACAATGATCGTCAGCAGATAGGGCAGCATCTGGGGAATCTGCGATGGGATGTCGGGCCGGAAGATGCTAATGGTCGCGGTGACGCTGTTGCCCAGGCCGAAGATCAGCGCGCCGAGCAGCGCGCCGAACGGATTCCACTTGCCGAAGATCATGGCAGCCAGGCCGATGAAGCCCAGGCCGTTGGTCATCAGCGGATTGAAGACGTCCACCGCCTCCAGCGTGAACCAGGCGCCGCCCAGACCGGCGATCAGCCCGCCCGTGAGCACATTGACGTAGCGCACGCGAAACACATTGATCCCCAGCGTATCGGCTGCGCGCGGATGCTCGCCCACGGCACGCGTCCGCAGGCCCCAACGAGTTGAGAAGAGCACAAGTTGAATGGCGCACGCGGTCAGCAGCATGATATACGTCAGCGGCTTCTGTTGGAAGATGATCGGCCCGATCACCGGGATTTGTGACAGCAGCGGGACCGTCGCGATGGGGAAAGTGCCCGGCCCAGCCGGCAGGTTCTCGGCCAGGAACTGCCGGTAGAAGTAGCCGGTCACTCCGATCGCCAGGATGTTGATGACCGTGCCGCTGATGATCTGATCCGCCCGAAAACGGATGGAAACCACGGCGTGCAGCGCAGCCAGGATCAGCGCAGACAAAGCGCCAGCCAGGACCGCCAGCCAACGGCTCAGGTTACCGGCCGCCTCTGGCCCCAGGCCGTCCTTGAGAATCTGAAAGGCGAACAGGTTGACCGCATAGGCCGTCATGGCGGCCATCAGCATCTTTCCCTCGATGCCGATGTCTACCACCCCGGCCCGCTCGCAGACCACGCCGCAGAACGCTGCAAACGCGATGGGCGTGGCCACGCGCAGCATCTGCGCCAGCGTGCCGACCACACATGCGCCATCGCACTTGCCCCCAATGACCAGGTTCAGCAACCACCAGGCCGCTGCCAGGCCAAACGCGCTGATGAGCACTGTCGCCCACGATCCGCTGCGGCTGGCCGCTGTTCGTCTCGCTAGAGTCTTGGTCGTGGCGGTCATGGCTCACCCTCCCCAGCCGCGCGTCAGCGGCGCTTCCTCTTCGGCCTGCCGCGGAGCTCTCATGCGGTAGATCCAGCGCACCACGGCCGGCGCAGCCACAAAGAGCAGCACCAACGCCTGGATCAGGGAAATCACGTACTTGGAGACACCGGAATTCAGCTCCATGAGATCAGCGCCATTGCGCATGGCGCCAAAGAGAAACGATGACGCCAGGATGCCGAACGGGTTGTTGCGGCCCAGCAAAGCGATGGCGATGCTGTCGAAGCCATAACCGCTGGAAAAGAAGAGGGGCAGGCAGCGACAGATCGAAACCCCCAGCACCTCAACGGTGCCGGCGACCCCGGCCAGCGCGCCCGAAAGCGCCAGCCCGAGCACAATGTTGCGTGTGATATTCACGCCCGCGTAGCGCGCGGCGTTCGGGTTCGCGCCCACCATGCGCAGCTCGAAGCCTATCGTGGTCTTCCACAGCAGCCACCAGACCCCTACGGCCGCCAGAACCGCCAGGAAGATACCGATGTGCAGCCGGTCATACTGGTCGGCAAAGGGCCACCCAAGTCGCGTGAGGGGGGGGAGGGCAGCGAAAGAAAGCACGGCGACGAGGATGGCGATGATGAGTGGAGCGTAGTGCGTAGTGCGTAGTGCGTACTCCGTATTCCGTAGTGCGTCTTGCGCGCTGTTGGTCTGCGAGCCGCCATCTGCCATTTGCCATTTGCCATTTGCAGTTTGCGATCTGCCATCCGCCATTTGCAATTTGCTGTTTGCAATCTCCCGTCTCCCGCGCACCGCCCGCGTGATGATCCACGCCAGGAAGCCGAACAGGAGCGCCACGCCCAACGCATTGAGCGGCTCGGCGAGCCGGTTGGGGATATCCCATAGCGACCATAGCTCTGCCGCGCGCGAGATGCGCGGAGTTTGCACGGCCGTGGCGTTTCTATCCCGCAGCGGACCGCTGACGACGAACTCGGCCAGGCGGAACGCCACGTAGTTCATCATCATGGTGCTGATCACCTCATGCGCGCCGGTGCGGGCTTTCAGATAGCCTGGAATGCCGGCCCAGATCGCGCCGCCGACCGCGCCTGCCAGCAACGCCAGCGGCAGATGGACGATCGCAGGTAGGCCGGCGAGCGCCTGGCCGGCCCAGGCCGCGCTGATGGCCCCGACGTAGAATTGGCCCTCGACGCCGATGTTGAAGAGGCCAGCCTTGAATCCCAGGGCCACTGCCAGGCTGAGGAAAACGTAAGGCACCATCGCGACCAGCGACTCGGAGAAGCCGCGCTGCTTGATGAACGCACCGCGTACCAGGCCGCTATACGCCTCCAACACCGTCACGAACTGCCCGCTGGTGACCCAGATCACCACCGCGCCCAGGACAAAGGCGCTGAGCAATGCCAACGCGGGCATGCTCAGCAGATTGCCTAATCGCGCCGCCAGCGACGAGGCAACGGAGCGTTCCTGGCGAGATGACGCCACAGTCTTCGGGTTTGTATCCGGCGCAAGATCAGCCATGAGCAGCCTCCGTAGTCACGCCGGCCATCAACAGGCCCACCTGCTCGCGCGTCGCGGTCCTGGCATCCACCGTGTCGAGGATGTGGCCTTTGTACATCACTGCGATGCGATCGGACAAGCTCATGATCTCGTCGAGCTCGGCGCTGATCAAGAGCACGGCCGCGCCCTGGTCGCGCGCTTCGACGATGCGGCGATGGATGAACTCGATGCTGCCGACATCCAGCCCGCGGGTGGGTTGGTTGGCGATGAGCAGGGGCGCATGACCGTTGGCGCCTGCCTCGCTGATCCGCGAGAGCTCCCGCGCCACGATCACTTTCTGCTGGTTGCCGCCGGACAAGCTCCCCGCGCTGGTCCCGATGCCAGGCGTGCGGACATCGAACTGGCGCACCAAGTCAGCGGCCCGCGCCGCAATGGCCGCATAGTTCAGTCTGACGCCCTGCGCCAGGGGCGGCTGATAATAGCTGCACAGCACCAGATTGTCGCGCACGGGAAACGCGAGCACCAGACCGTGCTTATGGCGGTCTTCGGGCACGTGCGAAGCCCCGGCTTCCACCAGCTGGCGGGGGGGGACATGCGTGGTATCCGCCCCCTTCAGGATCACGCGGCCGGCCGCCACGCGGCGCAAGCCGGTGAGCGCCTCGGTCAGTTCTGTCTGGCCATTGCCCTGCACGCCCGCAACCCCGAGGATTTCGCCGGCGCGCACCGTCAGCGAGACGCCAGCCACCGTCATGTGCTGGCGGTCGTCCATGACGTGCAAATCCTCCACCTCCAGCACGGCCGCGCCTGGCTGGGCGGCGGCTTTGTCAACCTGCAAGATCACCTTGCGGCCCACCATCATCTCGGCCAGCAGCTCGCGCGTCGCCTCGGCCGGCCGAATCGTGCCTACCATGCGGCCGTCGCGCATCACGCTGATGCGGTCGGCCACCGCGAACACCTCGCGCAGCTTGTGCGTGATGAAGACGATGGAGCGGCCCTGTTCGACCATGCCCCGCATGATGACGAATAGCTCGTCAGCCTCTTGGGGCGTCAGCACCGCGGTCGGCTCATCCAGGATCAGGATGTCAGCCTGGCGATAGAGCGCCTTGATGATTTCCACGCGCTGCTGCGCGCCCACGGGCAAATCGCCGACGATGGCAGCGGGGTCCACCGCCAGGCCGTATCGCTGGCTCAGCTCGCGAATGCGGGCCGCCGCGCTGCGCCGGTCGAGCACGGCCAGCTCGCCCAGCGCCTTTGTCAGCGGCGCCACCGATTCCTGGCCCAACATGATGTTCTCGGTGACGGTCAGCGGGGGCACAAGCATGAAGTGCTGATGCACCATGCCGATGCCGCGGGCGATCGCATCGTGCGGACTGGCGATGGTGACTGGCTGGCCGTTGATCGCGACCTGCCCCTCGTCCGGCTGATATAGACCATACAGGATGTTCATCAGCGTGGACTTGCCCGCGCCGTTCTCGCCCAACAGGGCATGGATCTCGCCCTGCTCCAGCGTGAAGTCCACGCGGCTGTTGGCGATCACGCCGGGAAACCGCTTGGTAATGCCTGTCGCCTGGAGCACTGAAGTCATGGTGGTCACCTGGTCGGGTAGTCTATTGGTCGGGCAGTCACCTGAACTGGCTCGGTCGGAGACCGGCCAGAGCGGAAGACTACAAGACCAAATAGCTACAAGACGCATTACAACAAAGGGTGCTGCACCCCATTCCTGGAACACAGCACCCCTCACGCTTCACGCTTCACGTTTCACGTTTCACGCTTGACGTCTCACGTTTCACGCTTGACGTCTCACGTTTCACGTTTGACGTCTCACGTTTCACGCTTGACGTCTCACGTTTCACGCTTGACGTCTCACGTTTCACGGCTTATAGCCGGTCGCCAGCTTGCCACCCTTCAGATCCTCGGTGGCTTGCTTGATCTTGTCTTTCACAGCCTGCGGGATCTTGCTGTCCCAGTCGTGATAGGGGGCCAGCCCGATGCCGCCATTGCCCAGGTTGGCCATGGCGACGCCAGCCTTCACCGAGCCATCCTTGATCGCCTTGAGATAGTTATACACCGCGGCGTCCACGTTCTTCGCCGCGCTGCTCAAAAGCGCGTCCTTGACCTCGGGATAGGTCAGGTATTGATCCACATCCACGCCGATCGCCATCAGGCCCTTTTCCTTGGCGGCCAGCAACCCGCCGTTGCCGGTGTTGCCGCCCACGCCGAAGACCACATCGCAGCCCTGGGCGATCATGCTCTGGCCGGTCTCCTTGCCCTTGGCCGGATCGGTGAAGGAGGGGATGTAGACATTCAATGTCTTGGCGCCGGACTTAATCCACTTGGCGCCGTTCTGGAAGCCGACGACGAAACGCACGACAGGCGGGATCTCCATGCCGGAGACGGTGCAGACGGTGCCGGTCTTGGTCATGCCGCCGGCCAGCACGCCAGCCAGAAAGCCCACCTGATCCTCCTGGAACATCAGGCTGGTGATGTTCTTCAGCCCGCCGTCGTTGTAGCAGTTCTTGACGGTATCAGGGCAGATCTGCGAGCCTTTCGTGGGCCAATAGTCATAGTCCACGATGGCGAACTTGATGTTCGGATACTGCTTGGCCTTGATCGCGGTCGCATCGCCCATCAGGAAGCCGACGGTGACGATCACGTCGTACTTCTCGGTTGCGAACTGGTCAATGTTCTTCTCGTAGTCGGTGGGCTGCTTGGACTCGATGAACTTCGCCTCCCAGCCGAACTCCTTGATCGCCTTCTGCACGCCGGCCCAAGCCGACTGGTTGAACGACTTGTCATTCACGCCACCCACATCGGTGACGAGACCGATCTTCTTCTTGCCGCTGGCGGCCGGAACACCCGTGCAAGCCGACAGCACGAGAGCCGCCAGAACCAACAGCGTGAATAGAACGAAACCTCGGTTGCGCATGTTATCTCCTCCTGAGACATATTAGAAGGGGGCGAGTTGATCAACGAATGCAGATTGGTCTGGGGCCAGGAACACAGCGCGCTCGCCCTCATCCGAACCACCTCGCGGGACTGTGGCCTTGCCCGTGGGTCGAGGACCACCTCCTCCCTGAATACTACCCGATGCTGATGTGGCGCTGCTACGCCTATGCGCTAGACGAGATAGCAACTTCGTCGTTAGCCTCATTATACTCAGGACAAGAGCACGCCGCAAATCCTGTCAAGCGGCGCAAAGCGCGCGTTCGCGCAACTTGCCAATCCGCGATCATCCGTGGTAGAATCCTGAGTCAGAAGCCTGAAGCTCCTTGCATGATGCGGCCAGGCATCCGGGAGTCAGGCGCATCAGTTCGTCTCCATCCCCGTGGAGACTTTGACTTGTCCGATCGCAGAGGAGGTGCTGCTCTTAGGGCTGAGTTGTGCGCGCGACCGCAGGAATCGCTGGCGGCGCTGCGCTTGACGTTTCGCTTGCAGTTGTCTGCTCAGTCTCGCATCCGATCGCACTCTGTCTTCCCCCCATCAATCAGTCTCGTCTGCAGCCGCGGCAGAACGGTTAAGGCAGTTTGCCCGTGGTGTTCAACATAACCCGGTCTTGGCCATTGGACGTGTGGAGGCGTGGCCTAGCCGTCCAGTCGGGCGCGTTGCACACCCGACCGAAGAGTTCTGTCTGCCCGGCCCGTTTGCTGTACCATACGATCTCACCTAAGGAGCAAAATCATCCGATGGCCAGTGTTACCTACGAACACGTTTTCAAGCGTTTTGGCGACGTCGTCGCCGTGAACGACCTCGCCATCCACATCCCTGATAAAGAATTTCTGGTCTTTGTCGGCCCCTCTGGCTGCGGCAAGACCACCAGCTTGCGCCTGTTGGCCGGCCTGGAAGAGGTCACCGATGGCGTCATCAGGATCGGCGAGCGCATCGTGAACGACGTGCCCCCCAAAGATCGCGACATCGCCATGGTGTTCCAGAGCTACGCGCTTTACCCGCACATGAGCGTATACGACAACATGGCGTTTGGCCTGAAGCTGCGCAAGGTGCCCAAGGCGGAAATCGACAAGAAGGTCAAGGAAGCCGCTGACATCTTGGGCATCGGCCAATTGCTTGATCGCAAGCCCAAGCAACTCTCCGGCGGCCAGCGCCAGCGCGTGGCGGTGGGCCGCGCCATCGTGCGTGACCCGGCCGTGTTCCTCTTCGACGAGCCGCTCTCCAACCTGGACGCCAAGCTGCGCGTCCAGACCCGCGCCGAGATCAGCAAGCTGCACCAACGCCTGGGCACAACCTTCATCTATGTGACGCACGACCAGGTGGAGGCGATGACCATGGCAAGCCGCATCGCCGTGATGAAAGACGGCCTCCTGCAGCAGATTGACACGCCGCAGCATCTCTACGATCATCCCAACAACGTGTTCGTCGCCGGTTTCATCGGCAGTCCATCCATGAACTTCTTCGACGCCACCGTGGTGGATCAGGATGGCAAGCTGTGGATAGACGGCGGCACGTTCAAGCTGCAAGTGCCAGAGAACAAGAAGACGGCCTATCTGCCCCACAAGGGTCAGAAGGTGATCTTCGGCATCCGGCCCGAAGACATCTATGCCGCGCAGTACGCTGCGCCCGGCATTACGCCGGCTGCCATCAGCTCTGATGTGGACGTCACCGAGTTGATGGGCAACGAAATCTTCTTGTATCTGTTGACGGGCAAGAAGTCGTTCATCGCCCGCGTGGATCCACGCACCCATGCGCGTCCCGGCGAGAAGATTGACCTGGTCGTCAACATGGACAACATGCACCTGTTCGATCCGCAGACCGAGAAGACGCTGGACATGATTCCTTGAGCCGTTGGGACGCAGCATTCCCATGTGCAGGACAGGTCGCATCTGAGGATGTTCGCCCCCCGAAGCCGGCTTGAAGACATCCCAATGAAAACAGGGAGGGGTACGCCACCCCTCCCTGTTTTTCTTCTCCTCTCGTTTGGCCGAACGCTCTTTTCAGTCTCGCCACTGCTCCCAATGCACGATCTTCTCCAGCGGCTTGCGGCTGTGACTGCGCGCAATGACCTTCACAGCCCGGCCCATCAGTCCCTCACGCTCGGCCGGATAGCCGAGCGGCGTGTAGGCTACCACGCGCACGCGTTCGGGGATGCCCACGATCTGGCGCACTGTGGCTTCGTTGAAGCCGCCGATCCAACAGGTGCCCAATCCCAACGCAGTAGCAGCCAGAACCAGATGTTCCAGCGCAATCGCCGTGTCTACCGCCCAGTAGGGCAGCCCCTCGTGCTGGCCGCTTTCGCCTGGCTCCGCACAGGCGATGATCACCGTGGGAGCGCTGCGCAGCCAGCTATTGATCTTGTAGCCATAGATGCGTTGGCCGGCCAGTTGCTCGATCACCTGCGCATCGCGCACGACGACAAAACGCCAGCACTGACCGTTGCGCCACGACGGCGCGACGCGCGCTGCCTCCAGGCACTGTTGGATCAATGCGTCTGGTACCGGGTCCGACTTGTAGGTGCGGACGCTGTGACGAGCGGATATGACATCGAAGAAGTCCATAGTTTCATCCAGGCATCAGGACAACGCGACCGGCGCTCTATCCATCAGCGCCAGCGCCTCGGCTGCCTCGGCGGTCGGCTGGGCAGTCTCTTCCGGCGTGATCTTGTGAATCTTGGCCGGGTCTGTCACCCGATCAATGAAGAGCATCCCGTTGAGATGATCAATCTCGTGTTGAAAGATGCGCGCCAGATGGTCGCGGGCGCGCACACGCTGCGGCTTGCCGTAGGCATCCTGGCCGCGCACCACGATCCACGTGTGGCGCGAAACCTCACCCAGGTAGCCAGGGACCGAGAGACAGCCTTCCTGTCCCTCCTCGACGTCACGAGAAGTCTTGACAATTTCCGGGTTCACGAACGCATACAGCTCAGCCGGCGTGCCTTCCTCTTCGTCTTCGGGCAATCCTATCACGATCACCCGTTCGGCGACGTTCACCTGCGGCGCGGCCAGCCCCACGCCAGGCGCCGCGCGCATCGTCTCGACCATATCGTCAATCAACTGCTTCACTTCCGGCCCGAATTTCGTGATCTTGCGCGCCTTGTGTCGTAATGTCGGATGTCCCAAGGTGATGATCTCGCGAACTGCCATGCTCTCTCCAGCCCCACGGTCGGGGATTCTTCTGTATTTCAGCAGAGAAATTATACCGCCGGACCGAACAGGCGTCAAAAACGGGAGGGACAGACGGCTGGACCAGGTTTGCGATCCGGGCCGAAACCCACGTATAATGCGGCCGTGTCGCCTGCGAACGCCGCTCCCCCACCCGAAGCGCATCGCCAGCCGCCTCGTCGCCAGCATTGCTGGTGGATCGTTGCGGGGCTGTTGGCGCTTGCCGCGCTGTTGTTGCTTGGGTCGCCTGGCCTGCTCGATCTATCCGACCGTGCGGGCTATGCCGTGTGCCATCGCATTCCTGAACGTTCCTTCGTCATCGCCGGCCGTCAGTTGCCGCTGTGCGCGCGGTGCAGCGGCGCCTACCTGGCGGCCCTGGCCGGCATGATCGCGCTCGGTCTGCGCGGACGTGGACGCGCGGCGGCCTTGCCCGCGCCGCGCTTCTGGCCCGTTTTTGGCCTGTTCATGCTCGCCTGGGCAGTTGACGGGACCAATTCGTTTCTCAGCCTCATCCCTGGCGCGCCGCTCCTCTATGAGCCGCACAACCTCCTGCGTCTGGTCACCGGCGCGTTGGAGGGTCTGGTGTTGGCTGCCTGTGTCGTGCCGGTGCTCAACCTGTCGCTATGGGGCAATCCTGAATGGCGACCTTCCGTCGCCAGTTGGCGCGACCTGGCTTCTCTAGTGGCCGCGGCGGCGGTCGTCGTGGCGCTGGTCGCCAGCGCATGGCCGCCGCTCCTCTACCCGCTTGCGCTGCTCAGCGCCGCGATGGTCGTCTTTCTGGTCGGCATCGTCAACAGCATGGTCGTGCTGATCGTGTTGCGTCGCGACGGCCGGGCGCGGGTTTGGCGCGAGGTCGTCGTCCCATTGCTGCTTGGCCTGGCCCTGGCGCTGATCGAGCTGGCGGCCATCGGCCTGGCCCGCGCGTTTGCGGTTGAGCGATGGGGGTTGCCGTTGGGATGAGAGTCGGCTGTTGCCCCGGTTTTTCCTGGGCCGTCAAACCTGGTATAATGCGAGCATGGACGAGAAACTGGCGCGTTACATCCGACAAATCACCTTTCCCGGCATGGGCGAGGCAGGCCAGCGGGCATTGCTGGACGCCCACGTCACGATCATCGGCGTCGGCGCCACCGGCTCCGCGCTGGCGAATCACATGGCGCGCGCGGGCGTCGGCCGGCTGCGACTGGTGGACCGCGACTTCGTCGAACTGAACAACCTCCAGCGCCAGCTTCTCTACGACGAAGCTGACGTGGCCGAGATGTTGCCCAAGGCGATCGCTGCTGCGCGCAAGTTGCGGCGCATCAACAGCGACATCTCCATCGAAGAGATCGTCGCGGACGTCAACCCCACCAACATCATCCCCCTCATCGCCGACGCCGATGTGGTGCTCGATGGCTCCGACAACTTCGTGGCCCGTTATCTGATCAACGACGCCTGCGTCAAGCTGGGCAAGCCGTGGGTCTATTCCGGTGTGGTCGCCTCCTATGGCATGACAATGACCATCCGTCCCGGGGTCACACCCTGCCTGCGTTGCGTGATGGGCGAGATGCCCGCGCCTGGCACTGCGCCGACCTGTGACGTGGCCGGCATCATCGGCCCGATCGTGCCCCTGCTGGGATCAATCGCCGCGACCGAGGCGCTCAAACTGATCGTGGGCCGCGGCGAACTGAACGCCGGCATGATCCATGTGGACTTGTGGGACAACACCTTCGACAAGTTCGACCTGGGTGGCCTGCGCCCCGATTGCCCCACCTGCGGCCGCCATGATTTCCCCTTCCTCAACGCCGAGGCCGGCGCACGCATGACCGCGCTGTGCGGCCGCGATGCCGTGCAGGTCAGCGTGGCGGGCGCGAAGGGGGTGGATCTGCAGGCTCTGGCTGAACGGCTGACCGCGGCCAGAGTGGGGACTGTGCGGGCCAATCCCTACCTGGCGCGCGTGCTCGTGGACGGCTACGAGTTGACCGTTTTTCCAGACGGACGAGCGATCATCAAGGGCACGAACAACGAAGCAGTCGCGGCGACGCTGTATGCCAGGTACGTCGGCATGTAGCTCGCTCTCTGCTTGCAGTGGGAACCATGTCTGTAACGTTAGCGGCGTATCAACCCTCCCAACTGCCGGCGCTCGTGTTGTTCTTGAATCGCGTGCTGGCGGGCCATCGGCACTGGACGCCGATCAGCGAGGCCGATTTTCGCGAACGCGTGCTGGATCAACCTGCGTTCGATTCGCACGGTCTGATCGTGGCCTGGGCCGGCGATGTGGTGGTGGGCGGGGTTCATGCCCTCAAGCCGCCGTCCGGGGTGAGCTACGCGTCTTGCGCGCCTGGGCATCAGATCGTCTGGTTGGCCGTGACGCCTCAGTATCGACAACAACAGGTGGGCAGCCGGTTGCTGATGGCGGCCGAAGACTATCTACGCGCTTGTCCTGTCTATTTCGCCGGGCAATCCGCGCCTCTCTACGGCATCATCGAGAAGCTGTGGGCGCCGTGGTACGGCTCCACCGAGCGGATGGGAGTGAGCGCGATTCACGCGGCGGGTTGGATCGAGTGGTTGCTGCGTCGCGGTTACACGGCGGTGAACCCGGGCGATGTCAGCCTGGCCGCGCTGCTGCACGAGCGCGAGCGACCAGGCGATCCAGGCCTGGCTCAGCACGGCCTGCGGCTGGTTCCGATCAACCAACATGCGCCCTGGACTGGCGCTGAGCCGGTCTACAGGCTGCGCAGGTGGGGGACGAATGGCGGCCGCCCCTATCAGGGCCTGGTGGTTGCGGATGACGGGGCCGCGGTCGGCAGCGCGGTCTGGTATCCATTTGCCCGATGGCGTCACGGCTGCGCTGGCCTGGATCGGGCTGGAGCGGCGCTATCGCGGCCTGCGCTTCGGCTCCTACTTGTTAGATCGGGCCCTGGCCGAGATGGCGCACGGCGGCTACACGGCTGTCGAGGTCCACGCTCACACACGAGAAAACCCGGAAGCGGTGGCCATGTTCCGTCACCGCGGCTTCGAGGTGATTGACTACTGGGTGAACCTGGCAAAGACCTGAATGCCGGCCGGCGCACGGCTCGTTGAGCCGGTCCCGCATGATTGATGACCCTTCCCAAGCTCAACAGGCGCGCCATCGCCGGCCTGACCGAGGTCTGAGGCGCCGGTCCGAACTGTGTCCGGCTGTCGGAATGGCAACAATCGAACCGCGGCGCGCGCTCATGCCCCTCGGATTTGACAGCCTGGCATCTGCGGGGTAGAATCGCCTGAAAGTCGAGCGGGGCGGCGAGAACCACCCCGTTTTCCTGACCACTCGGGCACGACGTCGATCGCACCCGCCGCGAAGTCGCAAACGGGGAACCGAGCCGCTTCGCACATGACGGAGGATCGCGCTTATGACTGTCCAACTCTTAATATTAACCCACACGCCCCGGAGCCGTCGCTCCCGTGGGCGTTTTGTTTTTTCAGAGCATCGAGAGAGCCGCAAGGCTCTCTTTTTTTGCCATGCGACCGGCGACAGCTCGCCTGCCGCCCCCAGGAGACACACCCCATGACCACCTTCTGCGCACGCCTCGAAGCCCGCGCCCGCCGGGCCGACTCGTTGCTCTGCGTGGGACTCGATCCGCATCTCGCGGACCTTGCTCAGCCAACAGCGCACGCTGCCTGCGCAGCTTGCCTGCGCCTGATCGAAGCGACCGCGGGCCTGGCCGCCGCGTACAAGCCCAACGCAGCGTTCTTCGAGGTCTTCGGGCCAGAGGGCTGGACGGCTCTCCGCGAGGTGATCGCGGTCGCAGCGGAAGAGGCGCCGGTAATCCTGGATGCCAAACGGGGCGACATCGCCTCCACCGCCGAGGCCTACGTGCGGTCGGCCTTCGACTACCTCCGCGCCGACGCGGTGACGGTCAGCCCCTACCTGGGCCACGACAGCCTCCAGCCGTTCCTGGCCGATCCGCGGCGGGGCGCGTTCGTGCTCTGCAAGACGTCCAACCCCGGCGCGGGCGACTTGCAGGACCTTCTACTGGCCGGAGAGGCCTCGACGCGCCGCCTCTACGAGCAAGTCGCGTGGCTGGCGCGCGGCTGGAACGCCAACGATAACCTCGGCCTGGTGGTCGGCGCCACCGATCCAGCGGCGCTGGCGCGCGTCCGGCAGATCGCTCCTGAGTTGTGGCTGCTGGCCCCTGGCATCGGCGCGCAGGGCGGCGACCTGGACGCGACGCTCCGCGCGGGTTTGCGCGGGGATGGCCTGGGGCTGCTCATCACGGTGAGCCGCGCGCTCGCCCGCGCCGAAGACCCCCGCCGTGCGGCCCACGAGCTGGTTGATGCGATGCGCCGCGCTCGCAATGTGGCGCAAGATGGCGACTTGCCCTATACCGCGATTTTCAGGACGGTTGCTCATGCCGGCCGCGACGCCAGTGCGCAGCCTCCCCGTGGGACGGCGGATGAAAAACGAGCGGACTGGATTCGAGGCTTTAGCCGGTTTGGTGGTCGGCGGCAGCAACCAGCTGATCCTGAAAGGAGGCTTCGCACAGCCTCGAGACCAGAGCGGCGGGCGTTGATTCTCAGGACAGCCGGCAGAGCACAACCGGTTCCGCCGCCCCTGGCCGATGGTTTGCTGGCCGCCGGCTGCGTGCGTTTCGGGGAGTTCACGCTCAAATCGGGCCTGCAATCGCCCATCTATCTCGACCTGCGCCGCCTGGTCTCCTACCCAACTCTGCTGAGCGAAACTGCCAGAGCCTACGTCGCCTTGCTGAGCGGCCTGCGGTTCGATCGGTTGGCCGCTCTGCCCTATGCCGCTCTGCCCATCGGCGCCGCCATCAGCTTGCAGACCGGGCGGCCCATGCTCTATCCACGCAAGGAGGCCAAAGCATACGGCGCCAGAACCGAGATCGAGGGCGCATTCAGCCCAGGCGAGCGCGTGGTCTTGGTTGACGACCTGGCGACGACCGGAGAGAGCAAGTTCGAGGCCATCACAAAGCTGACGGCCGCCGGCCTGGTCGTCGAGGATGTGGTGGTGCTGATTGACCGCGAGTCTGGCGCGGCCGAGGCCTTGGCCAGGGCGGGCTATCGGCTGCACGCTGCGCTCAAGCTGACCCATCTGCTCGATTATTGGGAAGCGACGGGCAGTGTGCCTTCTGAGCAGATCGCGGCGGCGCGGGCGTTTCTGAAGGAGTCTAGCTAAATGTACCACCTGCTGCGCTCACTCATCTTCCGTGCGTCGCCTGAACGCGCTCACAACGCAACCATCGCGCTGTTGCGGCTGGCCGGCGCCGTGCCGCCGATCGGCGCGGCCCTGCGCGCCCTATTCCGGCCGGGGGCGACAGCCCCAGCCGGAACATCGGCAGATGGCCTGCGGCCATTGCCGGCGCCAGAGGTACGCGTCTTTGGTCTGACCTTCGCCAACCCGGTCGGGTTGGCCGCGGGCTACGACAAGGACGGCCTGGGCTGGCGCGGCCTGGCGACCCTGGGCTTCGGCCACATCGAGATCGGCACGGTGACACCCCGTCCGCAGACGGGCAACGCCGGCACGCGCGTCTTCCGGTTGGTCGAAGACCAGGCCATCATCAATCGCATGGGTTTCCCCAATCGGGGCGCGGCGTTTGTGGCGCGCCGACTGCAGGGTCCGCGTCCGGCCGGTCTGATCCTGGGCGTCAACATCGGCAAGAACAAAACGACGCCGCTCGCAGATGCCACGCAAGACTATCTGACTCTGATCCGCACCTTCGCGCCCCTGGCCGACTATCTGACGATCAACATCAGCTCGCCCAATACGCCTGGTTTGCGCAGCCTCCAGGGCCGGCAAGCCCTGGCCGAGCTGTTACCGCCTCTGGTCGCCGAGCGGCAAGCGCAGCGACGACAATTGGGCCGTCGCATCCCCCTCCTGGTCAAGCTCGCGCCCGATCTCACGTCCGATGAACTGGACGATGCGCTGGAAGTGATCCTGACAACGGGACTGGATGGCGTGGTGCTCTCGAACACCAGCTACAGCCGAGAAGGGCTGCGGTCCCCTGCTGGGACTGAGAGCGGCGGTCTGAGCGGCGCGCCGATTCGTAAGCGCAACACGGCCATCGTCCGCGCGGTCGTGCAGCGCACCGGGGGCGTGCTGCCGGTGGTCGCCAGCGGCGGCGTGATGCGGCCCGAGGATGCCGCAGAGAAACTGGAGGCCGGCGCAGCCCTCATCCAGCTCTTCACGGGCCTGATCTATGCAGGCCCGACGCTCGTGCGCGATGTGCTGGCGCACAACTGGAGCTATATTCCAAGAAGCAGCCCGCTGCACGAGCAGCCAGCCTGGGTTCCAGAAGCGGCGTAGAGGTAGTCCTCGGCCCTGTCCAGGTCTTGGAGGATTTCCGGCGTGGGCCAATCTACCCACGCGATCGCGTCGCCGTGGGCCTGGATGATGGGCCGGCCGCCGATGTCGCCGTGCAATCCCGCAAACTCGCGGAAAGTCGCCCGATCGAACAGGACCGGGTTGCCGCGTCGCCCTTCGAACCGCGGCGCGACGACCGGCGCCAGGGTTTCGCGATGGCGCTGCACCAGGGCCGACAGCAGGGTGGGGGAGACGCCGGGCTGATCGGCCAGGAGGAAGATGACCGCGGCCGGTTCTGTCTTCGCATCAGGCGCTGAGTCGCCGGAGGGCGACGCCTGCGGCGACAGGCCAGGAAGGCCGCCCACTGCGGTCAGGCCGGCCAGCACGCTGTGGCTTTGTCCGGCAGCCCAATCGGGCGCCGCGACCACGAGCAGCCGATCAGCCCCGAAGGCTTTGTGGAGGCCGTCCGGCTCCAGCGCGACGATCACGCGTTCCGCCTCCGCGCCCACGGTCACGGCCACCCGATCCACGTCTGGGCACGCCAACGCCTGGGCCGCGACGTGGGCAACGAGGGTCGCGCCCCGCCACGGCATGACCTGTTTGAGCGCGCCGAAACGTCGAGATTCGCCCGCAGCCAGCACCACTGCAGCCACCCGCGACCAAAGTTCAGCTACAGGGTCAGCGGCCTCGGCTGCGCCGATCAACACGCTGTCCACCCGCGGCTGCCGGAGCAGCAGCCGGGCGACCTGCCGCGCCGAGTCCAACCGCATCTCATCCTCAACCTTGTTGAGAAATGGCATCAGCCGCGCGGCCGGGGGCGCGCCGCGGCTGCCGCCTTGTGGATGAGCCAGCGTTATGGCGATCATCTCCGCGGTTACCGGGTCGCCCAATCGCGCAGCGGTCAGCTCAGCCACTCGCAGGGGCCGGTGGACGTGCGCCGCATCCAACGGTCGCCCCACCACATCCATGCCGGCCACAGGCATGACGATCGTGGCAGTCGAGGGCATCACCGGCTCGTGCTCAGCAGGCGCCTTGAACGACAGCCGGCGTGACCCGTCCGCCTCGACGATCACGCAATTAACGCAGGGTTGCGCGGCCAGCAGATCCGCCAGCGCGGGCGGGATGCCCTGCGCCTTGTCCGGCTCCTCGGCCCTGCCGCCGGCGATCAGAACGTGACCATGCGCGGCCAGCGCGCCAGGCAGAAGACGAAGAAGCCCTGCGGCCTGGGCCGGCAGATCGCCCAGGTCGTCCAACGTCAGCGCGACCGGCGCCCTGGCCATCTGCCCGACGAAGATTCTGGTCGTCATGGTAGTAACGACGCGGCGGCCGGCCTCGACCAGCTCGTCGGCCAGGCGGAACATGAGGGTCGTCTTGCCGCCGCCGCCCACCAACGCGACGACTTCCCTGGGATGCAAGCGAAGGGCATGAACAAGTTTCACGGTGCAGCGCCTCTTTGCCACGTTAGCACGCCGCGGCGGTTTTGGCAAATCGCAGGCGCGCTCGCGCCCGCGCCGTGCGAAAGTCCCATGACTTCATTGACGCGATACGCGGGGTGTGCTATCATGCCGATGTACGGCATTCTGCGGCTTGCGGATACTGAACCCATGAAGGTCACTCTTGCTCAGCTCAACCCCACCATCGGGGACTACGACGGCAACCTGGCCAAGATCCAGGAGACGTTGCGCGCCTGCGCGGGGCACGCTCCTGACCTGGTGGTTTTCCCCGAGTTGTTTCTGTGCGGCTACCCCCCGCGCGATCTCCTGGAACGGGCGTGGTTCATCGCACAGGCGCGTGAGGCAGTTGACAGGCTTCTGGAGATTTCCCGGCTCTATCCCGCGACCGGCATTCTGGTTGGCGCGCCGCTGCCCACTGGCCGGCCCAACGGCAAGGGTCTATATAACACCGCGCTGCTGATCGCGGACGGTCGCGTGCTGTTTCAGCAGAACAAATCCCTGCTGCCCACCTACGATGTCTTCGACGAGGCGCGCTATTTCGATCCCGCGCGCTCGGTGGCCGTTGTGCCTTTTCGGGACGAGATATTGGGCGTCACCATCTGCGAGGATGCCTGGACCGATCCCGAGCTGTGGCTGCGCTTTCCGTATGATTCCGATCCGGTGGCCGCGCTGGCGGACGCCGGCGCCACCCTGCTGATCAACATCTCGGCCTCGCCGTTCCGAGCTGGCAAGGAGGTAATTCGCGCGCGACTTATCAGCGGACACGCACGCAAACATCGGTTGCCGTTTCTCTTCGTGAACCAGGTTGGCGCCAACGATGAGTTGATCTTCGACGGCCGCAGCCTGTTCATGGACTGCCTGGGCCGGCCGGTCGCCGTGTTCCCGGCTTTTGAGGAGCATGTCGTCACCGTGGACTCCAGCGACCAGGCCCCGCGAGACGCGTACACGCCGCAGCCAACCATCGAGACCGTCTACCGGGCGCTGCTGCTGGGCATCCGCGACTATGCACGCAAGACCGGCTTTCGGCAAGTCGTTTTGGGGCTTTCGGGCGGGATTGACTCAGCCGTGACCTGCTGCCTGGCGGTCGCGGCGCTGGGGCCAGAGAACGTGCTTGGCGTGACCATGCCGGGGCCGTTCTCGTCTGAGGGCAGCATCGAAGACTCGCGTACACTGGCCAACAACCTGGGCATCCGTTTTCAGATCATACCAATCATGAACGTACACGCAGCCTATCTGGCTTCGTTGACTCCCTTCTTCGAGGGCCGGCCGCCAGACGTCGCCGAGGAGAACATTCAGGCTCGCATCCGCGGCAACACGCTGATGGCGCTCTCCAACAAGTTCGGCTACCTGGTGTTGACCACCGGCAACAAGAGCGAGTTGGCTGTGGGCTACTGCACTTTGTACGGCGATATGAGCGGCGGGCTAGCGGTCATCGCGGATGTACCCAAGACGATGGTCTACGAGTTGGCGCGCTACATCAACCGAGACGGCGAAGTCATCCCGCAGGCCTCGCTGACCAAGCCGCCCTCGGCCGAGCTGAGACCCAATCAGACCGACCAGGACACCTTGCCGCCCTACGAAGTGTTGGATGCCATCCTCAAGTTGTATGTGGATGAAGGGCGTTCGCTGGCCGAGATCGTCGCCGAAGGTCACGATCAGCGGACAGCCGCCTGGGTGCTGCGCACGGTGGATCGCAACGAGTACAAACGCTGGCAGGCCGCGCCTGGGCTGAAGGTCACGTCCAAGGCGTTTGGCATGGGCCGGCGGATGCCGGTGGCGGCGCGGTACAGCGCATGAGGGCAGCCAGCCACGAGTGACACGAATTCCAGAAGATGGATAGGATGACAACACAAACGATTCGCGAGCCGTCCGTTGCTTTCGCTCGCCATGCGGTAGTTCCGACCTTCTTCGGCCAGCCGATGCTCAAAGGCGTGTATGCTGACCTTGCTGCGACGCGGCTGGATCCAACAATGCCAACCCTCTTCTACTCACACCCGAACGGGCAAATCTGGGTCGGAGATGCCATAGCCTGGCTCGGTTCATTGCCGGTCGAGTCGGCTGATCTGGTATTCGCCGATCCACCTTACAATATCGGCAAGGCTGAATGGGACACATTCGAGTCGCAACAGCAATACGTCGCGTGGTCGCTGCAATGGATCGAGCAGGCAGCGCGGGTATTGAAGCCGACCGGTACGCTTTACATCTGCGGCTTCTCTGAGATCCTGGCAGACCTGCGTCTGCCAGCGTCACGCTTTTTCCAGGGGTGCCGCTGGTTGATCTGGCACTACAGAAACAAAGCCAATCTGGGCAACGACTGGGGACGCTCGCACGAGAGCCTCTTGCACTTCCGCAAGAGTCGCAACTTCACGTTCAATACTGACGATGTGCGCATTCCCTACGGCAATCACACGCTGAAGTATCCGGAACACCCCCAGGCTGAGACCAGCCAATACGGCAAAGGCAACGGCAAGAACCGGGTCTGGCAACCCAATCCACGGGGCGCCAAGCCGAAGGACGTCATCGAAATCCCAACCACGTGCAACGGTATGCACGAGAAGACGCCGCATCCGACGCAAAAGCCAGAGGAGTTGGTGCGCAGGATCGTTCTAGCCTCGTCCAACCCTGAGGATCTGGTACTCGATCCGTTTCTCGGCTCTGGCACAACCGCGGTAGTGGCGGAGCAACTAAGACGCAAGTGGCAGGGGTGCGATATTTCCGCGGAGTATTGCCAGTGGGCGGCGGAGCGCATCGAACTGGTCGAGGATTGGCCTGTGGAGAAGTGGATCGAATATGACCTGCAGAATGCGGAAAGGAGGAAGTCCATTCGGTGAGACAGGCCACGCTAGGTGATCTTCAAGAGAGTGTGCGCGATAGGACCGCGTTCAAGTCACTGGCTGACTACCTGACCATGGGCCGCGCCTTTCTGGCATTCATCCAGGCCGAACAACCCACGCGCATCGTCTCGCCATCCCATCCGAATTACGCTTTCTACCAGTACGGTGGCGAATTTGGATACAAGATCACGCGGCCATTGAACACTGACCTGCTTGTCGCTTCTGCGGCTGATCTCGATGAACTGTTTGGCCGCTTCATGGCACTACTGGGCGACCTTCGCAGGCACCAGGGAGCGGCCAGAGATCAGGTTGGCAACTGGCAGTATCTGGAGTCACGCGCAATCAACCGTCTGGTCTACACGCTCCAACAAGCTATCGGCTGCGTCAGCGATGCCTTCGCTGACACGAATCAGTCACGGAAACGCGCTGGCCAACTCTTCGAGACCTTGATCAGGCTGATTATCCAGGAGGTCGGCGTCGAGTGCGAGCCGCGCACGGTTAACATCCCGATACCGGATTCTGCGGGCTACGAGATGTCCTACGAACTCGATCTGGTCTTCTCGCGTAACAAAGCAATCCTGGCGGCCGAGACCCGTTTCATCCATCCCGCCGAAGTTGTCGGCTCGGTCAAGATCACGAGCAAAGATCGCATTGACAAGATCTTCTTGGACAAGTATCTGCTCACCAGGTTGCTCGGGCGTGATATACCCGTCATAGCGATTTTTCTCCACGATGTGCAACGCGTACGACGCGGCAACAGCATTTTCGGGATCAATACCACTTTCAAGAGCAACCACTTCCTGGGATACTCGGTGGCGCTGAATCGGCTCGACGGCGTCTATTATGTTGATCCGAGACCCGAGATGACATCCAATGAGCGGCTACGCGAGCAGATTCACGACTTCCAGCGATTTCTCGTCCACGATCTATGGATTTTAACATCAGAGTCAACCCCGCCGGGGACACGAAAGGTATGAGATGAGATCACGAAGAATGTATGTTCGGTTCAACCTCTGGTTGTTGGTATTGCTAGTCCTCGTGCTGATCGCGGGCCAGGCAAACGCCCAAAGCACAGGCGCGATCAGGCTGGCGGTATTCAAGGGGCCGGTCACGCCGATCCTGGCCGAGTACATTGACCGCACGATCGCCGATGCGGAAGCCACGGGCGCAGCGGCCGTGGTGCTCCAGTTGGACACGCCGGGCGGCTCGGTGGACATCACCAAGCAGATCACGCAGCGCATCACCAGCGCGCGCGTGCCGGTGATCGTCTACGTGGCCCCGCGCGGCGCGCACGCCGCATCCGCAGGCACCTTCGTCACCCTGGCCGGCCACCTGGCAGCCATGGCGCCTGGCAGCACCATCGGCGCTGCCAGCCCGGTGAGCAGCGAAGGCGCTGATCTGCCTGAAACCGCCAAGGCCAAGGCCATCAGCGTGCTGGTCGCGGATATCAAAAACCTGGCTGCCCGGCGCGGCGAGAAAGCGGTCGCCTGGGCCGAGAAGGCCGTGGCTGAAGCTGCGGCTGCCACGGCCGACGAGGCGCTGGCGCTCGGCGTGATTGACGCCGTGGCCCACGACGTGCCCGACCTGCTGCGCCAACTAGAGGGTCGCACGGTGACGGTCGCCGGCAAGGAAGTCAAGCTCGCCCTGACAGATCGCCCGATCGAGCAGATACCGCTCAGCCCCATCGAGAGATTCCTGAACATCATCACGAGTCCGGCCGTGGCAGCCATCCTATTGACCATCGGGCTGAATGCGATCCTGTTCGAGCTGTCCAACCCCGGCGGCTATGTGGCTGGCATCGTTGGCGTCATCTGTCTGCTGCTGGCGTTCTACGCGCTGGGGCAGTTAGAGGCTAACTGGGTGGGCCTGGGCTTCATCGCGATCGCCTTCGTTCTGTTCGTGTTGGACATCAAAGCGCCCACACATGGCGCATTGACGGTCGGCGGCATCGCCAGCTTCGTGTTCGGCGCCTACCTGCTCTTCAACACGGGCAAGATGGAAGTGCCCTGGCCGACCATCTTTGCGCTGGCCCTGACCACAGCCGGTTTTTTCGCTTTTGCCATCGGCAAAGCGTTGGCGGCTCAACGCCGCCAGCCGATCACCGGCATGGAGGGCATGGTGGGACAGCCCGGCGAAGTGCGCCAGGCTCTGGCGCCCACCGGCATGGTGTTGGCAGCCGGCGAATTGTGGCGCGCCGAGTCAGAGAGCGAGCCGATCGGGGTTGGCGAACGCGTCGTGGTCACTGGGCATGAAGGGTTCAGATTGCGTGTGCGGAAGATGTGATGCGCGTCGTTGGGATCGAGGGGTGGATCGTTGCATGCCTGTGTTTGGCGCTGCTTCCCGCATCGGCGCGGGCCGCAGCGATCCAGGCGCCCAACCCCGCCCCGCAGCTGCCCAGCTCGGCTCGCGCCTTCCCCGCGCCCGCGGACGGCGCCACAGTCTGGCTGACGCCGGGGCCTGAACCCGCGCTTTGGCTGGCGGCCGCAGGCGCTGCCCCACGACCTGTCTTGCGGGGGCAAAGCGAGCACTTCTCGGTCCCGCGCTGGTCCCCTGATGGCCGCCAGGTCGCTCTGTTCGCTGCGCCAACCGGGACCGAGACGGCCTTATTCGGCCGCTGGTGGA
>Ga0194113_10001036_pt1 | contig 37776 bp, 41 predicted proteins | sample TA2MahC200mmetaG_FD_146193 | JGI IMG/M metagenome (GOLD analysis project Ga0194113, IMG submission 146193) | Freshwater microbial communities from Lake Tanganyika, Tanzania - TA2015017 Mahale Deep Cast 200m | ecosystem: Environmental > Aquatic > Freshwater > Lake | place: Tanzania: Lake... | reverse complement strand
GCCAAGTAAATAAGAAAGGTGTTTGTTTGTCACCATGGGTTTCTGGGCAGCCCTACAATTCCTAACCATATTCCCCACCCCCCTTCGGCAAGAGGTCACAGCCAAAGCCTCCGGTCAATCCCTGACTTATTTCCCATTGGTAGGCTTAATCCTAGGAGCTATCTTACTTGGCCTTAACTACGCATTAAACTTAATCCTACCGGCTTCGGTGGTATACGCGCTGCTCATTATAGCCCTAGTCATCCTGACTGGCGCACATCACCTCGACGGCTTCATAGACACATGTGACGGTGTTATCGCCGGCAAATCCAAAGCGGAAAGACTGACTATAATGTCAGACAGCAAAGTCGGTACCTTCGGTATTGCCGGTGCCATTCTCCTGCTACTGCTCAAATACGTCTCCTTATCATCAGCACCAGCATTACAGGCGCTGTTGCTCATGCCCACTCTGAGCCGTTGGACAATGGTCACTTGTATTTTCACTTTCCCTTATGCCAAAATTTCCGGTATGGGACTTGCCTTCAAACAGGGAGCCATCTGGCAGAGACTGACCATTGCCACAGTTACAGCTCTAATTATAACCATAGCCTTGCTGAAGTGGTGGGGGCTGGCACTGATGGCAGCCCTGTGGCTCATCGTCTTCGGCATTTCCAGCCATTTTCGCTCTCGACTGGGCGGACTTACTGGGGACAATTACGGCGCCATCAACGAGATAGCTGAGGTGTTAGTGCTTATTCTAATAATCATAATCTGGAGATACTACAGTGGATAAATATGCGGCTTCATGGAGCGGTGGCAAGGATAGTTGCTTCGCCCTCTGGAGAGCGATTTCCCAAGGCTTAAAGGTCAGCTACTTGCTCAACTTCATCAATGAAGATTCAACAAGGGCTATGTCTCACGGCTTAAACAGTAAAATGATTGCCTTACAGGCACAGGCCATGGGGATACCCATATTCCAGCAAAAAGTCACCTGGGTAACCTACGAGGATGGATTCAAAACCGCCTTGAAGGAGCTTAAACTTAAAGGCATTACTGGCTTGATTACCGGAGATATCTACCTCCAGGAACACAAGGACTGGATAGATAGAGTCTGCGGTGAATCGGGGGTTAAGGCGTTATTGCCCCTGTGGGGAATGGACAGCGCCGGGCTTTTAACTGACTTCATTGAGACTGGCTTCAAAGCCATAGTAGTCAGCGTCAAAGCCGAAATCTTTGGCAAAGAATGGCTAGGCAGGCAAGTTGATAGCAAATTAGTCGATGAGCTTAAGGCACTTACGACAAAGTCAAAAATAGATGTCTGCGGTGAAACTGGCGAATTTCACACTTTTGTTTACGATGGACCTCTGTTCAAGAAACCAATAATAATAGGTAAGTCAATCCCCATAGCCAGAGATGGCCACTGGACTTTAGATATACAGGAGTACAGCCTTGGCTAAAAAGTCCATCCTCATCCTCGGTGGTGCCCGAAGCGGTAAGAGCCATTCTGCCCAGGAACTAGCTACCAAACTCAGCAACAAAGTCCTCTTTGTGGCTACAGGTGAGGCGTTAGATAAAGAGATGCAGGCGCGCATCGAAGAGCACAGAAAAACTCGTCCTAAAAGCTGGAGAACCCTGGAGATACCTACTGATATCGGCAAACAAATACAAAAGCATGTCGGCAATGCCGAAGTGGTAATAATAGACTGCCTTACCTTGCTCGCCTCCAACCTGCTCAAGGATGAGCCTGACTATCCCGAGGCTGAAAAACGGATGGCCGCTGAAATAGACCGGCTAATCGCCTGCATAGCCAAGCTAAGTTGCATTTTCATCATCGTCTCCAACGAAGTCGGCATGGGCCTTGTACCCGAAAACAAAGTCGGCCGCATATACCGCGACCTACTAGGCAAAGCCAACCAGCTCATCGCCCACCAAGCCAACGACATCTACCTCATGGTAGCCGGTATACCTATGCAGATAAAATAAGACCGATGAGAAGCTGGCTGTGATTAAACAACCGCTTCATGCCATGCGTCTTGCGAATCTCAGGATAAATCGGGACGTGACAATCCCACGATAGAAGGGGGTGTCATTCTTCGCTCCGCTCAGAATGACAATTTTAGCAATGTCACCCTGAACGCATCACCTACTATTCGGTAACAGTGTTATTTAGTAACACGCTGTCACCCTGAGCGCATCACCTGTCACCCTGAGCGAAAGCGAAGGGTCTCATGGTTTCGCTTGTGCACTCAATATATGTTGTTAAGTTAAATGGTCAATAACCATTATAGGGACGAAGAATCTCACAGCCACTTCATTCTGCCACTGTCAACTTACCTTTATCGACAACCACATGTTATACTTTCATCAAGGCATTATCATTGAACAAACTGTACCTTTATGAGGATATTGCAAGCATGCTAACGGAGGAGAAAGATGGGATTTTGGGACTTAAAGACACTAAAACTGGATGAATTCCGCCCCGGCATCTGGAGCAAGGTGAAATCCGGGGCAAACCTGACTATGGCATTTATGGAAATCACAGCCAACAAAGAAGGTTCTGCCCACAACCACCCCTTTGACCAGTGTGGGATAGTTGTAGACGGAGAAATAGAGATGTCCATCGGTGAAGAAAAGAAGTTACTCAAACCGATGGAGACCTATTTCATCCCGGCAGGCACAGCCCACAACTGGAAAACCCTGGCTTCGTCGGCAAAAATTCTGGACGTGGTGGTCAAGCAGAGCTGACATCGAAAAAGTTAGAGCCCACATATAGAGCCAGCACCCAAATAAACTTAAACCGGCATCGAAGTTGGTTACACTGTGAATCCGTCAAATTGTTGCATTTGGAAGCACTAATCATTTGTATCCCACGCCGCTTCTGCGGCAATGAAACAGCTCCACCTTACCGCCCGTGCCCTCCACCACGTCCTCGAGTTAGCTCGGACAATCGCCGACCTCGACAGAGCCGACAGCATCAAAGCCAACCACCTCGCCGAAGCTCTCCAATACCGCCAGAGAAGTTCCGTCTAGCAGGCAAGAGGACACGATATTTACATCTGATGTTCACAAACATTTATGAAGGCCACGGGCCCTCTAATAATCTCGGACACCAAATGCCCAGTCGGCAATGATTTCGCGGTGCAATTGGTTATTCCCTTCCCCGACTTCCAGTACCTTTGCTTCCAGCAGATAGCGCCCTACGGGAAATTCCTCGGTGAAACCGTAACCACCATGAAGCTGAATTGCATCCAACGCCGCCTTAGTCGCAACTTCACTGGCATAGAGTTTTGTCATAGAGGCAATAGAGGTTACACGTCCGACAGCGGCATCCAACAGGTGTCCCAGCCTGTAAACAAGTAAGCGGGCTGTTTCCACAGACACAACCATATCAGCAACCATCTGCTTTACCATCTGGAATTCGCTTTCTTTTTGCCCGAATATCACTCTCTGGGGGGGCATAGCTGAGAACAGCATCAAGGCAAGCCTGAGCCTGTCCCACACATCTGGCAGCTACAGAATATCTCCCTGTAGAAAGAGTCGCACCTACGATAGTCATCCCCAGCCCTTCCTCACCCAGCAAGTTTTCTTTAGAAACACGAACATCGTCAAAAAAGATTTGGGCAATATTGCTCCTCTTCATAGTGCTCATGTTCAAAGGGTTCACCACCATGCCCGGCGATGGATTGTCAACCAGAAAAGCACAGATACCTTTTCTCCCCAGCGATTTATCAACAGTAGCCAGCGTAAAATACACATTACTATGACTGGCATGGGAACAAAACGTTTTTTGCCCGTTCAATATGTAGGAGTCACCATTTCGTCTCGCCGTTGTCTCGAGGGCAACAAGGTCAGTTCCTCCACTTGGCTCAGTCAATGCAGACGAGGCTTGCATCTCGCCCTTCGCCAGAGGCACCAGGTACCGTTGCTTTTGCTTCTCGGTTCCAAAATTGAGAATCCCGCTCTCTACCAGGGAGTTTTGAACCGAAATAATTGATGCGCATACCCAGTCGGCATAAGCGACCTCTTCACAGATTATGCCATAGCTCAGATAATCAAGGCCGGCCCCACCATATCTCTCAGGAACAAAGACGCCGAGCATACCTAGCTCTCCCATTTTCTTGACAATATCCTTGGGATAACGTCCGTCTTTCTCCCATTGCTGCACGTTAGGGAGAATCTCCTGCTGGGCAAAATCTTTCGCCATCGCCCGCACTCCCTTCTGACGGTCAGTCAGTTCAAAATTCCTTAATTCCTCAGGTCTCATGATTCTCCTTTCTTCCCAAAGGAAAGGGGTTGCCTAAAGCCGGTGCAACCACAACCGTGTTTCATACTAGCAATGTGTTCTTTCCACCCAGGTCTACCTAAAGTAGTACTAAATATCAAATTTTTATGCTTGGCCAGCAATGGGCTCTTGCTCAGTGCCCAACAAACCTCATCCTCTTCTGCACTTTCTTCCACGAATCAGTGATAAGGAAGCTCTCCTCCATATTATCCACCATCCTGATAAATTTATTCATGGGCACTGAAAATGTGAGTACATCCCTGGGGACAAATGGGCGGGCTGATATATCGAACATACCGATAACACCTCTGGGACGCTGAGACTTGCCCTCAAGATAGGGATACTGAACTATAGAGGCACAACCGGCGCAGAACGGAGCAAATACTCCATTTGGCTCAGCTTCATCGAAATTCGCCAGAGTAAAAAGGCCTGCCAGAACATCAGCCTGAGCAAAGAAGACAACAACTTCTGGGTTATCTGACTCTTCAAGCATCTCCCATCTTTTAAACACTATAAAACGGGCGGGGGCTTTAAATGTAGACCAATATTTCAGCCCCTTCTTGACAAGCTCCGGAGATTTTTTGTAGCGCTCTCCATGAATTTGGCCGGGTATACCACAGGAAAGGAAAGAGGCGAAGAAATCTTCAAACTCAGACGTAGCTTTTTCGGCAAAACCAAGATATCTCTTCCCACCAAGACAGCCGATTGAATCCGTGTTGTAACAGAAAGAATTTCCCTTCCTCACCTTTGCCAAATCCCGAATTACACATCTATGCGCCAAGCTAGGTTTAACCAATCCGGCATGACCTTCGTCATCAGTGTAATAGAACATAATCGGAGGTTCAGCATCTTTGAAATATTTCTCCCAAAGCAGACCAAATTTTTCTTTGAGCTTCATATCCATATATCAATCTCCTTACCTGATTTTGCATCAGTCAATAACCACTAGTGGACAAACCGCATGGTTATCAAAGCAGTAGCCACGTAAAGAAATATCCCAATGAGAACAGAGGGCACGAGCCCCCATCGAGGTAAGATAAATATCATAGCGATGGCGTATAGCAGCCAGGCCGGTATCAAAAACAGCATACCTCTAAAATATGAGACCGTAGCACTGACACCAGCGGTCAGGTATATACTGACCAGAGTCACAATGGTGACGCTAGGGAAAAATGCCACGAAAGCGGCAAGCAGCCCTTTTCCCTGGCTACCAAAGTAAGTCACCAGAGCCACAATAGTTCCACCTAGCACGAAATATAATGACAGTAACTTGACGTCCATGATTTGCCTCCTGGACTATTCATTATCGACAACCACAAACTAGCACGCATTATAAAATAACTGCATGATAAAATGTAATGCGACCTTTTAAGGTCGCCGAAAGCTGGGCGAGGCTGAAGCCTCGCGGCTACATGCTAACTGTCATTGCGAGTCCCCCGATTTATCGGGGGACGTGACAATCTCGGTGGGGAGCCAAAGCCTCGCGGCAACATGTACTGGAGATTCCTCGCTGCGCTCAAGAATGACAATTATGAGGGGCAGACCTTATGGTCATTGATAAAATATACTGACATTCGGCAAAGGCAAAAACATTTTGCCTCGGGTAGATTGGAGTATCTGCTCCAATCGTGCCTAGAACAGATGCTCTAGGCTATCCCTTATGCTGTTATGTGGTATGATAATTAGTCAATGACCATTAGCCTCACCCAAAACCATCACCGCAGTGCGACCCTAAAGGGTCGCACTACAAAGGTGGCAACTACTCTTCGCCCATCAGCAACTCGTAGCCCTCCCTTATGAGGAAAGCTACAACCACTAAGCCCACGATGGGGTCTGCCTGCCACAAGCCGAGCAGATAATTGAGGCCCAATCCCAAAAGCAAAGCCAGCGACAGGAAAAAGCAAGCCAGCGTTTCTTTCGAGTCAGCTATGAGGCTTCTGCTGTTTAATAACTTGCCCGTCTGATATTTCAGGCGAAATAGAATCGGCATCAGTATTGCGGAGGCAATGGCGATGATAATCCCGAGAAGGCTCGGCGACGGGATTTCCTGAATTATGAGCTTCTTAACTGATTCATACAAGACATAGGCACCAAGTATAAAGAAGGTGTAGGCAACCAACCTAGTTGCCTTCTTTTCAACCGTTTCCTCCTCGTCCCGTGACAACTCTCCGTGTTTCCTGAATCTCCAGACCATCACCCCGCCTGATAGAGATTCAACAAAGCTATCAAGCCCAAAGCCGACCAGAGCTATGCTGCCAGCCAGCAACCCGACAAAAATTGATACAGCGCCCTCCAGCACGTTGTAGCCGACAGTAAAGTAAGACAGCAGGAGTGCCCTGCGGTGAAGTTTAGAAATCTCGGAGCTGCCAGTGTTCACTGAGCCATAGTATCAGAAAATCTGCGTTATTGTTAAGCTGCCGGCAATGTGAAATAAAATGTGCTCCCCTTCCCACGCTTACTTTCCACCCACACCTTACCCCCGTGCAGCTCCACAAGCTGCTTGACCATAGCCAACCCTATCCCAGCTCCCCCATGCCCCCTATGCCGCGACCGGTCCACTTTATAGAAATGGTCGAAAACATGAGGCAAGTCTTCAGCGTCTATACCTCTCCCCGAATCTGCAACGGATACCGTAACCCCGTCTGTTGCGGTATGATTGGCGCCGATTTTAATAGTACCAGCAGCAGGAGTGTATCTGAGAGCATTATCAATGAGGTTGTGCAGCACCTGGCGTATACGGTCACTGTCAATAAAAACAGAGGGCAATCCAGCGGGTAACTCAGCACTGATAGAAATCTGCTTTTCCTGGCATCGGCTCTGGACACCGGCAACCTCCGCAGGAATGAATTCGCTCAGGTCTGTGACTTTTCGGTATAACTTAAGTTGACCAGCTTCCGCCAGCGATATGTCCCTGAGGTCGGTTATCAGTCGGGAAAGAAGTACAGTTTCATCATACACTGAGGCGATTTGCTTTGGAGCAGGGGCAATAACCCCGTCAAGCCAGGCTTCCAGATTCCCTTGAATGATGCTGAGAGGATTACGCAATTCATGAGCGATGTCAGCCAGTAATTGGCGCCTACCTTTTTCTTTCTTCTCCAGTTGCTCTGCCATTGTGTTAAAGGCTGCAGAAACCTCACCGACTTCATCATCGGTACTCTTGGGGACACGTTGTGAAAAGTCACCAGTAGCTATCTTACGTGCCGATAGTGTCAGCCGCCTCATGGGACCGGTGATAAGCCGGCTAAACAAGAATCCCAGACCAACAGCAATCACAACAGTTACCAATGCTGCCAGCCATAAAGAATTGCGAACGGCATTAAGAAAAGCTTGTTCAGCCTCACCTATATAATAGAACGGCATCTCACCACAGCGACCATCGCACGTCGGGTCAGTACAAACCGAATCAGGCGGAGCTTGTCCCTCATAACTTCTTTGGCAGTAACATCTAAATTCATTCTGGACTGAATTATCTACCCAAAGAGCTATAACGCCTACGCTGACCAAGGCAATGCCCACAAAGAGAAGCGAGAGCTTTATCGACAAACTATGCATCATTTTTCCACTTTGTAGCCAACCCCACGGACTGTAACTAGCGGATTGGGAGATTCTGTCGCCGTTCTGGATATCTTCTGCCTGATGTTCTTGATATGAGCATCTACGGTGCGTTCGTAGCCTTCGTAGGACTCGCCGAAGGCTGAATCCATCAGTTGCAGCCTAGTATAGACTCTACCGGGATTACGTGCCAGGACGGAGAGCAATTTGAATTCAGCAGCAGTAAGACTGAGCGGTTTCCCCAAATAGGTCGCCTCATGCCTTTCCGGGATTAATCGGAGCTCTCCAGCAACAATCTGTTCACCCTGCTTCAACCCCTCTCTATACCGGCGCAATACAGCATTAACTCTGGCAGCCAGCTCGCGAGGACTGAACGGCTTGGTAACATAGTCATCAGCACCCATCTCCAGTCCCACAACCTTGTCCACTTCTTCATCACGAGCTGTCAGCATAATAATCGGCACGTTTGATTGTTTTCTGATAGCCCGACAAACTTCCAGGCCATCTAGCTCAGGCAAATTCAGGTCCAGCAATATCAGGTCTGGCTTGTGGCGATGTGCCTGCTCAATGGCGGCTTTGCCGTCAGCAGCAATAATAACGTCATAGCCATCCTTCGCCAGATATGCTTTGACAAGCTCACAGACCTTAGCCTCGTCTTCAACTAGCAAAATTTTACTATACGCCATCGCCTGCTACCTTACTCCAATCTGAATTGTAGAGACTGTTCCCCAATGTAGCGGCGAGGCTTCAGCCTCGCTTTTTACCCAAGGTTCCCACCAAATCATAGATTTGGTGGAACATAAAAAGCAACCCTAATGGGTCACAGCTACATCAGGAATCGTTTGTTGATAAACACTCTCAATTGTAGCATATAAAGTTAATAGGGGCGAAGTGGTCACTTCGCCCCTCAACTCAGGAGGTGAAAACTTAGGAGGTATTTATCTTTGCCCTATAAGCCTGCTAGCGAAGTTAGCCTAAAAGACTATCTCCGGCAGCCGCATCGAGTCTGGTAGCCGGCATTAGTACCGGCACCACCACAGTAGCCACCACAGTAGCCCCCACAATAACCGCCCTGAGAACAGTTGGCACCACCACAGCCGAGGTACGCACCACCATTGAAGCCAGGGCAATTACTAGCACAGTTCGCCTGTTGAGGGCAAACGCAGCCCTGTGGGCCCTGGCACTGCTGCGGGCACCACGAGTAGCCAGCATCATACGATGCCTGTGAGCCAGTGAAAACCGGCGTGTCTATCTTAGCCAGAACCAGCCCGGTGCCAACAATCAGCACCAGCACTGCGACCAGGATTGGAACACCGATTTTCAGAAACTTGTTCATGTGCATTCGCCTCCTTTCAAGTTTTATTATCACAAATAATAGCAGGCGAATGTGAATAGATTATGAAGAGAGTGTGAGATTTTGGTGAATTTTAGCGGTCGTTTTCTAATGTAATACGACCCCTTAGGGTCGTCAATTACCAACCATGTAACCGGGACGCTTTAGCGTCATGCCAGCAAAGCTGAAGCCTCACACCTACATTCTGACAAACTGCCTGTCTACCGATGTTTCTTTGTCTTTCTATCCTCATCCTTGAATACCGTGGAGGCACCAGCCAATTTCTTGAACGGGAATATTATGCCGTCACCCATCTTGTCAAGCCCGGATTCGATATAGTCGGCTACTTTATCAACAGCAGACTGTACTCCCCGTGGTGGTGAAACAACATGTTCTCTTATGACTTGTTCCTGTTTGAGACTCGTCTCGACTGCTGCTTCACCTGCCATTAATTTGAAAAAGTCTGAATCTCTTATCTTACCCCTAAGTTCCTTCCCGACGACAGAAAATCTACCAGCCAACTCATTGACCTCCACCTTATAATCTCCGGGCACAGTTCCGACGGTAGTGAAACTTATGGGCACGGTGGTTCGTCGAGGCAGGCTTACCACTTCCGCATCTACCACAAAACCGTTTATCCTCAAGGTGATAGGATAATAACTGTCAACATCACTGTTATTGGTCACTTTGCAAGAAATGGTTACAGTTTCTCCAGGTTGAGCTTGAATCGGGCTGACCTTCAACTCAGTGATACCGAAGGGAACTACAGCCATACGGTGGGGCCGACGTAACTTGCTCTTTGATTCTGGCTTTCTGAAAAGGTCTTCCACCTGTAGCTTTGGCTTGGGCAACCCTGCCTCTCCCACCACTGGCATCGCAGCCGCCTCTGGTTCGGCACCAGTAAAGATAGCCGATTGCTTCACACCTTGGTTTTGCCCTTTAAGTGCCTCAATGAGAGCAGGCACAGCAGACCCACCCATCCTGGTCAGTATCCAGGTAACTACCTGATGGATTTCACCGCGCTCGTTCGTATCTTTAAGCATTTCGATAAGGGCTGGTACAGCAGGCTCACCAATCTTAACCAGAGCCCAAGCAGCTACCTGACACGTGTCGCTATCTTCATCCTTGAGTGCCTCAAGCAGGGCAGGCACAGCAGGCTCACCGATTTTAACCAATACCTCAAAGGCGGCCTGGCGCATAGCATCACCCTCATACTTCAGCGCCTTGATGTGGTCTTTTATCTCCCCTTGCGCCATTCCCATACACCTCCGTGTGCGATTTCAGCGATAGTATTAGCTGCCGAAATCATAAAACGAAAAGGGCACCAGTAACCGTTACAAATCAGCGATTCCAGTGCCCTTTTCTCACCCCCATCTTGTCCAACCCGAATCGAGTCGTTTTTTACACTTATTTTCTCGTGTTACACACCTTTAATATAGTCCTACCTCGGTATTTTGTCAACAGCGCGTTATTTAGACAGGATTTCTACTGCTTTCTCAACCGCAAACTTCAGTCGCTCAGTGCATTCGTAATCGTGAACCCTTTCAATATATTCTTTCCATCCCTCCGGTGTTTTTACGTCCACACCAGTCAGTTGTCTACAATTTACATAACGGAACTTCTTTTTGAAGGCATCAAGATATTCATCCATTCTGGCCCATACTTGCTGGGGACTCTCCTCAGGGCTTTTTCGCCCGTATTTGATACCTATCACCATGGCCACACCTGAAATAGACCCGCAGAGAAGTCCATTCAAGCTAACCCCAGCACCTATTGCAGTGCCAATCTTGGGAATCAGGTCAGAATCTACGCCAAGATATTCTGCCAGAGTCAAGAGAGTGCTCTCGCAGCAGTTGTATGGCCGCCCAGTAGGAAAGTTGCCTGGCCTATCACAAAAATATCGCACTACCTTCTCTTGTAATTCCTTCACATTTTGTTGCTTCGTCTGAGACATTTTAAACTCCTACGATCTAGGTTATCAATTCAATCTCTGATACCCCCATTCTACTACTGCAGTTCTTGTAAGACAATATGTCTGAACTGGTTACTTTTCCCTGTCTGCCATATTTCATACAAGTATTAATTTCAAGGTCAGTGAGAAAACACAAATGAAGGTGGAACCAAACCATCGCTTTATGGGTATCCTAATAATTCAGGCTCTCTTGCTTTCAACACCACAGAGGGCCTATTCTTCTCAACAAACTTAAACCCCTCAACCTCTTTCACTTTTCCATACTTGGCTTCCAGTTCCTCAAGCGGCCCAGCATCTAAAGCCCACATTGGGCAGGCTTCGACGCAAACAGGCTTCTTGCCCTCCTGCCATCTATCCACACACAGGTGGCACATCTGTATTTTGGCTCCATCATCGGCACTGAACTGCGGCGCCACGTAGGGACAAGCCTCTTTACACTGGCCACATGCTTCCTTACCAAGACAGGCTTCCTGGTCTACCACAACAATGCCATCTTCCTGCCGCTTGCTGATGGCATCCACCGGGCAAACTGACATACAGCTAGGCTCAGCGCAATGCAAGCAGGAAAGGGAAAGGAAGGCAACAAATACCTTCGGGTATTTCCCATCCTCCACTGTCACCACCCAGCGCCAGTTCACCGGGCCCGCTGGAATATCATGCCAGTCCTTGCACGCCACAGTACAAGTGTAACAACCCGTGCATCTCGACTGGTCAATGTAGAACCCTAACTGCATACTTAAGCCACTAAATCCTTCTTACTTCAACCAGGACGGTATTCGTGGACCAGGCCCCTCCAGGAGAATGCTCACTGGATGTCAAAGTGTTAGAACAACCACCCCGGTCTACTCCAAGCTCATCAACATCGAACCAACCACCGTGGCCGATATTGACCACTCCTGGCATGATTCTCTCGGTGACATCAGCTCGCATCAACACCTTACCTCGGTCATTAAAAATCAACACTCCGTCACCATCACAGATGCCACGCGTCTCTGCGTCTTTGGTATTAATCCAGACACGCCTCGGCTCTACCTCATCAAGCCACGGTATTTTCTCCATCGTGGTATGGGTTGCCGGCTTGTGGTGGGTAGTCAGAAGTTGTAAAGGGTATTTTTGTGACAAGGCGTCACCGTAACCTTCAGGCGCCTGCAGGTATTTGGCAACGGGCGGAATTGACGGATTATCCATTTCTGCCAGATGCTCACAGTAGATTTCAATCTTACCGGAAAGAGTAGGAAAGGGGTGACCCACCGGGTCTTCGATTTGTTCTTTGAACGCCACAAACAGCTTATCCACCTTGAGCTTAACCACCCCCCTCTTCTTGAAATCTTCAAAATCGGGAATGTCACCAGTACGCTCGGCGATTATCTTCAGCCACTCCCCATCAGTACGACCCTCTCTATAATCAGTAATACCAAGGCGGAGTGCCAGCTCATCACAGATATCACGGTCGGATTTAGACTCGTACATTGAGTCTATAGCCTTGTCCATATAAAGATAGTAAGGTGACCCGAGCCAGGGGGAAATTACGTCCTCTCGCTCCATAAAGGTGTTCACTGGCAACAGTATATCAGCAAACTTCGCAGTAGGTGTCATCCGCTGCTCATGTACCACGATAAACTCAAGGCTTTTAAAAGCCTCTATACCCCTATTGGTGTTGGGATGGGAGCAAAGAAAATTCGAAGCTACAATATAAGCCAGCCTGGGGTCACAGGGATAGCCACCAGCTTTGCCCCTGAGTATAGCATCATATATCTTCTCGCTGTGGATACGGGCGCTGGTAGGCTTGGCAGCGCCACGCAACCTATACAAGCTATTCGGCCGCGGCGGTGTTCCTTCTTCCACCGGATTTCTCGCCCCGCGAGGCATACCCATCTGCCGACTATGGAAAGCTCGCATGAATCCACCAGCATAGCCACCTTCTACGCCTATATTGCCAGTTATAGCAGCAACGGTACAAGCTGCTCGACTGAATTGCTCACCTCTGGCACCACGAGCTGGCCCCCAGCCCGGTATCAGCGCCGCCGGTTTAGAGGTTGCATATTCTATTGCTAGCCGTTCGATTGTAGCCCGTGGCACTCCGGTTATCTTCTCTGCCCATTCAGGCGTCTTGGATATGCCATCCTCTACCCCCATAACATAATCCCGGAACTTATCAAAGCCAACGGTATATTTATCAAGAAACTGCTGGTTTTGGAATCCGCGTTTGATTATCACGTAGGCCATAGCAACAAACATAGCCGTATCAGTGCCCGGCCTGATAGGAATCCACTCAGTAGCAAATACCGCTGTAGACTCGGTGAGACGCGGGTCAATAGAAATTATCTTGATACCTTTTTCCTTGGCCTTAACTAAGGTGAAAGCCGTGTTGGTATCCCAGATGGTTACGGCGGGATTCCAGCCCCACATGATAATGAGTTGAGAATGGAGCAGGTCTTCCCTCGCATTGCCCGTCATCATGGTGCCATAAGTTGCCATGGAGGCGAACAGTGCCCCTTCAAAAGAGGGGGTACCCCAGGTCCGGGTATAGCCGTCAAATTTAGCCAATAGACGCTCTACTGCCCCAGCACTATGCAATGCAGCCTGGCTTCCTGACCCACCGAGAAGTAAGATGCTAGCATTGCCATAAGTATCCCTGACTCTGATTAGCTCTCTAGCTACGGCATCCAGAGCTTCATCCCAGGAAATCTTTTCGAACTGGCCTTCACCTCGTGGGCCTACTCTTTTCAACGGAAATCTCAGTCGGTCAGATGAATAGACCCGCTGCCGATAGGCTCTTCCTCTGAGACAGGCTCTGAACTGAGGCTCCTCGCCATCATCAGTCTCCATCCTGACGATTTTGCCATCATGCACATGCACCTTGAGCATACATCGCCCACCGCAATCGTGACTGCAACTGGTGGTAATTATCTTTGTTTTATCCATTTTGCTATCTTATCATGGTCAAAATCATCTTGAATTTTGTTATTGCTTTCAGGGCGTGAGGTTGATTGGCTGGCATTATCACCATTTCACCTTCCTTCAAGCGATGAGCTTTACCAGAGATAACGATTTCCGCTTCACCATCAAGGAGATAAACCAACGCATCAAACGGCGCCGTATGCTCGCTCAAGCCTTGTCCTGCGTCGAAAGCAAATAAGGTTACCGTTCCCGTCGGCTTGCTTATTATCTCCCTGCTGACGATAGAGCCTTCCTGATAGTTCACCAGGTCAATTAACCTTACCACTTGCGCCATGTTTTCAGCTCCTTTCACTCAGGAAGTTTGGCAAAAAAGAGACACTAATGACGCGGAACTACCTGTCTCGAACGGACTCCCACACCACCTCGGGCAACATCTTTACTTGAATATCAGGCTTCTCCTGTAGCTTACCTCTGAGACTGTGGTAGCAACCGGAACAGATGTTGACTAATGTCTTAGTTGTCAGGCTACCAATGAGCTGCTCCTGATGCGACGGTATGTAGCAGCACAGGTTAGTATCCAGATAGTTCACCTTGAGCCATTGTATCTTGTTGAGCACTCGCACCGCAGGTGAAACATCCACTGGCTCGGTGGTTATCCGCCGTCGAAATCTGTAGCACCCGGCATAATAGTCCAGCTCCAAATTCAACTTACCACCGGTGAAATAGCGGTCGAGGAGCCCACTGTAAGAGATGACCTCCAGCTTAGTAGCTCCCAGACAGTTGGTATAATTAGGCTCACAAGCGCTACAGAACAAGACGATTGACTTCGCCCCTAACGCCTCAGCTTGTTTGAAGTTCTCCAAAATGAACTCTCTGGCCAACTCTTTCGTCTTGGCGATGTCATCCTCGTTCTTGGCCATCACCGCAGGCTGCCCCAGTGGCATCCAGCCGCAGCAATACTCCTTTTGCAGCAGCGTACAGTCCACCTGGAAACGGTCGAGTAGATTCTTCAGTGCCCGCATCACGTGTGGCATCCCCTCAGGCTGAAAACAGCCGGTGATAAGGACATACTCCGCCTTCTCGCCTATTCTGAACCCAATGTCATCCACCAGAATCTTTCGCCTTTCTTCCCCCGAACCTTTGCAAGTACCATAAGACCTAATGTTATCTACCAGTTTGGTATCTATCATCTTATCCCCCCTAATAGTAATTCACCTACAGCAAGAAACTTGCCACCTTCGAGTATAGCACTTCACACATGGCTAATCCAAGAAGTGACATACCAGCAGGTAAAAAGCTTCCTGCACAGCTTTTACCGCAAACATGTCCAATAATCTTTAAGGTTACTCCTGACCTCTTCTATCACCTTCTGTGTCTGAATAAAAGCAGTGTCAGACATAAATCGCTGAGGCATAGGCTCCGGTTCCAATACATCGAGCTTGAAGCCAGCCAATCCAGAAATCAAAGCCAGCCAGGCATAGGGCAGAACCTTCTCATTATAGCCCGAAGCAATCAGGTCAATGACTTTATCACCACACACCTTCGCCATTTCCCTTACCTTCTCCCCAATCATTCTAAACCCTTTCACCGATAGCCCCAATGCAGTCAGTTGGTCGTTAAAATGGGGGTCAGAACCTCCATTCCTAACAATAATTTGAGGTTTGAATTCCCGAGCCAATGGCTCCACTATAGACTCGAAAACCAACCGATAGGAATCATAGCCAGCACCGACTGGCATCGGGACATTGACGGTAAAGCCTTTCCCTTCGCCAGCGCCGATTTGGTGGGCAAAACCGGTTCCGGGATAAAGAGTCCTCGGGTTCTGATGCAGGTCAATAAACAATACCTTTGGCTCCTCGTAGAAATACTCAGCAGTCCCGTTCCCGGCATGAGCATCGGTGTCCAGAATCAGAATCCTGTCAAGTTTGTGCTGGTGCATTAGATAGAAACCACAGAAAGCGACATCATTGTACAGGCAAAATCCTTCCCCGTAGGAAGGCCTGGCATGATGCAATCCACCGCCAACTGAAATCACTTTCTTATATATGCCAGCCTGCACCAAATCGCAAGCCATCTTAGCCTGCCCAATAACCAGTCTGGCCGCTTCTTCTAACTTCCCCGGTCTACCAATAGGCATATTATCCATGCTGTGATAGTCATAGAACCGGCCGGGGAAAGTCAAACCCAGATTTGCAGCTTTGAAGTATCCTTCAGTGAACTCGATATAGTCCTTCTGGCAAATCAAGAGTAAGTCATCTTCAGTCGCAGGGGCGGCTTTTAGAATTCGATAATTATCATCCTCGGCAATATTCTGCCTCAAGAATTGGAGAAACACTTCAGAGCGCGCGCCGCGGAAAGGATGCCCCGGGCCGAAATCATATTCCTTCAGCCCTTCCTGATATAAAATCCCAACAGCCACCTTTCTCCTTTTCTCTACCACCACCTATCAACGGGAGATATTCCTAATCGTCATTGTAAGACATAAAGTGCCGTGGCAATCTCGACTCTTTCTGTTATTCTGAGAGAGCCCTTCCACGGAAGGGCGACCGAAGAATCTTGGGGTTGGGCGTAAGGGGGTGCCGCTCGGAGTTTATCCTGAACATTAACTGTCACCCTGAGCAATAGCGAAGGGTCTCCAAGTTCTTCACGGGGTTTATCCTGAACGGTATGAGATTCTTCGCTACGCTCAGAATGACAGAAGGCGAAGGGCTCACGATGACATAGGACGAAAGGCTCGTAATGACAGCCTAAATTTCCAAATCCCTCCGTAAATGAGTCTAGTGTCAACTTTTCAACCCAGCGAGGTGCCGCAATTTCCACAGAACTTTGATGGGGCGGCAATAGCAGCACCGCAAGTGGGACAATAAGATGCCAGGCTCGAACCGCAGGCTCCGCAGAACCGCTGACCATGGGCACATTGCCCACCGCATTTAGAACAGGTGACCCTTTGCTGCATTCCTTGAACTTGCTGAGTCATCGGTTGATGCGTGCTTATCGACTCTTGCCTGGATTCTACTCTTACCAGAGACAGCTTTCCCCCTCCCCAGATAGACACCACGCAAACTATAGAAATAAGCACCACAATGAGTAGGTTGATTTTTGCCGGAAGCCAAAATATCAGAGTCAGCAGCAGCCCTACCATCCCCAGAACAAGCAAGATTCTACCTATAGTTTTCATCAGCGCTGTCCTGTCCGAAATTGGCAAGTCTTTGCGATAGTTTGTTTGAAGTGTTCAAAGACCAGCGGCGGCTAGTATGTCCGGAACTAATTCTTCCCTGCCGATGGCCATAACATGGACTCCGTCACATATGGAATCCTTTTTCAGAGCGGCAATCATTCTGCCAGCGATCTCAATACCCTTATTTAGTGCTTCACCTTTGGGGGCAGCGGCTAGCTCATCAATCAGGTTCTGAGGCACAAAGATGCCGGGTACATTCTCAGTCATATATTTCGCCATCCTTGCCGAGGTAAGCAAGACTATCCCGGCCAGAATTTTGACGGGGAACTGCCGAGCATACTTCATGAATTTGCCAAAGTTATCCAGGTCGTAGATAGCTTGAGTCTGAAAGAATTCAGCTCCAGCTTCGACCTTCTTTTCAAACTTGAGCAATTGAGGTTCTATCGGGTTAGCTTCTGGTGTGACTATAGCCCCAGCGCAGAATTCAACAGCCCCATCGAGGTCATTGCCACCAAGGTCTTTACCTGATTCCATCTGGCGGATAGCCTTTAACAGTTGAACTGAATCCAGGTCAAAGACGCCCTTGGCCTCTTTATGGTCACCAACTGGAACAGCGTCTCCGGTAAGGCAGAGGACATTCCTTACACCTCTAGTATAGGCAAAAAGCAGTTCAGCTTGAAGAGCAAGACGGTTTCGGTCGCGGCAGGTCATCTGCAGTATCGGCTCACCACCATGCTCTTTAATCGCCAGACAACCACCGATAGAAGGAAAACGCATCACCGAGCTTTGATGGTCAGTGACATTCATGGCAACAATTTTATCTTTGAGAAGGTCAATGTGATGGTGCATCTTCTCAATGTTGGTACCTTTAGGTGGCCCAATCTCACTGGTTATTACAAACTTGCCGGAGTTTAGAGCTTCTTTAAAGCGTGTTACCATAAGCATCTCCTTCCCCTCATGCGATTTTGATCGTTCGCGGCCTGGGTGCCGCCTGGAAGTTCTTGGGCGGCTGATACTTGCGCATCATATCAAGCCTGCCCTGTGCTTCCAGTCGCTGATATATGAGTGTCCAGGCACAATCCTTTGTTATGTCTACCTCGCACTTGCCTCTATTAGTACCGCCGCATGGTCCGTTTAGCAATCCCTTATGGCAAGCCGTTAGCGGACAAATACCAGCAGTTTGACCTAAAACACACTGACCGCACTGGGCACAGACTTCATGAAAGTTGCCTGGCTCATCCTCCAAGCCGATGAATAGCGTATCCAGCGCCGGAATGACAAATCTATCAATATAGCAACTGACTTTGTGCACCCCCAAGGCACAGGACATGACCAGAATACAGTTCGAACTACTGATGGCTCCATTGTTCTCTTTGAGAGCAACTTCCGTCATCTCATCACAAGCGGTAGGGATAACCGTCGAGCCGGTAACAATTTTACCCAGTTCCTGAAGACGGTCCTTCATATCCTGAACTTCCTCTATACCCCCAGTTTTTGTCATGGTGGCACAAGTACCACAGCCAATGATGTAAACCCTGTCTAATCCTTCCAATTGCTCTCTGATTTCATCAAAAGACTTCTGTTTAGTGATAGATTTCATCGTCACACCCTCCTAATTAACCAATAGAGCATTCCTCCGAGCAATCCCAGTCATCATCGCTCCAGGTCGCACCTCAAGCACCGCTTAGCCTCATGCTTCGCCTTCTCCTCTGAGAAGCTAAGCTCTATCTCATCAAAGCTGTGTTTCCTTTTTTCGGTGGGAAGTGTCGGCACTTCCAGCCGCGGCTGCGCTTCCCATGTTTCTTCCTCTACCTTAGTGGCAGCTTCCACAATGACCTCAGTCTTCAGGTCATACATCTCTACCCTTGAGGTATCCGCCTTAAGGTATTTATCTATAGCTAAAGCCCCTCTCCTACCAGCGGCAATAGCATCTATGACCATGCCTGGGCCGGTGACAAAGTCACCGCCAGCGAAGACACCGGGGACATTAGTAGCCAAGGTATTATTGTCAACAGCCAGTGTCTCCCAGCGTGTCCGCTCGAGAGCGCTGTCAGGCGGTAAAAACGATAGGTCAGGAGCTTGGCCAACCGCAGCAATTACGGTATCAGCTTCAGCGAAAAATTCTGAGCCCGGAATCGGCACCGGTCTACGGCGCCCACTGACATCCATCTCGCCCAACTGCATACGACTACACTGCAAGCCGGTAACCTTCCAATTGTCACTGACTATGCGCGTAGGACTGACCAGAAAATTAACGCTAATGCCCTCAGCTACTGTCTCATCATATTCCACCTCGGTCACCGGCATTTCCTCCCGCGACCGGCGATAGAAGATGCTGACTTCATCAGCACCAAGACGGAGAGCTGTGCGCGCAGCATCAAGAGCCACATTCCCACCCCCAATAACCGCCACTCTATGCCCGACTCGAACCTGTTTTCCGACTTTGACATCCCTCAAGAACCTCAGCCCATAATGGAAACCCTCGACATCCTCCAGTTCACCAGGTATACCTATCCGCTGGCTTCTCTGAGCTCCAGCAGCGATAAACACGGCCGAGTAACCATCTTTCTTAAGAAGGTCGTCCACAGTGTAGCTCACCCCGATTGGCATGTCATATCTTATGTCAACTCCACGTTTGGCGATATATTCAATCTCCTGTTGAATAACTTTACGAGGCAATCGAAATTCAGGTATAGCCACAGAGAGCATGCCCCCACCAACAGGCAAAGCCTCAAAAACGGTAACTCCGTAACCCATCTGGGCTAAGTAATAAGCACAACTAAGTCCGGTAGGACCAGCACCTACCACTGCCGCTTTCTGAGATTTAGTTCTAGGGAAAGGCGTGGGTGGAGGTAATTCAGCCAAATTGTCAAAGTACCAATCGGCAGCAAACCGTTTCAGCGACCTGATGGCTACAGGCTCATCAAGCTCACCCCTACGACACCTGCCCTCACAGGGATGATGACAGATGCGCCCGCATATCGCTGGAAACGGATTCCGGTCCCTGATTGTTTCAATAGACTCTAGATACTCCCCGGCAGCGATATGGGCAACATATTTAGGAATGTTAATTCCAACCGGGCAAGTATGCTGGCACGGCGATACCATCAAGGAGTCACACACTGCGGCGGGGCACTTTTTTTCTTTTATGTGAGCTTCATACTCATCCCTGAAATAGTTAATTGTTGTCAGCACAGGGTTGGGACAGGTCTGACCCAGGCCGCACAGTGAACACTCCTTGACTGTCCTGGCTATATTAAGCAGAGTATCCATATCTGCATCGCGCCCTTTCCCTTGAGTGATTCGGGTCAAAATTTCTAGCATCTGCTTTGTTCCCAAACGGCAAGGGACGCATTTCCCACAGGACTCATCTTGAGTAAAACTCAAGAAATAGCGAGCCACCTCAACCATACAGGTGGCCTCATCCATAACCACCATGCCACCAGACCCCATAATGGAGCCTAACTGAGCCAGAGAATCATAGTCCACCGTGGTATCTATGAACTGGGTTGAGATACACCCGCCTGAGGGGCCACCCGTCTGTACTGCTTTGAACCTCTTACCACGGGGGATACCACCACCGATATCGAAGATAACAGTAGCAAGCGGAGTACCCATCGGCACCTCCACCAAGCCGCTATTGGCAATCTTACCAGTAAGAGCAAAAACAGCAGTCCCCTTGCTTTTCTCAGTGCCTAAGCTGGCGAACCACTCAGCACCTTTATCAATAATGACAGGGACTGAAGCCAGCGTTTTCACGTTGTTGATATTGCTGGGTTTCCCATCCAAACCAGACTGTGCTGGGAAGGGTGGACGAGGGCGAGGCATGCCTCTTTTGCTCTCAATAGAAGCAAGCAGTGCTGTCTCCTCACCACAAACAAAGGCACCAGCACCTTCCTTGACATGAATTATGAAAGAGAAGTGCGAGCCAAGAATATTGTCACCGAGAAAACCCTTTTTCTTAGCTTGCTCTAGAGCAATACGAAATCGCTTCACCGCCAACGGATATTCAGCACGCACATAAATGTACCCCTCCCTGGCACCTATGGCATATCCAGCAATCGTTAGACCCTCGATAACAGAATGAGGGTCAGCTTCCAAGATAGAGCGGTCCATGAAGGCACCAGGGTCACCTTCGTCAGCATTACAAATGACGTACTTCGTGCCGCCAGGTGAGTTCCGGCAAAACTCCCACTTTCGCCCGGTAGGGAAACCAGCCCCACCCCGACCACGCAACCCAGACTTCTTGATTTCTTCGATGACTTCGTCAGGTGTGATAAGGATAACCTTCCTGAGCGCTCTATAACCTCCACTAGCAATATAGTGGTCAATCTTCTCCGGATTAATGTGACCACAATTACGCAGGATGACACGTTGCTGCTTTTTATAGAAGTTTATTTCTGAATAATACGGTATACTTTGACCTGTAACAGGGTCACGATAGAAGAGGCGTTCCACCGGCTTGCCACCTTTCAGGTGGGAGCTAACAATCTCGGGCGTATCCCCCGGCTCTACGTGGGTGTAGAAAATACCCTCAGGTTCGATGACTACATTGGGACCCTGCTCACAAAAGCCATGACAACCAGTGAAGTCTATTTCAACACCCGCCAATCTTTGCCGCTCTACCTCTGATTTGAGTGCATCGTAAACAGCATCTGAGCCGCCTGAAACACAGCCCGTGCCTTGGCAAACAAAAACGACCTTCTGCTCTGACATACTATTCCGCACCCTTTCCCTCACCAAATAATTGGGCTACTTTTTTGGGATTCATGTGCCCGTAGGTCGTCGTACCAATGACTATGTTGGGGGCCAGAGCACAAACCCCTATGCAGGCAACCGTCTCCAATGTATATTCATAATCAGGAGTAGTCTCACCTTCTTCAAGACCCAGATGCTGTTTCACCAATTTCAATATCGTTTTCCCACCTCGTACGTGGCACGCTGTCCCCCGACATACCCTGACAACTTTCCTCCCTTGTGGTTTGGTATACAACTGTGCATAGAAGGTAATCACTCCTTGTACCTGTGCTGGAAATAAGCCCAAAGCCCTAGCGATAGGCTGCACCACCTCAGGAGGGATATATCCAAACTCTTCCTGTATTTTCTGAAGGAGTGGAATCAAAGCCCACTTCTGCTCCCGACCTTCAGTGATAAGCTCATCTATCCGCGCCAAATTAAGCCCGGGTTTTGTTTTAGTCTCAGGCACAGCTTCCAATCCTTTCCAGCCTTACCGAACATGTTTTTAAAGCTGGGGATTTCGTTCTGGGAGCTAATACAATGTCAAAAAGTCCGTTGACCGAACTCTCTGGAAATGAGAGAGGCATAAAAATCATCCCTTTATTAAGCATGTCAGTGATTTTAACCGAAGTCACCAACTCGCCAACAGACGATACTATCCTGACTTTGTCGCCGTCTTTGACTTTGAGACCTTTAGCGTCAGCCTTGCTGATTTCAACAAAAGCTTCCGGTGAGAATTTTTTCAAGCGTGAAGATCTCGAGCTCCTGGAACCAGTGCCGAATTGATACAAGATAGTTCCAGTCAACAGGGTGTAAGGATACCCATTATCCAAACTATCAGGCCGTGAAATATACTCGACTGGAGAAAAATGCCCGAGTGTGCCGGAAAATTGACGCCTAGGAGAATGCCGCCCTTTCTTCTCCAAATCAGCATAATTCACGCCCTGATACAAAGGAACCAATTCTGCAATTTCGTCCATCATTTCCTGAGGAGAAAAATACAGCATCGGATAGTTCATCTTCTGTACCAGCCGAAGTGTTATTTCCCAGTCTGGCAAGCTACCTCCACATGGCTCCAAGGCTTTTCGTAACTTCCGCACTGTGCCATCAAAATTGGTAAACGTTCCTTCTTTTTCAGCAAAGCTAGCAGCTGGCAAGACCACCTTCGCCAGTTTCGCCGTCTCAGTAAGAAACATATCCTGCACCACCAGGAAATCCAATGATTCCAGAGCCTGCCTCACAAGGTTCGAATTGGGGAAACTGACCACTGGATTTTCACCCACAATATACATTCCCTTTATTTTGCCTTCTTTTGCCCCAATAACCATCTCCAGGGCTGATAACCCGGCATCAGTAGGTAAGTGACATCCCCATCGGGCTTCGAATCTCTCCCTGGCTTGAGCGTCTTTCAGACTCTGATAGCCTGGGAGAAAATCGGGGAGGGTGCCCATGTCGCAGGCCCCTTGCCCATTATTTTCCCTTTGCAGCACGTAGATGCCACCCCCACTATCCCCAATGCATCCAGTCAACATCGCCAAGTTCGCCAAAGCAACCACACTACTTACCCCATTAACATATTGGGTGATACCGTTACCATAGACTATGGAAGCACAGTCAGCCTCGGCGAAGAGCCGAGCGACATGGCGTATCTCCTTCACTTTAACTCCTGTAATTTGCTCCACATAGTCCATGGTATATGCCTGTAAAGCCTTATCCAATGTCTCAAAGTTGTCTGTTTTCTTAGACACGTAATCTTTATTGAACAACTCTTCATCAATAATTACCTTGGCCATACCGTTTAAAAGAACCACATCCGTACCGACTTTAGGTCTAATCCAGAGATGCGCCCACGAGGCAAGCTTCGTTCCCGCGGGGTCTATCAACAACAACTTGGCGCCTTTACGTTTAACAGCACGCTTGATAGCATACTCCACCAGCGGCGCTGAGGAGGACGGATTAGCTCCAATGACTAATATCACCTGAGACCGTTCCAGGCTATCAAGAGAGCTCGTGGTACCGTGATAACCGATAGTCTCCCAAAGCCCTATATCACTGGCAGTACTGTATAGCCGGCCGCCGTTGTCAATGTTATTGGTACCTAGCACACATCGGGCAAACCTTTGTAGCAAGTAATTCTCTTCGTTGGTGCATTTGGACGAACCGAAGACAGCCAGGCTGTTAGAGCCATGAGCCTCTTTTATTCGCTTAAATGCATCAGCCACCGAGCTCAAGGCTTCATCCCATGTCACTGCCTCAAAGTTGCCATTCACCTTAATCATTGGGCTGGTTAGTCTCTCTGGGCTATGCACAAAATCGCAGCCGTAGCTCCCCCTGACACAAAGGGTACCATGATTCAGCAGATTATCCCCATCAGGTCTGATTCGTACCAAATGGTTGTCTTTTACCTCCAAATAAATGCCACAGCCGCAGCCACAATACGGACAGGTTGTACGGACAGTTGTCGTAGTCGTCCCCCTATAAGTTTTCTCTTTCTCCATGATGGCACCTGTGGGACATATTGCTACACATGTTCCACAAAATGTGCACTCGGACTTTTCTAACGGCAGGTTACCAAACGTTGCCGGCTTGGAGATAAACCCGCGGCCAAGATAATCAATAGCACCTTCACCAACTAGCTCCTGACACGCTCGGATACATTTGGCACAAAGGATACACTTACTCAAATCTCTCTCAATGAAGGGATTAACCTCCTCGATAGTTGATAGTTGGGGAATCCTCTGGAATTCTACCAGCCCAACGCCCATGTCTGCGGCAACTTTGCGCAATTGGCAACGGTTACCTTTATCGCACACAAGACAGGAATCGGGATGGCTAGCCAGCATGAGTTTGACTATGGTCCTCCGGCGCTCCAGCACCCGTGGCGATTGAGTGCTAATTACCATCCCTGGTGCTATAGGAGTAACGCAAGAAGCCATCAAGACACCCGACCGCTCATCTTCCACTATACAAATGCGGCAGGCACCAACAGGGTCAAGATAAGGGTCATGGCAAAGAGTGGGGATTTGTACGCCTGCCTCCTGGGCCAAGTCCAAGATGGTCATCCCGGGCTGGCCACTTATCTCCCGCCCGTTGAGCGTGATAGTAATTGCCTCCAATTTCGCCTCTTCTCTACGCTAATCTACCACACAAGGTCAGCCACCGAAGAGCCACAACCACAACCCGCTCACTCAGGCCTTCAGCCACACTCAGTATGCAACAACATAAATATCTTAGATACGGCCTTATAGCAGAAACAGCCAATTCCCATTCTACAGCAGCTGCTCGTCTCCTATTCGGAGTCTAGCGAATGAGTTTACTACATCCTCAAGCATGTGTCAAAAAAGGGGGGGGCGCAGCATAGCAGCCTTTTGCCAAGCAGTGCAGTTCCTCCTTGACTTTACCTCTTTATGTTTGCTAGCTATAATGGTTCCGTGAGGATAATATCTCAATCAACGCCAAAATGCCTCCCATTAATAATATCAAAGGGATTCCCGAATGAACCTGGTTCAAATACTTAAACGATGCGAAGTATTCGTAGGACTTAGCGACAGCGACCTGGAAAAGATAGCGAGCCTACCTTCCTGGCACAGACACAACTATAGAACAGGACAAGTCATATTTCGTGAAGATACTGATGCAAAGGATTTCTACATTGTGGAGGAGGGGACAGTAAGCCTTGCGGTTGCGTTACATCAAGAAGGTGAAAAAAAGCTGACACTTGTGCGGGTCGATACAGTTACCAAAGGAGATGTTTTCGGCTGGTCATCATTGATACCACCCCACTCTCGGAATATGTCGGCAATCTGTGTCAGGCCTTCCACCGTAATATCGGTATCAGGCGCTGAGCTAAACGAGCTGATGGACCGAAACCATGTGCTTGGCTATGAGGTGATGAAAAGCCTGGTGAGAGTTATCGCAAGAAGATTAAGAGACATACATGCTAAGCTCCCTGACAAAAAAACTGCCGCTGAGAAAAGAAAAACGGCTCGAGTAGCTACTTCTTAAGCAGCTTTTGCACTCTCCTCAGCAGCTCTTCAGGAGCTACTGGCTTGTCCACGTAGTCCTCGGTATCGAGTGTAAGGCCCTGACTGACACTCAGGGAAGTCTCACCCATCTTTTGGGAGAAGCTGGTTAACATTATGACGGGGATTTTACCAAGCTCAGGGTCTTTTTTAAGCTGTTCAGCAGCGCTAAACCCATCCTTGACAGGCATTATGATGTCCAATATAATCAAATCAGGCTTTTCTTTCCTCGCTTTCGCCAATCCTTCATCCCCATCATAGGCAACTATCACTTCATAGGGCTTGCTCTCCAGGACCAGTTTAGTTGCTTCCACAAAGTCCTTATCATCATCAACAAGAAGAACCTTACTTTTGCGCTCCATTATCTTGTCACCTCCTCAAAGCATTTCATTGCGGATTAGAGCCGCTGCCTTCGTTTAAGCAGCTTTTCCACACAGTCAAGTAAGATACCGGGTAATATAGGTTTTTCTATATACTCGTCCGCTTTAAGCTCTTGACCTGTTTCCAATTCGTAGCGACGGCGGCTAGCCTCCTCCCGCACCGAACTCAAGATGAGGATAGGGATATCACGGTACTCGGCCCACTTGGGAGACTGGAGCTCCTTATAGACAGCAAAGCCGTCCATCTTAGGCATCAGAAGGTCGAGTATCACTATATCTGGCTTTTCTGTAATGAGCTTATCTAAGCATTCCACACCATCATGAGCCAAGACCACCTCATAGCCCTGCGCCTCCAGAATCATGCTCACAGCATCTAAAATATCAGGGTCATCATCAACTACTAGAACCTTCTTACCTATCATCGGCTCGTAAGCTTCGGCGAATTATATCAAATAACAGCACAATAAATCCATATTCCTATATGTGCGAACGCAAAACCTCTCAAACTATATACCTCAAAAACTACATAGCCACCTTTACCTTTTTCGGGAGCGTGAAGCAAAACTTACTTCCCTTACCGGTTTCAGCACAGGGACTCTCGGCCCAAATCTTGCCCCCGTGAGCTTCTATAATCCTCCTGGAGATGGATAATCCCAAACCAGTACCTTTAGGGCCGACATTGCTACCTCGGAAGAAGTCCTGAAATACCTTTGGTAAGTCATCGGAGGGAATCCCACACCCTGTATCGGCCACTTCAACCAAAATCTCGTTATCTGTTTCTATAGCTCGCAGGACAACTTCACCCTGGTCAGTATAGTTGATGGCATTGTTCACAAGGTTGGTTATCACTTGCTGTAACCTGGTCGGAGAACCATATACACAAGATAACTCTTGAGGTACTTGAGCCGAGAATTTTATCCCCTTCTGCTGCGCCAGGCTAGAACCTTCCTCAACAAAACTATCTATTATTTTGCCCAGCGATACCTCCGTCATCTCCTGAACCAACTGCCCCATCTCAATACGAGGGATATCCAGCAGATTGCTGATAAGGTTAAGCAGCTCAGCAATCCTCTGACTTGCTCTTTCCATCATGTGTTTTTGCTTTTCATTCAACTCACCGGCATAGCCACCAAGTATCACTCCCAAAAAACTCTGTATTGCAGAAAGAGGCGCTTTCAAATCATGGGCAGCAATACTGACAAAGTGAAGAAATCGCTTCTTCTCCTCCTCCAGCAACTCCGCCCTCTCCAGAGCAACAGCGCCCAGGTTAGCCAGAGCGCCAAAAAAGTCTATCTCCTGTTCAGTAAAATCGCGCGGTTGTGAGGTATAGATGCGCAAAATACCAATAACTTGACCACGCCGCATAAGAGGAATAGAGAGCATAGACACTATACCTTCCTTTTTCGCCTGCTCCCTGTACTGAACACGGCTGTCAGTGGTAGCATCGATTATCGCCACCGGTTTGCCGTCAAGTGACTGCGCCATAGCAGCATCTACCCTCACCGGCCCTTTTCGAACATACCAGTCACTTAACCCATGCGCTACAGTATGTATTAACTGCTCTCGGTCCGGAGTCAACAGCATAAGTGAACAACCTTTTGCGCCAGCCGCATCGCAGATAGTCTCCACAATAGTTCGCAGTACCTCTTGAGGTGCTAAATTGGAATTGAGTTCATGAGCTATCTTGTAAAGTACTTTGTAGCGCTGACCTTCTTCCATATACCCAGATTACCACCTAAACTCAAGCACTGCAGTCATTTGTTCAACCAGCGATAAAACCACAGCTAAATTGGTGTAAGCGTATACAGAATGATGGGGGTTTGTCAAGCCAAAAACATATAGTTGGCTTTAGTCTCACTAATCAATCCTGCAGGGTTGCAACTACACACGAATTTTCATACTGACATCGATGGGCGACGGTCCGCCCATGGCCGTGCTGCCTCAAGTTGTGCTGCGAGACGAAAAAGAGTAGCCTCGTCACCAAAGCGGCCAACAAAATGAGTCCCTATCGGCAAACCATTTTCATTCCAGAAAAGTGGCACCGACATAGCTGGCTGCCCTGTTATATTACAAATCGGTGTGAAGGGACAGAAAGCCGCAGCACGGCGTTGCGCTTGTAGCGGGGCTTCCGGTGGAGAATCAAACGACCCGAGGGGTAACGGTGGTTCAGCAAGAGTAGGAGTAAGCAAGATATCATAATCAACAAAAAAGCGGGCAAAATCACGGGCTATGCCTTGGAGCATTGTCACAGCTCCCAGATAAGCTGGTGCGCTCTGTCGCTGCCCGATTTCATACATCACCCATGTGGCCGGTTCAAACTCGTCCCGGACGGCTTTTCGACCCAGTGCCGTAGCAGCACCATCTATAGTCCAGGCACAGCCCACCGACCAGATAATCATGAAAGCACGGCCCACCAACTCACCATTAACCTTCGGAGATGCCTCAACTACCTCATGCTTCAGGTCAGCACATAGCGCTGCAGCATCACGAACTGCGTTGACGCAATCAGCATGCACTGGGACACCAGTAGCAGCTTTAGTGGTAAAAGCAATACGGAGTTGCCCAGGTTCAGCACCTACCTCTTTCAAGAACGGGCGCTTCGGCGGCGGAGCCCAATAGGGGTCACCCAAATCTGGACCCGAAGTGGCATCAAGCAACGCAGCACTATCTCGAACCGTGCGGGTTACACCATGTTCAACTACGAGTCCACCCATCATATCGCCAAAACTAGGTCCCAGAGGATTTCGTGCTCTTGTAGGCTTAAGGCCAAAGAGTCCACAACACGAAGCCGGAATCCGAATTGAGCCACCACCATCATTAGCATGAGCTATTGGAACAAAGCCAGCAGCTACCGCAGCTGCCGAGCCTCCACTGGAGCCGCCAGCAGTTCGGCTTGTATTCCAGGGATTATGAGTAGGCCCGAACAAGCGAGGCTCGGTCGTCGGCAAAAGCCCCAGCTCCGGCGTGTTAGTCTTTCCTAATATAATCAACCCGGCTCGTTTCAACCGCACTACAAGTTCACTGTCCCTCGGCGGTACTAAATCCCGCAGAAAACTTGACCCTAGCGTCATGCGTACCCCAGCACACGAAGCCACAATATCTTTAATCAGAAATGGTACGCCGGTGAAAGGCCTCTTGGACAACTTACCTGCGGCTGTGGTACGCGCCTGCTCATACATGGGCGTAACCACAGCATTAAGAGTAGGATTTAGCCGCTCAATCCGCTTAATAGCCGCATCTACTAGCTCTAATGGCTTAACTTCTCTCTTTCTCACCAGCTCAGCCTGAGCGGTGGCATCAAGAAAAGCAAAATCGTCTGACTTCGCCATCTTCATACCCCCTTCCTGCTAAGTAACGGTTATGTCCGCAAGCGCTTCAATTCAAAGATGACGGGGTTTGCCGGGTCAGGACAGGCGACTACGGTCTTATCCCGGTCCTCTTCCCAGGGGAAAGAACCGCCGAATTGAAGAACCGAGATAAAAGGAAACAAGGCGTAAAATGCCCAGGGGCACATGCCTGCAGGAGTCTTGTCACCAATGCGAAATTCATCGCCAACCTTGTGGTTGAGAGCACAATGGCCCTTTTGAGATATTACACTGGCAGTCAATTCATAAAATTCCGCTTCAGCCATGCTAATCCCTCCTCTTGTTATCTGGTAAACAAATCTTACAACATTTGGGTTTAACTGGCTAGTGCAGGATAACAAGTTAGACGTCTTGTCGAGGCCAAGATTTTGCTATATACTTTTGAAGGGCTAGCAAATTTCGAATGCAATAGATAGCCAGGCAATGTATGACCACCTTCGCTCAAGCATAATGGAGCCACAAAAGGGCAGATGACAGCCGCACATATTCTAGGGCTGTTGGGGCTGCTTTTGATTATCGGCTTCCTGGCTGATTACCTGTTCCGAAAAACCAGCATCCCTGACATATTAATACTCATTGCAGTGGGTTACCTCATGGGGCCAGTTTTCTATATCGTCAACCCTGCCCAACTGGCTCCGGCCTCACATCTAATAGCTGTTTTGGCCCTGGTAATCATTCTATTTGACAGCGGCCTGAACCTACACCCCGGCACAATCTTGCGCACCGCACACCGAGCGCTGCTTTTGGTCTTTCTGAGTATCGGATTCAGCATGGCAGTGACAACAGCCTTCGCTTACTACGTTCTAGACTGGGGACTACTGAATAGCTTGTTGCTTGGTGCTATTATAAGCGGCACCAGCCCTTCCATAGTCATGCCATTGATTAGGCGAGTTAGAGCCCCCAGCGAAGTCTCCTCACTCCTGAACCTGGAATCAGCTCTCAACGGTGCATTAGTTATCGTTATCGCCTTTGTCATTCTGGAAATAATGACCGCAGGTACAGCCGACAACAACGCCTTTACAACGGCGGCCAAATACATAGCCATAGAGTTCTCTCTCGGAGCTGCATTAGGAGTCGTAGCCGGGATTCTATGGCTTTGGCTGCTTACCAGACTGAAAAATGAAACATATGACGACATTCTAACCCTGGCTGTCGTTTTTGTCCTTTACTTTGGGGTCGAGTATATTGGCGGCAGTGGCGTCATCTTCGCCCTGACATTTGGTCTGGTACTAGGAAACGGTATCACGATACCCAAATTATTCACCATCAAACGAACGATTGAGACAACCGAAATAATGAAGAAATTCCACTCTCAAGCCTCATTCTTCATAAAGACCTTCTTCTTCATCTATTTGGGACTTATCATCACATTTAATCAACCTGTCCTCATTATCCTCTCTCTTATCTTGTCTTTCCTGCTCTTATTCAGCAGATATTTTGCTGTACTATTGAGTTGCTTAGGTAACAAAACCCTGGTAGCCAACTCAGGCCTGTTGACAACCATGTTGCCCAGAGGTCTGTCAGCAGCTGTGATGGCTCAAATAGTATTCAGTTCCGGTATTCCTGATGCTTGGGTCTATCCTGACGTCATTGTGGCCATTATCCTCATCACGGTCATAATATCGGCTATAGGTATCATCATTTTGGGCCGGCAAGCATATGTCGAAGTGCCACAACAACCCACTCAAGAAAGCGGCACAGCAACACCGGGAAACAATCATAGCATTGATGACCAGCAATGAAAAGCTCGCCCAAAGGTCAGCCCTCCCACAATGCCAAAAAACCTTTGGCGAGCTTTGCCAGACCACTTAACCGCTTAAAAATTTAAGCCGTCTGTAACGCTACCCGAACTAAAATTAATCTCGTACAACTACTTGACTTCCACCTTAGCCCCGGCTTCCTCCAACTTCTTCTTGATATTCGCCGCTTCTTCTTTGTTGACACCCTCTTTAACAGGTTTAGGGGCACTTTCTACCAAGTCTTTAGCCTCTTTCAACCCCAAGGTGGTCATCTCACGCACCGCTTTAATCACAGCGATTTTATTCTCGCCAATCTCCTTGAGAATCACAGTGAACTCCGTCTTCTCCTCTTCGGTTGCCGCTGCTGGGGCACCCCCAACCGCTGGCGCTGCAGCTACCGCCACTGGTGCCGCTGCCGTCACTCCAAACTCTTCTTCCAGAGCTTTCACTAACTCAGCTAGCTCCAAAACCGTCATGCTCTTAACCGCAGCTATAATTTCTTCTTTTGACATTGCTTTAGCTCCTTCCGCTGAAACTTCTTTAGCCTTAGACGCTTTTTTCACTTTCGGTTTCTCTTCGACTTTCTCTTCTGCTTCCGGTTGCCTTGATTCAATTTCACTTTGTGACATTTTATCCTCCTTCAACTTGTTTAATTCTAGCTTGCATTACATTCAAAAGCTCACACAAAGGTGCGCTCAACACATCATGTAAAATCTGCAGTGGGGCTTGCAACTGCCCGACTAATCTAGCAACCAAGACCTCTCTCGACGGCAGAGTAGCCAGAGCAGAAATATCCTCGGCTGTAAGCAGCTTATCACCCAAAACTCCGCCCTTGATTTGCAGCACCGAGCCTGAGGAGCGAATATGCTCTCGCAAAACCTGAGCCGGCTTAACCGCATCATCATAGCCAAAAGCTATAGCTACAGGACCAGCCAAGAGTGCCTCTAACTGCTTTTTGCCTGCTCTCTCAGCAGCAAACCGAGTCAGCGTGTTTTTTACCACCCTGTACTCTATACCAAGCTCAGTCAAACGTCGGCGCAACTGCACCATTTCTTTAGCTGAAAGCCCACGATAGTCCGTAGCTATAGCAATGGTACATCGAGATAAGTTAGTTGCTACCTCATCTATAATTTGTTCTTTTTTTTCTTTTTTCAACATGTCACACCCCTAGAAACTAGAAATAATTTATTTTCAATGTAGTGCGACCATTTATGGTCGCTTCTCCATAGCAAGGCTAAAGCCTCGCATTACACTAGTAAACAATCTCCAACACTCCTTAAAATTAAAAGGTCCTCGTGCATGACACAAGGACCTAAATTCAGCTACAAAGAAACGCAGCCAAACTAAACGTACCTCGGCAGGCACATTTTTAAGCCTTCCGGCACCTGCTGTCATGAGCACAGCATGAAAGTCCAGTATTCAATTTTTAAATAGAACTCAGCAACAAAATCAGGCTAGTAATGGCTTCAAATCAAGCCTTATACCAGGCCCCATCGTGGTGGTCAAAAAAGCACTCCTGATATATTGTCCTTTAGCACCGCTGGGCTTAGCTTTTACCACAGCCTCCACCAGAGCAGTCAGATTTTCTAGTAATTTAGCCTCATCGAAGCTGATTTTTCCGATGGGAACATGGATAATCGCTGTCCTGTCCAGTCGGAATTCCACCCGACCTTTGCGCGCATCAGCAATAGCTCTCGGCAAGTCTTCGGGGGCCACCACCGTGCCCGACTTAGGGTTAGGCATCAGCCCTCTCCGTCCCAGTATCTTTCCTAACTTCCCAACCTTACCCATCATATCTGGAGTGGATATACTTACATCAAAGTCAAGCCAGCCCCCCTCAATCTTATTAACAAGGTCATCACCACCTACATACTCAGCACCAGCTGCTTCGGCAGCCCTAGCTGCTTCACCCTGAGCAAAGACGAGAATCCGAACCTTCTTACCCAATCCATTGGGCAGAAGAGCTATTCCACGAACTTGCTGGTCGGCGCTTCGGGGGTCGACCCCCATCCTCAAATGCAGCTCAACTGTTTCATCAAAACCAGCGAAGGCAGCCTTTTTAGCTATCTCGATAGCCTCGCGAGGCAGATAAGCACTTTCTCTATTAACAAGCTTGACTGATTCTTTGTATTTCTTTCCATGAACTGCCATAGCCTACTCCACATCAATTCCCATACTACGAGCTGTGCCCGCGACGATTCGTGCTGCAGCCTCAAGGTCAACAGCATTCAAATCTTTCATCTTGAGTTTGGCAATCTCATAAAGCTTTTCACGGGATACTGTACCTACTTTCTGCTGGCCAGTTGTACCACTACCCTTCTCAATACTCAAGGCTCGTTTCAACAAGTCAGACGCTGGGGGTGTCTTAGTAACAAAAGTGAATGACCTGTCTTCGTATACAATTATCTCCACCGGCACAATGGAACCTTCCTGGGATTTAGTCTGGTCGTTATATTCCTTGCAGAAAGCCATAATATTGACCCCATGCTGCCCTAAAGCCGGCCCTACTGGTGGGGCTGGGGTGGCTTTTCCAGCTTCAATCTGTAGTTTTATAATCGCTTTAACCTTTTTCGCCATCTATAACCTCTGTACCTGCAAAAAATCGAGTTCCACAGACGTTTCCCGTCCAAAAAGGGTTAGCATTACTTTCACCTTGCCTTTTGCTACATTGATTTCGTCAACCACACCGACAAAGTCGGTGAAAGGACCATCAACCACGCGAACGCTCTCTCCCTTCCTGAAACCCACTTTAACCTGAGGGGAACCTTCAGCTCTCTTTAAGATAGCCTTCACCTCATCTTCAGACAGAGGCGTTGGTTTGTTGCCGCTACCAACAAAGCCGGTTATGCCAGGTGTATTGCGCACCACGTTCCAACTGTCATCATCCATCTTCATCTGAACCATGACATACCCAGGAAAGACTTTCTTGGCCACCGTGCGCCGCTGCCCACCTCTTATCTCAATTTCCTCCTCTTTAGGTATCTCTATCTTGAATATCTTATCCTCAGCATCCATAAACTTGACTCGTTGTTCAAGAGCCCTTTGTACGCGCTCTTCGTAACCAGAGTAAGTATGTACTATATACCACTGTTTACTGCCATTCTTCATAAGTCATCCCCCACCTAAGAGCACCTTGGCAACCAGTTCAGCAAAGCCGTAATCAAGAGCCCCCAAAAGAAGCCCCATAGCAATACATACACCCAGCACCATGGCTGTCAGGCGCAAAGTCTCCTGCCTCGATGGCCAGACCACCTTCCTCAGTTCACCTATAACATCACCAAAGAAAGCAAAACGAGACCTTTTCTTGGGCTTAATAATTTGGGGCTGGCTCTTCTTGGTCAAAGATTACTTAGTCTCCCGATGGAGCACATGGCTGCGGCAACGAGGGCAATATTTCATTAACTCCAATCGCTGAGAGTCATTCTTCTTATTCTTGTCAGTGGTATATGTTCTCTCCTGGCACTGAGTGCACGCCAGATGGATAACACCACGCAGTTCGCCTTTCTTAGCCATGATTATTCGAGTATTTTACCGATAACTCCAGCTCCGACAGTCCTGCCTCCCTCTCTGATAGCAAAACGTAACCCCGCTTCCAATGCTACAGGGTAAATAAGCTTTATGGTCATTTTTATGTTATCACCGGGCATGACCATTTCCACACCTTTGGGTAACTCCACAGTCCCGGTAATATCCAGGGTTCTAATATAGAACTGAGGCTTATAGCCGTTAAAAAATGGGGTATGTCGGCCACCCTCTTCCTTGGTTAACACGTACACCTCACCCTCAAAGTGAGTATGTGGGGTAACCGAACCTGGCGCTGCCAGAACCTGCCCTCTTTCTACATCCTCGCGCTCAATACCCCTGAGCAAGCAGCCTACAGCATCTCCTGGCTCACCTATCTCTAGGGTCTTGTGGAACATTTCCACTCCCGTTACCACTGTTTTTCGCGTCTCCTTTATGCCCACGATTTCAATCTCGTCGCCCGTCTTAACTATACCGCGCTCTACCCTGCCGGTAGCCACGGTGCCTCGTCCTTTAATGCCAAAAACGTCCTCTACCGGCATCAAGAACGGTTTATCTTTAGCTCTCACGGGAAGCGGAACCCACTCATCTATAGCATCCGTCAATTGCAGGATTTTGCCACACCACTGGCAGTCTCGCTTTCCACAGCCACATTCCAAAGCCTTTAGGGCACTCACTCGGACCACAGGAGTCTTATCCCCAGGAAACTTATATTTAGTAAGCAATTCCCTGACTTCAAGTTCCACGAGCTCCAGTAACTCCTCATCTTCCATCATGTCTACCTTATTCAATGCCACCAGTATGCTGGGCACTTCTACCTGCCGAGCCAAAAGAATATGCTCCCGAGTCTGAGGCATTGGGCCATCGGGAGCGCTAACCACCAATACCGCCCCATCCATCTGTGCTGCACCGGTTATCATATTCTTAATATAGTCGGCATGTCCCGGACAGTCCACATGAGCATAATGGCGTTTTGCAGTCTCATATTCAATATGAGCGATAGCTATCGTCAAGCCACGTGCTTTCTCTTCGGGAGCGTTATCAATTGAATCAAAAGACCGAAATTGCGTACCAGTCTGCTTCGACAAGCATAAGGTGATCGCCGAAGTCAAGGTCGTCTTACCATGGTCCACGTGGCCTATCGTCCCCACATTAAGATGGGGCTTAGTACGCTCAAAAACCTTCTTTGCCATTTTAGAAAACCTCCTTTTTTACCCAGCCCACAACCAGATTCGAACTGGTGACCCCGTTCTTACCAAGAACGTGCTCTACCTGCTGAGCTATGTGGGCATACTTTTCGTTCATTATACAGTATAGCCGTAAATTATAACACTATTTTTCGAAAGTCTCAAAACCTAAAAAGGGGGATTGTTTATGAACAATCCTTCCCAACGTAGTGCGACCCTTTAGGGTCGCCTTTCTATAGCGAGGCTATCCCCCGATAAATCGGGGGACGCACTACATTAGTAAACACTCTCAAAAAGGTGGTGGAGGGGGTAGGATTCGAACCTACGTAGCCTAAGGCGGCAGATTTACAGTCTGCTCCGATTGTCCACTCCGGCACCCCTCCCAGCTTAGACTAAAAGCCCGAGAGGGGAGTCGAACCCACTAACCTACCGATTACAAGTCGGTTGCGCTGCCATTGCGCTACTCGGGCAATCTAATAAACCCTCGAACACCGAAACCTGATTGACTATGGGGTGATAGTATAAGTAAAGCCAGAGTAAAAGTCAAATTCAAAACCCCAAAAGCCCCCGATTTGTCGAGCAACTACCCTCTATTCTATCATTTCAACCCTTTTCCTCCCGGCATTACGAGCCCTTCGCCCAGTGCCATTCTGAGCCCCTCGCTTTACGTCATTCTGAGCTCTTCACCACCTGCCATTCTGACCCTGAGTCCTGAACGAAGTGAAGGAAGCGACGGGGAGGAATCTCTCGTTCAGGGTAAACTCGCATAGCAATCTCTGCACAGCCCAAGCACCACCGAGGTTCTTCAGTCGCTTCGCTCCATCAGAATGACGGGGAAATGGGATGATATTGCCACGTCACTTCGTCCCCGCAACGGCAGACAAGAACTGGACAGGGCTTGTTGCATTGTAAATACGCCATTGTTATAATTGTTCACAGGCGGGGCGAAAAGCGGCAAGAGAAACTGAAAGACGCAACAGAAATTGTATCCGTAGGTGAACCTAGTTCCGCTAAAATATTGAGGAAGGTTAGAAAAAAATGGTTAAAAAGCAGCGCAGGGCTGTAGTCCAGAATATCATCAAGAATCTCCTCGATTCAGAGATTCCAGAGATACAGGCTATGGCTAAGAAACTGGCTGACCAGATTAAAAAACTGGAGGAGCATAGCTTTAAGCTCCAAGATTATGTCACTCAGATTGAGAATCTAGCTACCGAGGAAGCTAGCGCAATGGTTGAGAGCAGAATCAGCGAAATCCTCAAGGATTTAGATACGGCATTAGGTGAGCTGAAGCAACGGTCAAAGAAAGCTGCGATTGCAAGCCCGGAAATCACCGCTCCTCCCAAAAAGGCTGAGGCTGTGGAGAAGATTGAAAGGGAGGAAAGAGAGGTAGAAGAACAGGAAGATGAGAGCATAGTACCTCGGCCGGGATTAAGACCTGAAGCCTATAGTACCCCTGAGGGGTACATAATCAAGAAGTCACGTCATTAAACTAAGCTCTCTGCCCCTGTAGCTCAGAGGATAGAGCAGCGGTTTCCTAAACCGCGTGTCGGGCGTTCGAATCGCCCCAGGGGTACTTGGTACTTGAAATTTAGCAACATAGGGGTGTAGCTCAGTTGGTAGAGCAGCG
>Ga0194113_10001034_pt1 | contig 37820 bp, 42 predicted proteins | sample TA2MahC200mmetaG_FD_146193 | JGI IMG/M metagenome (GOLD analysis project Ga0194113, IMG submission 146193) | Freshwater microbial communities from Lake Tanganyika, Tanzania - TA2015017 Mahale Deep Cast 200m | ecosystem: Environmental > Aquatic > Freshwater > Lake | place: Tanzania: Lake... | reverse complement strand
TATTTTGAATGAAAATTCCAATATCACTTTTTCTATAATTGTTTTGTTTTGAAATATCATACAGTATAATATCATTTTCATTTAATAATGATTTTATAAGAATTGCATCATTTACAACTCCAACTCCATTATTCCAATAATATAAATTGATTTTCATATTTTTATTAAATAACCAATTAGATTATAATAATCATCACATTTATAATCATTATGAAGGGGAATAAGCGTAAATAATAAACTAGCTGTCAAAAATTTTAAATATTCCAATTGTTCTTTACCATACATATTAATAAATTTTGATTCAAATGTTTTTATATAAAGTTCAATATATGAAAAAGATATAGATTTGTTATTTAAAATAAAATCATATCCTATTAACGATTGATATAATTTTGCATAATCATAAAATTTATCACCAAAAACTGTTAACTGATCATCAATTTTCCCTCGCATGTCAATTAATTTAATATTTTCATTTGTAAATAAAATATTTGAAAATACAAAATCTCCGTGTATTACAGATTTATTTCCTTTATTTAGATTTTCATATTCAATTAGTTTATTTAAAATAATTTCATATATAGATTTAGAATTTTTAAATCTAGAATAATTGAAATTTTCATATCTGTTTTTTAATTTTTTAGAATAATTTTCGTAAATATTAATATTATTTCTATCATCGACATTTACATTATGTATTTTGTCTAATGTAGATAGTAATATATCTAAATGTTTTATCGTAAATTCTTTATGAGAATACATTATTGACATGACCGTGCCATTTATTTTTTCAATTTCTAAATGGTTTTTATCGTGATTTATCAATTTAGGATATAAATTAGAAATTTCTTTAGGTATATGAGTATAATAATAAATTTCTCCAGATAAATCTTTTTCGGAAGTTTTGATTATTGAATTATCAGTGATTTTTATTGTATTAAAACTTCTAGGAGAGACTGTATTAATATAAAAACCTGTAGATTTTTCTAAATTTGAATACGAATTTACGGCTAAATCATCTATATAGAAATCTGCATGAGGCTTTCCGAAACATAATTCATCATATTCGATTTTAAATTTATCTAAAGTATCAAACGTAACTTGACCTATATTTTTTATAACCTTTGATACATTTCCATTATATGTTTTCATTCTTCTCGCAGTATAAATTATAATATAATGTCCTTGCGATTTTAAATGATTTAAAAAATCAATATTTTTTTGTATTGGTTCTACTGTATTATAATCATTTTTTACCCTCGGATATGTAACTAATGTATTGTCTAAATCAAAACAAAACTTTAATTTATTATTTGTATTATTATTGTTGCAAAAATCTATTACTTGTAGAGGTGTCCCTAGACAAACATAATCAGATTTTGATATCTTATGACTAAAAATTTTTTCTTCATTTTCTTCAAGTATTTTTTTATATACATGTGAAATATATATCTCATTTAATTCACATTTTGAAGCATACTTTTTAAATACATAAGAATTTGCAAAAATATAACATCCGACGTTGGCATAATTACTAATTTTGATTTTTTCTTGTATATCAGTAACATAATTATTTTCATCCAATGTAATATAACTATATATTGGTTTATTATCGTCATCTATTGTGTAAAAAATTTTATTGATATGGTTTTTTATATCATGTAAATTGATATTTTTTATAAAAGAATCTCCGTCATGAATAATAAGGAGTTGATTCAATATATCATCATTTAATTTGGATATTCCATATAAAATAGTTTCTACAGGACCAGATGTTTGAAATGGTAATTTTATAAAATTAAATTTATAATCATATTCTTTTCTAAGAACATCTTCAAAATTATAATAATCTAATTGATTGTTATAAATAATAGTCAGACAATCATTTTCATTTAAACAAAAAGATTCAATAACCCAAGATATAATTTTTTTCCCAAGAACAGGAGTCAATACCTTTGGAAAATTATAATCTTCATTTTTAAATCTTTGCCCTATGCCACCCAATGGTATAACTATATTCATATTATTTGAGTTGGTTTTTATACCATTCAGTTTCTTCTGTATAAACTTGGTCAGGCGTTAAATTAGAATTAGTCATTGTTTCATGATCATTAATAACAATTCCGGTTTGATACAATGGATAAAATCTTTTTGTAATAATTGTAATGCCCCATCTATTATTTCCATATCCAATAGGTAAATTTAATATATCAAATTTACCGTCATTTAATTCTTGATACAAATCCAATACAAATTTTCTACATCCCGTATGTGAATATGTATCGTGTAATATTATAGTTCCATCTTCGGATAATAAAGGATATACATTTTTAAAATCATTTTTTACTCCTTCATACGAATGACACGCATCAATAAAAGCAAAATCAATAACTCCATTAGTGTCTTCTTTTAATATTTTAGAAAACTGTTCATCACTCGTATTAATTTTTGTTAATTTGAATATTTCGTCATTAAATCCAAATGATTTTATATAATTATAAACTTTTTCGTGTGGAAAAACTCCATGATGGTGTTTTACATATGCATTTACTGGCTCAAAACAATCATAAGCAAAAACCTTTCCTCCGGTTTGTTTTGCTACTTCACACAACATAATAGTAGTATTTCCGTGTGACACGCCAATTTCAACTATATTTTTGTATTGACAAACTCTACAAAAATCAGCAATAAATTTTGTTTCAGTATAAGAAATTTCTTTTAATTCTCGCATATAATTATATATTATTTTTTATTTGATTGATAAGACTGTCAATATCGGTAATTTTCCAAGGTTTGTTATCAGGATTTCCACATTTAGTTGGATTTTCAGAACATACTTTTCCAAAATAATATTCATAAAAGTTTACATTAAGTCTATTAGACGCATCTTTTAAAATCGGATTTGGCCAACTATATAAAGGATGTGAAATAATATGAAAGTTAGTATTAGATTTACAAAATAATAAATTTATCATACCAGCGCCACTTGTTTGTATGATATTTTTATAATTTTTAAAAATTTTAATCTTATTATATATATCCAAATCATATAATTCAATTATATCATAATTTAATTCGGTTTTAATTTGTTTTATTAAAATCGACTCATTTTCTAAATATCTATCATGCCACCATCCTTTACGGAATACATCTTGTCTTGAAATGTAAACACCTTCTTTTTTTTCTTCACCAACAATCTTATCTCCTAATTTCTTAGAACTATCAAATATTATATTAGAAAAATTAGAACTGTCCGGCCATATGTATATGTTACAAGGTATATAAATTAAACTACAAACATATTTTTTGTTAGTATTTAATATTAATACATCACTGATATTATTGTTTAAATACAATATAATCGATTCTTTTATAAAAGGCATATTCCATACATAATCAGGTATAGTTAATTTCAAATTTAATATTTTTTCTTTTAATTTTAAAAAATACTCTATTTTCGGAAAACTTTCTAAAAAATAATGTAAATAATTTGCATAATAATCATCAAATAGAAAAAATACAGGAGTGTCAATGTATTCTATTTCTTTTTTACATTCAATTTTTTCTTTAATATTATTTATTTTTATAATATTTGTTTTTTTATTTTCGATCCAATACGATCTTTTTGTTAAATATGAAAAATCAATGTCATCTTTAACTATTTTAAAGAATTTAGGATATTCAGAGAAAATGATATCTGCGTTTTTAAATTCAAAAGAATATAGTTGTATATCTTCTTTTATTTTATATTTTATTTCAAACATATAATTTTTTTAAAAAATCATTCAAATTCCCATAATCTATTTTATCGTATTCAAAATTTTTATTTATTTCATTAATAAAATCTAAATGATTTGGGTGATTAATATTAAAAATGTTATGTTCTTCAAATTCTTTTTCAGTATATGTATCAGTCCAAAGAGTTATCCTTGAAAAGTAACAATAAAAATTAAATTTTTTAGCAATATTTACAAATTCTTGTAGTTCCTTGTAATTTTTATTTTGAACCACACAATCTAATCTAACATAATACAATGAATTGTTTTGATATAAATCATATATAAAATTTAAATTTTCCATCAGAGTATTCCAATCGCCACCTCTTCTAGTATACTTATACGTATTTTCTGTTCCTGCATCTAAACTAATTAAAGTTTTTATTACTAAATTATGTATTTTATGTAATTTTTTCCAATTTTGTTTATTAAATAAAATGCCATTAGTCTGCAATTGTATTTCTATATTTGGATTTAAATCTCCATTTAAATTTTGTAAAAAGTCAAAAAATAATTTGCTGCCGAAAGGATCTCCAGAACCTGTAAAGTTCACTACCACCGGTTCTTTACAAGAATATAAATATTCCATCATTTTATTTTGAAATTTTAATTTTAAATCAAATTGAACTTTGTCAGTCTTTTCATTTAAAAATAAAAAATTTTTTCTACACGACGGACACGATAAATTACAACTTACATCATAACATAAATTTATAAATTTCGGATTGGAGGAATATAATAAATTTTCTTCAATTATTTTTTTATAAAATTCACCGTATTCATTATTTTTAATATCGGTTTTATTTATTAATTTTTCACTTTGTATATACGGACAGAGTTTATGATTGCAATATTTAAAACTTCCATCTAAAATAGATTTTCTAAACTCTTGTGATTTCTCTCCATTCCAAATAGATTCTATATCGATGTCATATTTTAATTCACCAATTAAATTATTATCTATCCACGAAGGACAACAGTTATAAACTGACATTCCTCTTTCAAATCCAAATTCTAGCTTTACTTCGTCTCCTTTCGCACTCCCTATTTCTATAAATTCCCAAGGCCGACTGCAAAATTTTTCATTTAAATTTTTCATACAATTATTTTTCAATATATGTTTTATACAAAATGTTATCTTTTTCTAAAATTTTCCAAGCATTTTTTATATCATCATAAACAACAATACATTCTATATTAACTTTTGTAATTTTTTTATTTTCAATATCTTCTTCTAAATCTATATATGATAATGTTTTTATTATATCTCCATTAAATTCAACATTAATATATCTTTTTCCTGTATATTCTTCAATTAATATTTGCGTAGCGGTCTTCCAACTCTTATCCAAATCGTCATAATATACATATATTTCATTTGGAAGTTTTGCGACATCACATCCGTTTATATATTTTAAATCGTCTATAGGAATTTTGTATAATTTATTTCTATAATATATTTCTTTAGTTCGTATCATAAGTTTTTATATATTTCTGATTTTTCAAAGTTACTAATAAAAGTTTCAATCATTATATTTTTTCTCAAAGAGAAATTCAACAAATATTCATTGGTATGTTTAATTAAATGAATATCATTTAATTTATTGGTTACATCGTCATAATTTTCAAAATAAAATGGATACTCTTCTCCAAGATATTCAATTACTGCAGGGTGTTTATTGATTAATAAAGGAGTTCCTCTTGCAATACATTCAATAATAGCGTTATTGGCACTACTATCATATAAATCTAAAAATACAATGTTTTGAGTCAATAATTTATCATATTCGTCATTGGATAAGTGATCGACTAATTTTACAGATTTATTCTGTTCTTCTGTCAATTCAATATTATATAACGATCTTTCAACTTTAGACAATCTAAATATTGTATCTTTACATTTATTATTTGGCAATAATCTAATTTTATTATATGGACTATTTAATTGATAAAAAGAATTTAATTTTCTCAACCACCATCCGATATTGACTAATGATTTGTTATTATTATTTACAAAATCAGTAAAACTGAATTTATTCTCAGGTATTTCAGTAGGATGGTATAATACGTTTATAGGTATTTGTGGAATTATAGTCTTTAAAAACTTGGCGTGATAATTTGACAAAACATACAGACCTTTACAATTTGTCAAACTTCTTTTAAAGTATTTATCATTTAATATAGAATTAGGATATGCACTATTATCACTGAACCATGTAGGCATATTTGGCGGATTATGAAAAAAACCAATCCATGGTTTTTTATAAGGAATTGTACGTTTTTCAATAAATTCATTTTTACGCCATACAAATGCGTTTTCCAAAAATCCATCTAACAAGATTCCTCTATTATTATGAAAATCAAATAATCCTCCCAGAGCAAAATCCCAACCCGATCTATGGGAATAAAAAGAAATTTGATTTGAATTTAAATTAATTTTACCATTTGGATTATTTTTTGTAGTTTTTACAAACATTTCACCATAACCACCATATTGTGTTACAATTTTTCCATTTGAATCTAATTTATTATTATTTTTAATATTATCATAAAAATCTTCGGTTATATATTTTATATTTTTTATATTTAATATTTTACTAGTATCGTTATTGTAATGTAATTCAACCGCATATAATTTATAAGATAACTCTCTATTATCATTACTTGATGATATCAAAGACGGAATAAAATATGTTTGGAGTAATTTTAATACATCAGTTGTGTTTTTAATTTCTATACTATTTGATCCTATAGAAAATTTATAAGTTTCTTTATCTACGATTATCTGTCCATCAATATCAGATATAAATTTTAGTGAAATGAATTTTACATTTTTATCGAAAAAATAAATAGTTAATTCTTTAGATGTCCATTTATAATCTAAATATCCATCATATTCAAATTCGTATACACCTTCACCAAAACATATAGGATTTTTCCTTAAAAAATCATCTAATCTGTTTTGAGAAGTTTTTATCATTAATTTGGATACATGATCTAAATCGCAATTTGCCCATTTATATGTCTCGTCAAAATTAAATTTAGGAAATGAATTTTTATTTAGAGATTCTAATGTGTAATTTACAAGACCTTCATAATCATTTCCTAAATATTCAACATGTCCTCCGTATCCTGTTACTATAATAGGTTTATTCAGATTGAACGCATCGTGAATCCCCAAACCAAATCCTTCTGCTTTCGGTAAAGATATATAACAATCTCCTATATTGTGTAAACTTTGAATTTCATCAAAATTTAAATTGTCTTTTATAAATGCTATAGGAGCATATTTTTTGTTATTACATGATTTTATAATATCACTTATAATAGATGTACATTTTTTTTGTTCTTCCAATGAATGACCATCTCTAAACGTTTTTAATAATAAAACAACTTCATCGTCTTCGGTATAAGTTTCACAAAAAACTCTTATTAAGTCTGTTATACCTTTTCTGTCTGTTATCTGAGCAATACTATAGAATTTATAACAATTTTCAAAATAAGTATCTTCGATTTGAAAATCAGAAAAAATTATAGACTTTGATTTTAAAAAATGGTCTAAATAATATTCTTTATATGGATAATTAATATAAATATGTGGGTCTACTAATATAGGTTTTTTTACACCTGATTTTATGAATATACTTTTATTCCAATACGTAGGAACACTAACATGTGTTACTCTGCTATTATTAATACACTCTACCCATTCAGGAACTAATTTTTCAAATTCCCATACAGTTCTTCCTATAATAATTGAATTATTTAATTTTAGATCCGTTATTATTTTTGACCAAATATCAGGTGTAGCATGAATAATTGAAGCTTCAGGATTTGGTAAATCAGTTGAAATTGATTTAGCTATATGTTTATCAAAATCAGTATTCTCTACTGTATGTGACATATCACACGCGAATAGTATTGATTTGACAGTTATTTTTTTATTTAATAATTCATATAAATAACCTTTTGCTGCATTCGCATATCCGGATGTTCCTGATTGACAGATATATAAAACATTATTTTTAATTAAATCCCATGAAGTCTCCATAACAATTATTTGCTACTATATATATGTTTGTTTATTTCAATTCTTTTAACAATCTAGCAATACAAGCCATAAAAGTAATTTCTTTATTTACTACCAAACTACTCTGATATAAATACTCTGCAATAGTAAGAATTGCAAGAGTTTGTTTACCGACGGCATATTCATCAACACGTTCAAATAACAACTGATACAGTTCATCAAATTGACGTAATCCTTCATCTGCAACTAACTGTCTAATATCATTAAATACAGTAGATGGTTTAGTTCTCATGAGTTCCATGATTTTAACCTTTACATCCTTTCCAACAGTATCCATTTGATTTATCTTTACTTCTCCATTCAATACACTTTGTTGTGTGTAATTCAAAATCTTACGTATATCTGGGTAATAAGAATTGACAATATATGCCAAATCCCCAGGTATACATTTTACTTGTTCTTTTGTAAGAATATTATTGATATGTATCGCAACTTCTTTCTTACTCAACGGTTCAATCTTATATGTTTGACAACGTGATACCAACGCTGGAATAATCTTTTCTACATAATTACATGTAAGAATAAATCTGGTAGTCAAACTGTATGTTTCCATCATGTTACGTAGAGCCGCTTGTGCTTCTTGACTCAAAAAATCAGCCTCGTCCAAGATAATAATCTTAAGATTCTGAAAGCTAGCGCTACTAGCAAACCCTTTAATTTTATTCCGAACGTTATCAACACTATTTTCGTCAGATGCATTTACATACAATGTATCACATTTTATATTCTTTGTGATTGCTTTTGCTAGAGTAGTTTTACCCGTTCCAGCAGTTCCATAAAATAACAAATGTGGAACATCTTCTTTATCGATAAAGGATTGAATAGTATCCTTAAGTTGTTGGTTTCCTACATAATTTTCTAATGTATCAGGACGATACTTTTCAACCCAAAGATAATGGATTTCCTTTTTAACGACGGGTTCTTCAAATTCAATAAAACTCATATATATTTTTATATAGAATTTGGCTTCTCCTACAACAGGTAAAAGAAGCCAAATTCAGATGATGTAGGTTTGTTTTTCTTTTCTGTCAAAGCCAAGTATATCAGTCAACGTTCTTAGTTTCAACGATATAATAAGTAGAAATGTAATCCCCACATACAAATTCAGCAGTAGCAAGTCCAGCGTCACTTACTTTTAATACCGCATCTTGACAATCTTTGTTTGCCAATAGAATTTCTTTAAAATGATTTGCGTTAAAATGAATATTCTTACTGACAGTATCTTTTCCTTGAACGGCATTTACAGACAATTTAATTCTGTTTGTATTAATACTAGAATATCCTAATACAAATTCCAATTTACCCTTCTTGTTCATCAAGAGTGTAAATGTATCTACGTCAGGTAAAGCGTTCTTCGAAGAAATAAACCTACTAACAAAGTCAGTATCCAATTTGATTTCTACATTAAACGAAGGAACTTTCTTCAACGGAGGAACAGACGGAATGACGCTCAAATCTGCAGTAACATACTGAACATCGGTCTTTTCATCGCTGAAGGTAATACTTGTCATCTTATCATTCACCAAGTCATAATTACCCTTGATGTTATCACCCAATACATTTAAAAGTTTCAATAACTTCGATGTATCATTGATACCAATATCCGCACTTTCAAGTTCTTCAAAATTATTTTTTACCACCGATAACAATACATTTTTATCATCAGTCAATGCATTTGTTTTAAGTGTCTTTGATGGTTTATCAACCGTTAGTTTGACAGACTCAATAGTTCCGCCTAGGTAATACTTACTAATAAATGTTTTTAATGTGTCTTTTGTCATAGTTATATATTTAATTCTTTATTTACTTTATCACCGTTTTTTGGTTAACTCAACTTTTTATATCAAAATCAAAGAATTCTTTTGCGGTTTCTTCAAAACCCTGATTTAACATCATACACGGAGAACCGTCAATTTTATATAAATTACTTGGAGAAATATAAAAATAACCAATTTTATAATCAGCATATGCTACATTTCTCATTTGATAATATACTTTTATATCATAATCAATTGTTCTAAACTCAATATAATAGACTTTAGGATCACTCAATCTATATAATTGATTTTTAGGGATATATAATTTATTATCAATAATTTGATTTTTATTGAATTCTACATATGGTCCTCGTTGTCCAATAACCACTCTTTCATAACTATAAGCAATTACAAGTGGATAGTTTACACACAATTGAATTTCTGAACCATCTTCTATGGGGATGGTTAACATTTCTTTATATTTACTCATAACATTTAAAATCCAAAAAACTCACTAGCCTTGGCGTCATTTTCATTTGGATATGACCACTTCAAGACATCATAAAAATCGATGAGTTTACTCTTAAGTTCTTGTTCATACATGGTATCTCTGTCAACATATCTGTTGATAAAGTTCATAATAATATCTGGGTCTGTTCCGTCTGCCTTCATTGCTAGACATTCAATATCATATTCATTTTGTTTCAGATATACCCACTTAATTTTCTGACCATGAAATATTGGAGGCACTATCTTTGTAAGTTCATGTTTTGTCAATAAATCATTGTAATATAACGCAGCTTTAACTTGCGCTGGTGTTCCAGTTATAATCTGGAACGGTTGTCTTTTATTTGGATTATAATCCTTCTTTTTATCCTGACTTTGGAATTTAACACTGGTGTTCTTAGCAATATCAATTACATCAAACCCCTTCATCGATTCTTTAAATTCCAGAATATTCTTACTGATAGTTTCTTCATCAACTTTCTTTAAAAGATCAATCAAAAATTGTTTCATAAATACACGAAACTTAGCTGGAAAGGAAGTTCTGACAACATCAATTCCCTTGACTTCAAGTTCATCACATTCAACACCACCTTTGTTGACAATGAATTGGGCATAACGTTTCTTAGCTAACCAGAAACTTGTCTTGGCAATAACTTCTTGTTTTGCATCAAAACGATGATTCTTGATGTTGAATAGTCTCAACGCCATTATATCAAACATCTTATTGACATACGTTTGTGCTTCTGCAGTAACCTTCAATATTGCTTCTGTCATTTGTTTTTCATCATTCAAATCTATTTCAGGCATAGTTTTCTTGATGATTGGTAATGCACTAGCAAAACAACTATCTGTGTCAACGTATATAACAAAGTCTTTACCTTGAACATCTTCTTCACCCAATACATTTTTATAATATTGGTTGATTGCTTTGTTAGCTGTTTGAATAATACTTACACCACTCAATGTTACTGCTTCAGCATTATCCTTATCATAAAAGCGGAATACAGGCAAACCCAAACAGCCATAAATACTGTTAAGCAAAATCTTTTGAATCTTCTGTCTTTGGTCATAAAACTCATATTGTTCCCAATTTTTTTCATCGGCATATTTCTTGGCCAATTTACGCATTTCTTTACGTTCATTGAACCACTTTATCAGAATACTAGGTATGGTTCCTTCCATACCCTTTTCTGCTTGTTTATACATTGCGCCGTTACTTGCAATGCTAAAGTTATTTTCTATCAACAACTGTTGAAATTCCTTATCAAGATATGATTGTCCGCTGAGATATACATTTGGAAGATTGCCTCTGATAAATTCTTCCGCATTCCAATTCTCCGCTTTACCTACCTTGGTCTCTGGACTAATGTTAAGGCTGATAATGATATTCGGATACATTGATGTAAGGTCCAAGTCAAAAACCCAATCATAACGACCAGGCACAGGAGGTTTAACATATGCACCTTCGAATCCTTCTTCTCCTTCTTCAAGTTGTTGTTCATATTCTTCCCTTCCTTCCAAGGGTTTATTTGGAGCAACACGTTTCTTTCTACGAAGATACATCAATATAGCACCTTCAAGATATCGTGAAGAGGTTCCAAATTGCTCATAACCAACGTGGCCGGTATGACAAATACCTCTTGCCAAATCAATAAATTGAAGTTTTTTATCTAGAGCTACAACGATTTTAACGTCGTTTAAGTTATATTCGATATATTTGTTGATGTCTTCTTTATATAAATCATTCAAACTGCCTTTATAACTAATCTTATCAATATTGACCACTTTTTTACCAATAGCACCTAGAGTGTAACTTGGTTCGTTTTTACCACTAAATTTTTTATACAATACCAAATAATCCAAACAAGATACTCCTGCAATAATCATTTTAGCGGAAAACTTGTTAAGATAAGCAATACCGATAGGACTTATTCTCTTTGCATTTGTTTCTCCAATTACTCTCTTTGATCTATTGTATAAGTAAACCATATCGAATCCGTCAATGTTCCATCCAGTTACAATAGTTGGACGAATTTCTTCCCACTTTGTATAAAAGTGCATTAATAATGATTCTTCATTATCAAAACTTCGTATTTCTACGTTATCATTGATACTATCTTGAATCTTCCGTTCTTTATCCAAGATGAATACAGTATATTTCTTTGTAGTAGAATCGTGGATAGCAATTGCTGTGATTTGTTTGTCTCCTTGTTCTATGATAGGAAATCCACCTTCTGAACTAACCTCAATATCGATTGTAACAACAGTATGACCGGTGGATGAATTATCACCATCCTCATACGCATCAATCAGAATACGTGTTTCGATTGGAACATCACTTTCAAACAACGATGGATCTCTTGGATTGAAGTTATAAACCTTTTCCAATTTATCTCCATAAACACTAGTATAAGTTCCGCTTGAGTTCTTTCTATATGCGTAATTTCTAAATGGAAATTTTAGGTAACCCTTTTCATCGTCCCATAGATGAACTTGATTATCTTTTCGGTCTATAAAAATATTTTGATACATAACAGCTATTAGCTTATACCCAATTTCGTCCTAAGACTAGTAAATTTATCCATGTGTTCAGGTTTTACGAATTTATCACACTGATTAATACGATTTATTAATTTTTGGTGATTTATGGAACAAAATAATGATGGTTCCATTTCCCAACAAACAACTGGTGGGCTAACTTTATTTATAATAAACCAAAGTAAAGCTAATTCGTCTTCGTTTAACGAATGTAATTGAGATAACGTCATTCTTTAATTGTAACCTATTTGCGTGTCTAGTCAATTTATTTTAATACCAACAATCTTTTTATCAATAATTGCAAATTTTATATTATTATTTTGTTGTTGGGTATTGGACAGTGCCGATATAAAGAATTTTGATTCTTCATCATCCATATTTCTTACATTAAATAGATGTTGTTTTCTCAAAACTTCACCCTGTCTGCCAGCAAATTTAGGAGCTTCAACAATTACCACCAATTCACCATTTTTTAATGTTACTTCTTTTTTACTAAAAGTATCTAGTAACTTGGTTTCTCCTTCAATAACTGCAACTGTTGTGCTTTTTTGGTCTGACTTTATGAAGTATTTACCGTGTTTTGGAACTATAGTAGCCATCATTGTTCCTATAATTATATTACCATTAACAATCAGTTCTACCTCTCCTTCAGATAATGATAACTGAAGACTATCTTCTATATATTTTATAGTTTCTGGTTGATTATCTATATTTTGAATTACTTGTTCAAAAGAATCGGCTATTATTTTAGTATCATTATTTAATTTCAATGTTACGTTGTTATTAAACAATATAGAAGAGTCACCATTAGTAGAAGTAGTAAATGAAAGATTATTTGTATTGATATAATAAGTCTTTCCAATAATGGTCGATATCTCTTCGACTTTATTATTTTTTACATCTTCAATTTTTAAATTATTTGCGGTGTTGACGTAAAATACGCCATCGGCAATACAAGAAAGCGTTATTGTTAAGAGAAATATAATATGTTTAATCATATAAGTTTTTGGTATATACTACTATAAATATGTCAGATGCAACACAAGAAATTAAAAAGAACAGAGTAAGTTTCAGTCAATTTTCGATGTGGATGAAATGTCCATATAGTTGGAAACTTAATTATTTGGAAGGTAAACGTATATTTGATGCAAATTTAAATACATGTTTTGGAACTGCAATTCATGATACTATCCAAACTTACATTAAAAAACTATATACTGAGAGTGTTGAATCTGCGGAATCATTAAACTTATATGAAATGTTTAAAGCTAAGTTTGATGATGAAATCGCAAAAGAGAAGGCAAAGAATGAAAAATTTCCTTTTGTTGAAGAAGAATATACCGATTTTATTTTTGACGGTGAAGATATATTAAAAACTTTCATAAGTCCAAAGAATAGAGTCAAATATTTTCCAAGTAATAAATATGAATTCATCGGTGTCGAATTGCCATTAGAATTATCAATAAAGAACAATGTTGATTTTATTGCATTCATTGACCTTGTTTTAAAAGAAAAAGAAACTGGCAGAATAAAGATATGGGATTTCAAGACTAGCACAAATGGTTGGAATAAATATCAAAAAGCAGATCCAACCAAGTATAGTCAAATTCTATTGTATAAAGCATTTTATGCAAAGAAATACGAAGTTCCAATTAACATGATTGAAGTAGAATTCTTTATCTTGAAGAGAAAACTATATGAAAATGTAGATTTTCCACAAAGTAGAATTCAAATCTTCGAACCTTTGAATGGAAAACAACAAATCGTAGAATCATTAAATGATTTTATTCAATTTGTATCTGAATGTTTTACTACAGATGGAGACTTTAATAAGGAACAAAACTATCCAAAGATTCCAGGTAAAGCAAAGAAAAATTGTAAATACTGCGCACATTACAAGGTCAACTGTAATGCAAAAGCGGATAAACTACTTGATTAAAAAAATATTAGTATTGTTTTGAGTCATATATATAGGCATATGAGCAAAGAAACAGTTATGACATCCGTTAAAGTCCAAAAAGAACTTTACGAACAATTCAAAAACAAAACAAATAAAACAAAGTTTTATCTTCAAGATTTAGTTAACCGTTCGATGAGTTTGTATTTAACGGATAAAGAGTTTAAGAAGAAATTAGATGAACATTCGGATAATTCAGTTACTGATTCATCAAAACCATTTACATTAACCCCACTTTCTTAATTTTTTTGTAATGTTTTTCTTACTTTTCTAATATATAGTAATATATGAAAAACAAATCAGACAAATGGTCAATTCAAATTTCAAAAAATTTATACGAATGTTTAAAAACATATTGTAAAGATAGAGGATATAAAATTAGTGGATTTGTTGAAAAAAGCATCAAACATACAATATCAGGCAGCACTTTGGCAGAAAAATAATTTATGAAAAAGAAAAAAATACTTTTACTAAGTGATGATTTACGAATGAATAGTGGTATTGCCACTATGTCAAGAGAACTTGTTTTAGGAACGGTTCATCATTATGATTGGGTTCAAATTGCAGGTGCAATAAAACATCCAGAATCAGGCAAAATTGTTGACTTAAATCAAGCCACAAATCAAATGTTAAATAGAAATGATGCTTATGTCAAATTATATCCTGTGGATGGATATGGAAATGATCAGATTTTATTTTCGGTTATGCAAATGGAACAACCGGATGCAATTATGCACTTTACAGACCCTAGATTTTGGGGATGGTTATACGCATTAGAACATCAAATCCGTAGTAGAATTCCATTAACATATCTTGATATTTGGGATGATCTACCATATCCTATGTGGAACAGACCGTTTTATGAATCTTGTGATGCACTTTTTGCGATTAGTAAACAAACAGATAATATCAATAAATGGGTTTTAAGACCAGAATATTGTTTTTCATTAGAAGGTGAATTTGACAAAGAGGGCAACATAATAAAGGAGACTGTATAATATGCCATTTAAATTTAATAATAAAATAATTGACAAACATTTGTTGCATTATGTTCCACACGGTATTAATATCGAAGAATTTAAACCTCTACCTGATAATCATCCATCTATTAAAAATAGAAAAAAAGAATTGTTTGGTGACAAAAATTATGAATTTGTTGTATTTTACAATAGTCGTAACGTTCAAAGAAAAAAGACTAGTAATTTAATTTTATCATTTCGGGCTTTTTGCGACAATCTTCCAACGGAAGAAGCAAATAAATGTGCATTGGTATTGCACACTGAAAAATTACAAGAGGCTGGAACTGATTTACCTGCGGTAATAAAAGCGTTGTGTCCAAATTATACAGTTATATTTAGTGAATCAAAGCTTCCGCCAAATGAAATCGCTGTATTGTATAATATCGCTTCTGTTACTGTATTACCAAGTTCAAATGAAGGATTTGGATTAAGTGTGGCGGAATCTATTATGTGTGGAACTCCTGTAATCGTAACAGTAACAGGAGGTATGCAAGATCAAATTGGTCAAGTAGATAATGATGGCAATCCAGTAAAATTCGATAGAGATTTCGGAACCAATTCAACGGGTAAATATAAAAAATATGGAAAGTGGACAAAAGCAGTATTTCCCGCAGTTAGAACTATTCAAGGAAGTATTCCTACGCCATATATCTTTGATGATATTTCAACTTGGGAAGATACCGCAGAAGCAATTTTGTATTGGTATTTGTTTAAACGTGATAATAGAGAAGAATATGAAAAGTGTGGAGAAGAAGGTCGTAGATGGGCGATAAATGAAGGCGGAATTAGTTCGAAAAACATGTGTGATCAGTTTATCAAAGCAATGGATTTTACAATAGAAAATTATATAAAACCTAAAAAATTCAAATTATATACTGTCGATGAATATTATGATCATAATCAACCAAATAATTCCATCGGCATTGAAATTCCAAAATTTAATATTGACAAATTAAAGAGTGAGATAAATAATATTATATTATCAAAATGAATATTAAACTATTATCAGACAAAGCCGTTGTTCCTTCAAAAGGATCATCATTAGCAGCAGGCTATGATTTATATTCTACAGAATCACATACAATTAATCCAGGCGAAAGAAAAGTATTCAAAACCGGCATATCGTTAGCAATTCCACAAGGATATTATGGACGTATAGCTCCACGCAGTGGACTCGCAGTGAAACATGGTATTGATATTCTTGCGGGTGTAATTGATAGTGATTACAGAGGGGAAATCATGGTGTCATTAATTAATCTGAGTTCTGAATCTCTCACACTTCCTATCATAAAAGATGGAAAAGAGACAGCTATTGCACAAATCATATTTGAAAAACATCACAATGTAAATTTTGATGTAGTTGAAAACTTAGATACAACATTCAGAGGTTCTGGTGGATTTGGTAGCACAGATTCAAATTCCGTTGACAATTCGCTAATAGAAAATTACAAGAAACAATCAACTTATACACCAGAAAAAAAGTATTTAGATTTAATAAAAGAAAGAGAAGAAAAATTAAATAATTTATGAGCAAACCATTATGTGTTATTGAAGCGCCAGTATTCAACAGAAGCGGATATGGCGATTTATCTACAGATTTAGCAAAGAGTATTCTTCGTTATGGCAAATTTGATTTAAAAATTGGTGCTACAAGATGGGGCAACTGTCCTTCGAAAATTTCTACTGACGATCTTACTACAGATGAAGATAAACAATTATATAGTTGTTTATTGACATCTAATCTTAATAAACAGCCTGATTTATTTATCAAAATTAGTATTCCAAATGAATTTCAACCTCATGGAAAATATAATATTGGTATAACTGCCGGTATTGAGACTACTGCACCAAGCGGAGAATTCGTAGAAGGTATGAATCGAATGAATCTAAATATTGTGACTTCGGAATTCGTAAAAACTATATTTTCAAACGTCAGTTATCAAAAACAATTTGAAAATGGGAGAAAAGAACCGTTGACAGTTCAAAAGCCAATGGAAGTTTGTTTTTGGGGAGCAAATACAAATGTCTATAAAAAAACAGATGAAATATGCGAGACAGTAAGACAAGAATTGAATTCTATACCTGAAAATTTTGCTTATCTATTTGTTGGACAGTGGACACATCAAAATGGATTATATACTGATAGAAAAGATATAGCTAGTCTAGTTAAGACATTTTTGACCGCATTTAAAGATAGAAAAAATCCTAGACCGTGTTTAATATTAAAAACAAGCGGAACAAATTTCTCCAAAGTAGATAAAGATGACATCTTAAAAAAGATTAAATTGATAAGAGATGAGGTTGGTGGAGATTTACCAAATGTTTATCTATTACATGGAGAATTAACAGATGCAGAAATGAATTCATTATTCAATCATCCAAAAGTAAAAGCGCATCTAAACTTTACTCACGGTGAAGGTTACGGACATCCGATGTTATTGGCATCATTGAGTGGTAAACCAATGTTCGTATCTCGTTGGAGTGGACATTTGGATTTCTTAAATTCAAAATATTGTAATTTCTTTGAAGGAAACGTTAAACCAATTAATCCAGAATCAGTCAATCAATGGCTTGTAAAAGAAGGCAGTTGGTTTTATGTTTCTTATAGTCTAGCAGAAGAGAAGATTAAAAATTTATTTTATTCTCCTCAAAAATCATTATATGAAAATGCAGAAAAATTGGCAGAAGAAAATTCGCAGAAGTTTAGTATTGAAGAAATGGATAAAGTTTTCCACGGAATATTGGATAAATATGTGCCACAATTTGCAGTAGAACAACAAATTGTATTACCAAAACTAAAGAAAATTGAAATGCCAAAATTAACAAAAATAAGTTAATATGTCAAAGCCATTAATATCTTATTTAGTTACATGTAAAAATACAGGATTGAGTCTTCAATTTTTATTAGAAAGATTATACAAATATAATCAAAATTGTGAATGTATTATTCTAGATGATTATAGCGATGATTCAAATACATTGCAAGTATTAAATAATATATCAAATAATAATTTCTTTAAAATTTACAAACACAAATTAGATAGAAATTATAGTGAACATAAAAATTATGGCAAAACTTTTTGTCAGGGCGAATACATCTTTCAAATTGACGATGACGAAATGCCGGCAGAGACATTATTAGAATCATTAATCGAATTGATTGATTTAAATAAAGATGTAGAATTATTTTGGATACCAAGAATAAATGACTTTAAAGGTGTTACTGATATAGAAGCAAAAAAATGGGGATGGAGATTAACAAAAATACCAGAATTAATACAAGAAAAAATAATAGATGACCAAAGTTATGAATATGAATTTTTGAAAAAAAATGGATATATTTTGGAAGAAACTAAAATATAATTGCTCAATAACAAAAGAAGAATTATTAAAAACATATTATGGCACAAATTAAAATAAAATTTAATCCTCCAATAGTAAATGCGCCTGATCCTCAAGGTAGATTATTTAAAAATTTACCTCATATTGAATGGAAACGTCGATTACACGAAAAAATTGAAGGGGCAAAAACATATGTTCATTTACCTTCAATATATGAATTATCACTTCATCATAATAAAACCATTGAAAAACAAATAGAAACAAATGTAAAATATAATAAAATGTTTACTGAAGAAGAGAATAAAGGATTTAAAGTATGATAAAAGATAAAATTACAGTAATTTTAAATGGTTATAAACGAGGAAATGCATTAAATGAACAATATGATGCTTTACAAAAACAAACCGTAAAAGCCGATGAAATTTATTTGTGGTATAATAATCCAGACGGAGGAGATGTAAATTATGATATAATGGAAAAAATTCCGACAGCATTTTCAAATCTTAATATGGGTGTATGGGCAAGATTCGCATATGCATTAAATGCAAAAACAGAATATGTTTGTATATTTGACGATGATATGATTCCAGGATCAAAATGGTTAGAAAACTGTAAACACACAATTAAAAAAGTAAATGGATTACTGGGTGGTGTAGGTCTTTTATATATGAAACCGAATCCGCCACAATATTCTTCTTATTATGAACCATATACTAGATTTGGATGGATACCAAATGGTCATAATGATAATCCTATTAAAGTAGATTTAGTAGGACATTCATGGTTCTTTAAAAGAGAATGGTTGTCTTATTATTGGAGAGAATTACCTGATCCTAAATATTTTACATGTGGTGAAGATATGCATTTTAGCTATATGTTACAAAAATATGCAAATCTAAATACATATGTTGCTCCACATCCACATAATGATTCTGAAATGTGGTGTAATATAAAAGGTTCAGTACATGCTACAGATAAAAATTCAATGTGGGAAACAAATCAATCTTCTCCACAAGGAGTTCCTTTTAAACAATTAATGAATGATGCATTTATTGAACAAAGAAAAAAAGGATGGAAATTAATAAACGAATAATATGTTACTTATTTCTTATGGAACTAGACCTGAATGGTTAAAGATAAAACCTATTATTGATGAATTTAAAAATAGAAATTTATCAAATTATAAAATTTTATATACAGGTCAGCACGCCGACCTTGTGGAAAAAAATTATGACATTATAACCACAATCAATGATGGAAAAAATAGACTTGATAGTATAGTTTCATCACTATTAAATAAAGAAGAATTATTTGAATCTATAACTCATGTAATGGTTCAAGGAGATACATGTTCCGCATTTTCAATTGCACTAGCAGCGTTTCATCGAAATATAAAAGTTATACATTTAGAAGCAGGTTTAAGAACATACGATTCTCAAAATCCTTATCCAGAAGAATTTTATAGACAATCAATCGGTAATCTTGCAGACTTACATTTATCACCAACCAATTTAAATAAAGAGAATTTACTAAAAGAAGGAAAGACGAATATATATGTGGTCGGAAATACATCAATTGATAACCTCAAAAATTATAAAAATTCATCATATACAAAAAATGTATTAATCACACTACACCGTAGAGAAAATCATGGAATGTTAAAGGATTGGTATGAAGAAATATCAAGATGTGCAAACATCTTAAAAGATTGGAAATTCACTGTCATTTCACATCCCAATCCAAATGTTCAGAATAATTTGAAGTATTTAAAAGATGTAGATATAATTCCACCTATAAAACATGACGATATGTTAAAAAGAATTTCTTCTTGTGGATTTTTAATATCTGATAGTGGTGGATTACAGGAAGAAGCTTCTTATTTTAAAAAGAAAATAATTGTGTGCAGAAAAGTTACTGAAAGACAAGAGACATTAGAAAATACTTCATTTTTATGCAAACATCCAAATGAATTATATAATATGACAATGAATATTTCAAAAAATTATCAAGTTCAAGACTTCAATTGTCCATATGGTGATGGTGATTGTGCAAAAAAAGTAACAGATATATTAATATCAACGGGAATTTTATGAAAAAAACATTTAAAGAAGATTTATTATTATTAAAAGAAAAATTATTGAATAAAGAACCATTTGCATTCAACAGATTTTCAGACGGAGAAATGTTTATATTAAAAAATCAAGAACTTATTCTCGGAGAAGGTATAATAAAAATGGGAGATGTAATTACAGGAGGACCGTATCAAAAAGAAGATCATAAACATTTTGACCCAAAAAAACATCAATTTTTTAGAGAAAGTTTGACTCAAGCATTTCGATTTTCTAAAAAGAATTATTTTAAAGGAATATGTTGTAAATGTTGTGCATCAGCAGAAGATTATAAATGGCAATTAGAATATATGCAAAATGGAAACGACGAATATCTTACCTGGGCAAATTTATGGGTAAATTCAAATTATCCTACATTTTTATCTGATATATTTCCTTGTTTTTTCAATTATAATACGGTAATATTGTGTAATGAAAAGGCAAATCTAAAAAGATTTCCTTTTATAGTAAAAGATTTCAGAGTTGGGTCTAATGCAATGATTAACAATTATAACATAATTGATGAAATGAAAAACTGGATTGAGAAGAATAATATCAAAAACCATTTATTTTTATTTTCAGCATCATCATTGAGTAAAGTCGCAATACATAAATTATACGAATTTAATGACCAAAATACTTATGTTGATATAGGCACAACATTAAATTTATCAATGGATTTGAGATTAGATAGAGGATATTTGCAAGGATATTGGTTAGGACATTCACACCCGGATATTAAACTTGAATGTATATGGTAAAAAATTTAAAATTAGTAGAATGTGAAGAAAAGTATTGGGAATTTATCCGTTTACTTAGAATAGATCCACAAAATCTCTCTGGATTTGTTCAAACGTCCGATATAACTCCACAACAACAAAAACAATACATGACAAAATATAATAAAAATTATATGATATGTTTATGGAATGATATTCCTGTTGGATTTATTGGAGAAATAGACGGAGATATAAGAGTATGCACCGACAATTTATACAAACAAAAAGGTATAGGAAAGTTTATGGTGTTGGAATTTATCAAGAAATACCCAAATATATTCGCAAAAATAAAAATCGATAACACATCAAGTCTTAAACTTTTCGAATCATGTGGATTCAAAAAAAAGTATTACATTTTAGAACCTAATATTATATGAAAGAATTTAAAGCATTAAATGATGATAATTGGAAGCAATTTATAATGAATGAAGTATCTTACATTCTGTCAAATGAATGTTATGGCGGAATTTGTATAGATGCTGGGTGTAACATTGGAGATTTTCCTATGAATCATAGAAATCGTTTTGATAAATATGTATGTTTTGATATATACGATGACAATATACAAAAATGTATAGAAAATACTATCAATATAGGTGTACCCGTCGAAGTAAAAAAATTAGCAGTGTGGTCGGAATCAAATAAAAAAATAGATGTATTTGCATATAAAATGCATGACAAAGAAGATTTAAACGTTTTTGGAAATAGTGGAAGTATAGGATGTATAGAATATAATGGCCCTCATGGAGAAGGATGGCACAAAGAAAATAAAATCGGAGAAGTATATACTATTTCAATAGAAGATATATGCAAACAATACGGAAAAATAAATTTATTAAAAATTGACGTTGAAGGATCAGAATACGAATTCTTAATGAATAAAGATTTATCAAAAATTAATTATATTGTTGGAGAATTTCATTTTTCGTCGGAAAAAATAGAAGCTCTAATAAATTGGATTAGAAATACTCACCATCAAATAAGAGGCGGATTTAAACTAAAATAATAAAAATATGCCATCAAATCTAAATACTCACAATCCCTTCAAAATCGTAAAGATGTTTGAAGAAGAAATTGCAAATTATACAGGAGCACCATATGCAGTGTCAGTTGACAGTTGTACAAATGCATTGTTTTTATGTTGCAAATATCTAAATGTAAAAGAAGTTACAATTCCAAGTAAAACTTATCTTTCAGTACCCATGTCTATCGTTCACGCAGGAGGAGAAGTTATATTTGACAAAAGAGGTGAAACAAATCATTGGAGCGGATTGTATCAATTAAAACCATATCCAATTTGGGATAGTGCAAAACGATTAACAAGTAAAATGTATATACCAGGCCAATTCATGTGTCTGTCATTCCATATTAAAAAATCATTGGGAATAGGAAAAGGAGGAATGATTTTAACAGACAATGAAGACGCGGTAAAATGGTTTAAACGTGCCAGATATGAAGGAAGGTCTGAGAAGTTCTATAAAGAAGATGATATTGAATTCTGTGGATGGAACATGTATATGTTTCCTCTATTGGCAGCTAGAGGATTAGAACTTATGCAAAATTATCCAGAACACGTAACTGATACTCCAGAAATAAATGGATATAGAGATTTGACAGAATTTAGTGCATTTAAGAAATGTAAAATTATAGAATGAAACATGGAAAATATAGATATATTATATATATGCGGCCCCATAGGTTATGAAAAATCCGTGAGTGGAAATTATTATATATATAAAATATTATGTGACCATTTAAAAAAATATAATAACAAATGTATATCTATATGGGATTATCCATATCATAGTTATTGTAATCCTTCACATTTTATAAAATATTGTCATTGGGATAGATTGAAATCATTGTCAAAAGAAAAATTAATAGAATTGTTGCCTAACCATAAAATTTTATTTCTATGTGGAGATGAATTTACTGAAGACCAATTGTTATTCATAAAAAACCATTATAATTGTAAAATTTTTATAATGGCAATGACATCGTGGGTATTTGGAAACCGTTCAGAGAGTTATCCCGAGATAGAAGGCAGTTTATTATCCGATATTGCAAAACAGAGGTCTATAAAATATGAACAAGCAAATATTGATATAATAAATGCGTCATCATATTCATCTAATATTCAATCAATTAGTTTTTTTAAAAATTTAAAAAATCATATAATTCCATTAATTACAACGGAAAATATGCAAAAATATGATAAAGAAAAAAACATAAATCGTGAGTTTAAAACTATTTTGTGGGGAACTACTCAACCAGAGTGTTTTAGAAAAGGAAAACATAAACTCGAAAATATATTAAATATATTATACAAAAAATATAATAAAACAAATATAAAAATAAATAATGTAGGACCAATTACTAACATAAACTCCCCATATGAAGTAATTAGTCATGGAATTTTAGATAAAAAAGAAATGGCAAATATGTATCATCAATCAGATGTATTTGCATTGACAACTCTCGCGGATTCGGGACCAATGATGGCAACAGAATGTGTGTACAATGAGACGCCGTTAGTATCGTATAATACAAATATTGCACTTGATATTACAAATAATGGCATTAATGGATATACAGTAAATACAGATGAAAAATTTGCAGATAAACTTTATGAGATATTATTTGAACAAAAATATAAAATGTCAATTGAATACTTGTTTAATTTTTCATCTACTGAAAAAATATTAGAAAAATACGAATCTATTTTTGACAAATATATACAATAACATATGATAACATTTCTAAATTTAGGATTAAACGGAAGATTAGGAAATCAGCTATTTCAATATGCTGCACTAAAATCATTATCAATTAAAAAAAATTATACTATTAAACTGCCAAATATAGAAAATCTTGTTTGGCACAATCAAAAATGTTTATTAAACCAATTAAATATAAAAGAAGAAGTTATTACTGATGTTGATATATCACAGTTACAATTCGAATTTGAAGAAACGTCTTTTGACACTAACTTTTTTGAATTGCCTGACAACATTTCTTTAAATGGGTATTTTCAGAACATTAATTATTTTATCGATAATATATCACTATTTAAAAATTTATATAAAAGCAACGATAATATCGTAAATCAAGCTGTTTCAAAATTTCAAGAATATTCGAAACAAAGAAAACATAATAATATAATAGGAATACACATAAGATTAGGAGATAATATTACGGTATACCCAGCAAAAAGTATTTATGAAAAAATAATGATGGGTGATCCTTATATTACATATTTAAAATCTGCAATTGAATTTTTTGGAAAAGATAATGATTATTTAATATTTTGCGGTGGAACTAGAGATTCAAAAACAGGTCAAGATAGTAATGATATAAAATTATGTAAAGAAATACTCAAGAATTTTGATTGTAATTTTATATATTCCGTTGGAAACGACACTTTAATAGACTTTGAATTAATGAAAATGTGCAATCATAATGTTTTGTCTCCAATAAGTTCATTTAGTTTGTGGATTGGATATCTGTCCGATAATAAAAAAATTGTTGTACCAAAAAGTTATTTTATGAATGCCGAAAATCACATTGATATGAATTCGATATATCTTAAAGATTGGAATAGATTATGAAAATGATTAATTTGGGAGGATATGGAGGGTGTTCACTAACTCAAGTTTTGAGAAAATTTCGTTTCAATACGGAGGCATTCCCATTTGACTGGAATATCGCCAATCAACAATTCGTAACAAAATGTATAAATTCATCAGGAAGTTATTTTTTTAACTTTGACGACAATAAATATTTATTTGATACAAATATTTTATTGTCGCCTAATAATGATGCTTTTTGTATACACGATTTTGTAAATTGGGAGGCGCAAAAAAATGAAGTAAAATTGAAATATATACGTAGATTAAATAGACTTATAAATTATATACATTCCGATGAAGATATATTATTTTGCCGACATATGTTGGATATTAATCCCTATAATGATTATCACAAATCCAGTTGGAGTAGAATTCCTTTTGTTATAAATTATGATGATATCAATTGTTGGAAAGATTTTTTGAACGGATTAAATAGAAAGGCTACAACAAAACTTGTACTAATAACAAACAATCCTACATTAGAATCAAATCATCCAGATATATTAATTTGTAAACAAATAGATAATTATACAAATTGGGACAATACAGTTTTTAACTTTATCAACAATTTAATTGAATACTAAATATGAAAAATATATCTATAATCGGAGTAGGAAAACTAGGTTTATGCCTATCTCTCAATTTAGAAGCAATCGGATACAATATAATCGGAATCGATGCATCAAATGATTATATAAATTCTCTAAAAGAAAAAACTTTAATTACAAATGAACCATATGTAACCGAATTATTAAAAAATTCAAAAAACATAAAATTTACAATCGATTTAAAACAATCATTAAACAATGATATAATTTTTATTGTAGTCAATACTCCATCAACGCCTGATTGGAAATATGACCATAAAAACATCGATGACGTTATAGAACAGTTGATTTCATTTGGAAAACAATCAATCAGAAAAGACATAATTATTAATTGTACTACATTCCCAGGTTATTGTGAATCTTTGAATAAAAAATTAAACAGTTATAATTATTATGTTTCATATAATCCCGAGTTTATTGCCCAAGGATCTATTATAAAAGACCAATTATATTGTGATTCTGTATTGATTGGTCAGTATGATGAATATATAGGAAATATAATTGAATCTATCTACAAAGACATGTGTAAGTCAAATCCGACAATTAACCGAATGACTCTGACAGAAGCCGAATTAGTGAAATTATCAGTTAATTGTTTTCTGACTACAAAGATTTCTTTTGCGAATATGATAGGTGATATATCAAAAAAGATAAATTGCAATCCGACAATTGTTCTAAATGCAATTGGTGCAGATTCTAGAATTGGAAATAAATATTTAAAACACGGGTTTGGCTTTGGAGGACCATGTTTTCCGAGAGATAATAGAGCATTAGCAAAATGTGCCGAAGAAGTAGGAATAAATGCTATTATTTCAAAATCGACGGATGAAATGAATTCTCTACATTTAGATTATCAAATTGAAGATTTTATAAAATCAAATCCAAATAAAAATATTCCAATCGAAATAGATTCTATTACTTATAAAGTAAACAGTGATATAATCGAAGAATCTCAACAATTAAAATTTGCAATTAGATTGTCCGACATAGGATATTCTGTTATAATAAAAGAGATTGACACTGTTATTAAAAAATTAAAATCGAGTTATGGAAACAAATTTACATATATTATCAGATAAGATTATAAAATGGATTTCAAATTATTGTAAAAATAATAAAATAAAATCATTAGTTGTAGGCGTAAGCGGAGGTGTCGATAGTGGATTAGTTAGCACATTATGTGCAAAAACTAATTTGCCAACATATGTTATAAGTATGCCTTTACATCAAGAGTTTTCTCAACTAGAAAGATCCAGAAATCATTGTAAATGGTTGACTGATAATTTTAAAAATGTGACGTTTATAGAAAAAGACCTCACCCAAACATTTGAAACATTTAAATCGTTATTTATAGATGACTATAATAGTAAATTAGCATCTGCAAATAGTAAATCTAGATTGAGAATGATAACACTTTATCAAATCGCAGGTTCTACAAACGGAATAGTAGTTGGAACAGGAAATAAAATTGAAGATTTTGGAGTTGGGTTTTTTACAAAATATGGCGACGGCGGTGTTGATATTAGCCCCATATCCGATTTAACCAAAACAGAAGTTAGGTTAATGTCTAAAACATTAAATATTCCCGATTTTATAGTCAATGCTATTCCTACAGATGGTCTGTGGGATGATAATAGAAACGATGAAAGTCAAATAGGAGCATCATATGAAGAATTAGAATGGGCAATGGAATATAAAGGCGATATGGAAACACTTACAAATCGTCAACGTGCGGTATATAATATATATCATAAATTAAATACTCAAAATCAACATAAAATGATACCCATTCCTCAATTTAAAAAAGAAAGTATATAATATGAATAAAAAAATAGCAATTGTTTTAGGAGCAGGTGGATTTATAGGTGGTCATTTAGTTAAACGATTAAAAGAAGAAGGTTACTGGGTTCGTGGTGTTGATATTAAAAATAATGAATATCAAAACTATGCCGATGATTTTGTTCTCGGAGACCTAACTGACTCAAATGTAGTTGAATGTGTAATTCCTGAGAATGCTGATGAAGTATATCAACTCGCTGCAGATATGGGTGGGGCATTATATATTTTTACAGGTCAAAATGATGCAAATGTAATGCATAATTCTGTATTAATTAATTTGAATGTGGTCCACGAATGCGTAAAAAAGAAAGTCAAAAAAGTGTTTTATTCTTCAAGTGCATGCGCATATCCAGAATATAATCAAATGGATCCAAATAATCCAAAGTGTGCAGAGAAGGATGCATATCCCGCCGAACCAGATAGCGAATATGGTTGGGAAAAATTGTTTAGTGAACGTCTATATTTAGCATATAATAGAAATCATAAATTGGATGTTAGAATTGCAAGATTTCACAATATATTCGGTCCATGTGGAACATATAAAGGAGGAAAGGAAAAGGCACCAGCTGCAATGTGTAGAAAAGCAATCGAAACACAAAACGACGGAGAATTAGAAGTGTGGGGAGATGGAAAACAAACTCGTTCTTTTCTTTATATAGATGAATGTATTGAATCAGTTTTAAGATTTATGAGACAAGATTCATTTTTAGGACCTGTAAATATAGGTTCCGAAGAAATGGTAACAATTAATGAATTAGCAAAAATAGCAATCAATTTAACCGGCAAAAAGATAAATATCAAAAATCTAGCCGGAGAAGAATTTAAACAAAAATATGGGTTTAAATGTCCTACCGGCGTAAGAGGTAGAAATTCAGATAATAAATTATATCATGAAAAAATGGGATGGGAACCTTCACAACCTCTTAAAATAGGAATCGAAAAAACATTTAATTGGATTAATCAACAATTGACAAATTCTTGATAATCCGTACAATATTAATTATGGATAAATTAGAACAGATTCTATCGTTGGTTTCCGATTATATAGAAGAAAAACATTCATCAAAAAAATGGGAAAAAGGCAAAGATTGGGTACAATATGCGGGACCACATTTTTCTGAAAAAGAGTATGTTGCGGCTATTAAATCATTGTTAAATGAGTGGTTGGTACTGGGTCAAGACGTAATAACATTTGAAAATAAGTTTTCTGTATTGTTAGGGAAAGAATATGGTATATTAACAAACAGCGGCAGTAGTTCCAATCTTATAATGATGTCCGCAATGACTTCTAAAAGATTATATAATTTTAAAAAAGGAACCAAAGTAATTACTCCTATTGCGGGGTTTCCTACTACGTTAAACCCAATTTTACAAGTAGGATTCGAACCGATTTTTGTTGATATCGATTTAGATACACTCAACCTTAATTTAGACCAAGTTGAAGAACAGGCAAAAAAAGGTGTAAAAATAATTACATTTGCTCATGTATTGGGAAATCCTCCTAATATGAACCGTTTAATGCATATAGTTAAACAATACAATCTAATATTATTAGAAGATTGTTGTGACGCTCTTGGTTCAACTTACGACAATAAACCATTGGGAAGTTTCGGAGAATTAACAAGTTGTAGTTTCTATCCAGCACATCATATGACAATGGGCGAGGGTGGATTTATTGCATGCAATACAAAGATACAAGAAATAGTTACACGCAGTTTTCGTGAGTGGGGTCGTGGATGTTACTGTATAGGTAAAAAAGCAAATTTGTTAAAGAACGGAAGTTGTGGAAATAGGTTCTCAAATTGGTTGCCAGAATTACCAAATGAAATATTTGACCATAAATATGTATATGATGAAATTGGATATAATTTAAAACCAATTGAATTACAAGCTTCCATCGGACTTGAACAGATCAAAAAACTGCCAGAGATTCATCGCAAAAGAAAAGAAAATCATTCAAGATTGGTTAATATATTTTCTAAATATGAAGAATATTTTTATATTCCAAAAGCAACCATGAATTCAGACCCAAGTTGGTTTGCATTTGCATTAACAATTAAAGATAATTCAAAATTTAAAAGAAAAGATATAGTTGATTATTTAGAATCGAACAAAATTCAAACTCGGCCATATTTTGCGGGAAATATAATGTTACAACCTGCTTATGACGGATTGATTAATAAAAATGATGTTATTAATAAATATCCAAATGCTAGAAAAATTACAACTGACACTTTCTTTTTAGGCACTAGTCCTGTAATAACACATGAACAATTGGACTATGTGGAAAATACAGTTGAAAACTTTTTTAAAAATATATGAGAGTTGCATTTTTGACCGAAATGAATTTTTCTGGAAAAATACCAGAGATGCACAAAAACATGCGAACTGAATTCGCATGGATGTATGCTCTTAATGCCGATCATTTTTATATAGAAAATTGGTCAAATGTTAGCGGTTATGATTACATAATGATAATATTTCCAAAAGGAGAAGTATTTCTAAACGCAGTAGGATCAAAATTGAAAGACGATATCAATTCTAAATCATTATTATTATCTTCTTCAATAATTTTAGATTTAAAGTCAAAAAATAAGTTTGTATGTTCTATACAAGAGGGACCTACATGGTTATGTAATGATTTAGAATTAGTAGACCAATTTAACTTTTACAATAGACTTGTAGAATGTGATATATTATTCGCACATAATACATATGATACATTATGGTATAAAGGATTATTTCCAGGTAAACGAGTTGAAGTAATGCCTACATTAATGATTGAAAATTTAGTAAATAATATTATTCCAACAAAAAATAATAAAGTTATATTAGGTGGAAATTTTAGTAGATGGTACGGCGGATTTCAAAGTTTTATTATTGCCGAAGAATTTCAATGTGAAAAATATGTTCAAACTTCTCATTCAAGTAGAACCGGAGAAGACGATATACCGGGACTATCAGTATTGCCGAGGTTGTTTTGGTACGATTGGATGGTAAATTTATCAACTTTTAAATATGCAGTGCATATGATGCCTACTGTTGCAGCGGGAACATTTTCTTTAAACTGTGCATATTTTGGAATACCATGTATAGGAAATAAAAAAGTGGATACTCAAATAGAGTGTTTTCCAGAATTGTCATTTGATTCAGAAGATGTAGAGGGCGCTAGATACGCAGCAAAAAAATTATATGAAGATGAAAATTTTTACATAAAATGTAGCGAATTCTCAAAAAACGTGTATAAAGATAAATTTACATTAAAGGATTTTAAAAATAAATTGAATAAAATTCTAACAAATATTTAAAAGAAAATAATTTATGAAAAAAATAGTATATGTTACAGGTTGTTTAGGGTTTATAGGTTCTTATGTTACAAGAGAATGTCTAAACAAAGGATGGTATGTAAAAGGAATCGATAAAATTACATATGCCGCACAACCAAATTTACTTGATGAATTTAATAAATATAAAAATTTCAGTTTTGAACAAAAAGACATTTGCGATTTAGATAGATTAATTGATTGTGATTATTTTATTAATACCGCAGCGGAATCGCATGTAGACAACTCTATTAGAAATAGTCAGGAATTTTTACATTCAAATGTAAATGGAGTATATAATATTTTAGAATTAATAAAATTATATAGCAAAAAAGAAAGTGGAACATGTCCTATTTTCTTACATTTCAGTACAGATGAAGTATACGGCGATGTCACTGAAGGAGAACATATAGAAACAGACATATTAAAACCAAGCAATCCTTATTCCGCAACAAAAGCTGCGGCAGACCAATTGATATTGGCATGGGCAAGAACATATAATATTCCATATATCATATTTAGACCTACAAACAATTATGGTATTGGTCAATATGTTGAGAAATTAATCCCAAAAACATGTAAATTTTTAAATATTAATAGAAAAATTGCTCTACATAATAATGGAACTCCTGTGAGAAATTGGTTACATGCGAACGATACTGCAACAGGTGTGATAACAATTATAGAATCAGGTATTAAAAATGAAATATTTAATATTGCAGGTGGATTTGAACAATCTAATATTGTAACCGTAGAAAAAATAATTGAAAAATATTTGGGACATTTACCAATTGATTATAAAGAAAAATATATAGATTTTTCTTTATCAAGGCCAGGTCAAGATGTAAGATATGCTCTTAATGATAATAAATTAAGAAGTTTAGGTTGGAAGCCAGAAAAAAATTTTGATATTGAAATTAAAAATATAGTCAATTACTATAAAGAAAACTTTATTTGGTAATATATGATTATTTTTATTGATATAGATGGAACAATATGTAATACTCCTGATGTTTCGGATTATTCTGTGAGTCATCCCATTAAAGAAAATATTAAAATAGCCAACAATCTATATAATGAGGGACATACAATTATTTATTGGACTGCTAGAGGAACTGTAACGAAAAAGGACTGGCGAGAAGTCACGGAAAAACAACTAAAAAAGTGGAAAGTCAAATATCATGAATTAAGGATGGGAAAACCATACTATGATTTATTTATAGATGACAAAAATATAAATGCCAAAGATTTTAATAAATTACCAATATGAATAACCAAATTTTTCAGAACTTATTTGTTTTAGAATTAGCAAATAATCACTGGGGATCTTTAGATAGAGGTAAAAAAATTGTACGAGAATTTGCTAAAGTTGTAAAATCTAATAAAATTAAAGCATCAATCAAACTTCAATTTAGAGACGTTGACAGTTTTATACATAAAGATTTTAAAAATGAAAATAGTAGATATATACAAAAAACTAAAAAAACTAAACTTACGTTTTTAGAATTTTCTGAATTGGCTGATTATGTTAAAAAACAAGGTTGTATTCCGATGGCAACCCCATTTGACGAGACATCTGTAGATTGGTGCGTCGAATTAAATTTACCTATAATAAAAATAGCAAGTTCAGATATAAACGATTGGATATTAATTAATAAAATAGGAAATACAAAAAAACCTGTGATTATATCTACAGGCGGCGCGAATGATAAACAAATAGATGATGTAATTAAATTTTTTACAAATAGAAATATACCGATTGCAATAAATCATTGCGTTTCAAAATATCCAAGTTTAGATGAAGAACTTGAGCTAAATCAAATAGATTATTTAAAAAATAAATATCCAAATTTAACAATCGGATTATCTACTCACGAATATCACGATTGGCATTCTTCAATGTTGATTTCTTATGCCAAAGGCACTAGAACATGGGAAAGACATATAGATATTCCTTATCCTAAAAATCATGAACAAAAAGAAGTTTCTTCTTATTGCTCATTACCACATCAAATTGATGAATGGTTTAAAGCACATAACAAAGCAGTAATTATGTGTGGAACATCATCGGATGTTCGCAGAATAATTGATGAAAAAGAATCTTATTATTTAGAATCATTATACAGAGGTCTTTATCTGAAAAGAGATATGAAGATGGACGATATAATTACTATTGATGATTTGTATAGTGCAATCCCTTATCAAAAAGAAATAGGACAAATATCATCAAGAGATTTTATAGAAAAGGATTGTATTTTGAATTGTAATATAAATAAAGATGAACCATTATTAAAAACTCATATAAAGTAATAAGATGAAATTATCAGAATATGTTTTCGATTTTATAGAATCAAAAAAAATAGACACAGTTTTTACTGTCTCAGGTGGTGGATGTATGCATTTAGTTGATTCTCTTGGTAGAAATAAAGTAATAAAGTATGTTTGTAATCATCACGAACAGGCATGTGCAATGGCAGCCGAAGGTTATGCAAGAACTTCGGAAAAACCTGGTTGTATTTTAGTAACAACTGGTCCTGGAGGAACAAACTCATTAACAGGAGTTTTGTGTGCATATCAAGATTCTATTCCAATGATTGTATTATCAGGACAAGTTCCAACCGAACAGTTGTCCAATGGAACGGGATGTAGACAAATTGGACAACAAGAATTTAATATAGTAGAAACTGTAAAAACAATGACTAAATATGCAGTTGTAATTACGGATAAAAACACAATTAAGTATGAATTAGAAAAAGCATATCATATTGCAACATCTGGTAGACCAGGTCCTGTATGGGTTGATATACCGTTAGACATACAGGCATCAGAAATAGAACCTTCAGAATTGAGTGGATTTTATTTAAAAGTAATTCCAAATAATAATTTACAAAAGTTTGAAGAATTAAAGTTACTATTAAATAAAAGTAAAAAGCCAGTTATAGTTGTTGGTGGTGGGATAAGATCTTCATTAACAGTAAATCAATTCAAAAAATTTATAGATGAATTGCAAATACCAGTTATGACTGGACCACATTCTGCAGTTGATGTTGTTAATACTGATTACAAATACTATGCTGGTAGATTTGGTTTATTAGGACAATACACATCAAACTCACTAATACAAGAAAGTGATTTGGTTATTTCATTGGGTTCTAGATTAAATCCAAAAATGATAGGTTATGATCAAAATAAATTTGCACCAAATGCAAAAAAGTTTTTGGTAGATGTTGATATAAATGAAATGAACAAATTAAAGTTTAATTCAAAAGTTCAATGGGAAATAGATTTGAAAGATTTTTTTGAAATTGTTTTAGGTAATATATCGAAACCAGACATAGAAACCTGGAGAGATTATGTAGTTAATCATAGATTAAAAGAAAAACTTGTGTTGGAAAAACATAAAACATTAACCGATTATGTTAGCACATATGTATTTGCAAAAGAACTAGAAAAATATTTATCCGATGATTCTATAATAGTTACAAGTGATGGAACTGCCCATGTTGTTCCATTGAAAACTATCAACTTAAAATCTAATCAGAGATTATTTAGTAATGAAGGAACCGCTCCTATGGGATATGGTTTACCAGCGGCAATTGGAGCACATTATGGATCTAATAAACCAATAATTTGTATTGAAGGTGATGGTAGTATTATGATGAATCTTCAAGAACTTGAAACTGTCCGTCATAATAAAATACCATTAATATTATTCATAATAAATAATGATGGTTACTTGTCAATAAAACTAACACAAAATTCTTTCTTTAAAGGAAATTTAGTTGCATCGGAAAAATCATCGGGGGTGTCCATTCCAAAATTTAGTTCAATTGCAGATGTATTCGGTTTTAAATATTTTTCAATAAATAATAATAATGAAGTAAATGATGTGTTAAATAAAGTATTTAATGAAAATTATTTGTTTCCGATTATAGTTGAAGTTTTTTCTGATCCAAATGAACAACACGAACCAAAAGTTCTTGCAAGAGGAATAGATAATAGTGGTAAAATAATACCAGGCGAATTAACAAACATGAATATAAATATTTTTGTGGAGAAGTAATCATGGAATTTAAACAAGTTAATAGTGAAGAACCGGACAAGCATTGGGAATTTGTTTCTGTTGTAGATAAGAGAGTTTTAGATTTAGGATAATGGAGGCGGAACAATTTCAAACATAAACGAATATAATTTTTCTATAAAAAACTTAATTGGGTCAATTTTAAAAAAATTTGTAATGCAATATAAAAAATATATATTAATATCAAAGAATCTACTCATATAGGAATGACAAAATATATAGATAAATATTTATGAAAATTTTAGTCACGGGTTCAAATGGATATATCGCAAAATCAATTATCAATACGTTTAGTAATAAATATGATATAATTAGTTTATCTAGACATGATGCGGATTTAACAATTTCAAATGAAGTAAATAACTTTTTCAAAAAACATAATTTTTTTGATGTAATAATTCATACCGCAATTGTTGGTGGAAACAGATTAATACCAGAAACTGATGTTGTCATTGATAAAAATTTAAAAATGTATTATAATTTATTAGAACATCAAGATAAATATAATAAATTTATATCATTTGGTTCTGGTGCAGAATTATATCAAACTAATACTCCATACGGTTTAAGTAAAAAAGTAATACATGAATCAATGTTGGGAAAACAAAATTTTTATAACATTAGAATCTTTGGTCTATTTGATGAAAACGAACTTCAAACTAGATTTATAAAATCAAATATAATAAGATATATAAAAAAAGAACCCATTCAAATTTATGAAAATAAACTGATGGATTTCTTTTATATGAAAGATTTTTTATCAATTATAGATTATTATTTAAATAATAATATATTAAAAAAAGTTGTAAATTGTTCATATAAAGAAAAATACAATTTGTTAGAAATTGCCAATATAATTAATAATTTAGAGAAATATAAAGTAGATATAATTGATTCAAATATTAAATCAAACGATTATATAGGAGAATATAACTGTGATATTCCATATATCGGATTATTACAAGGAATCAAAAATGTATACAAAAAGGTAAAATAATGAACACAAATTTAACATTTTGCATAAATACCGCAAAAAACGAAATAAATCACATCAAATTATTATTTAAATCGTTAGAAATAAATCTTTCAAGAAAAGATTATGATATTATTGTATTCATTGACAGCGATAACCAAAATACTACAGAATGGTTATTAACACAAAAATCAATATTTAAAAATTTAAAAATAATTAAAAATCCCAATCCGATTCCAATTGGATATCAGAGAAATATCAATCTAATGTTTGAAATGTCAAAGACGGATATAGTCTCTTATATCCAATCCGATATGGTTATTTCAAAAAATTATGATTTAGATGTATTAAAAAATTTAACAGAGAATACTATTATCTCCAGTACAAGAATAGAACCTCCTTTACATCCTCGATCACCGGAGAAAATCACATATGATTTTGGATTAGAACCAACCAAATTTAATTTTGAATCGTTTCAAATGTTCGCATCACAACAAAAACAAAATAAATTAACAGATTATTGGTTTGCACCATTTACATTATATAGAAAAGTATGGAACGAAATTGGTGGACACGATACAATATTTAGACGTGCAAGAGAAGATTCAGATGTGCTCTATAGACTCTGTATGAAGGGTATACAATTTAAACAAGATTGGAATGCAATTGTATATCATTTTACATGTACTTCTTCCAGAGGTAACGAATGGTGGAAACAAGAAAACCAAGAAAGAACACGATTGCAGACTATCGCGGATCAAATAGAAATGATGCGATTTTTAAGAAAATGGGGAAAATTTAAACACGATACTAAACAAAATAAAGAAGATTTTAAATATAACATTTCTATAAATTTTAAAAATTCATTAAACAACGAAAAATTTATATTTGAAAATTATTATTTATTTAATAAAATAAGTATTGATAATGAACACTCATATAATTTATTAAAACATAATTATGATAAACAACATGATGTTGCAAATAAATTATTAAATATATCAGATGAAATATGGCAAAAAACAAAATCTTCATATAGAACTATAGAATTTGAAGATATATTCTCTATGTCGCCAATAGAAGACGATGTTGTTATTACTTTGGATTTAAATCATATTAATCAAAAAATCGTGGAATATCTTCACAAAATGCAAGAAATTATAAAATATTCATTAAATGAAAATGATAATGGAGAATTTGATTTAGAAAATAATATGAATATAAAAGTAAATAAATTGACAAATAGAATTTATGAAAATATAGTTGTAAAAAATCCACCTCTAACATTACCAATAGAATACTTATGATAATAACATTTATAATATTTATTAATATAATATGGTTTGAAACAGAAGCATTTGTTGAATATATTAAATTATTCAAACTCAATTGGTTCAAAGTTAACGAATATTTGACAACAAAAGAATCAAATTTTGAATTAACATATCATTCATATTTATTACAATATCACAGAAACTTTTTTACAAAATTAAT
>Ga0194113_10001033_pt1 | contig 37830 bp, 26 predicted proteins | sample TA2MahC200mmetaG_FD_146193 | JGI IMG/M metagenome (GOLD analysis project Ga0194113, IMG submission 146193) | Freshwater microbial communities from Lake Tanganyika, Tanzania - TA2015017 Mahale Deep Cast 200m | ecosystem: Environmental > Aquatic > Freshwater > Lake | place: Tanzania: Lake... | reverse complement strand
GTTTCGTCGGAAGTCACGTCTGTGGAGAGAATGTAAGACGATCCTTAAATAGGGACGCAGTTCTCAGTGAAGCAGGAACCAAATGCCAATTAGGATTGTCCTAAAAGGGTAAATTTTGGAGAACGGTATTTAGTACACGCGCATCAAGTTAAGAGATGAAATATAGCCGCTGATTATCAGACGGCACTGATTTATAAATAAGTATCGGCGATGTCTGTTCGCTTCGCTCAGCCTCAGACTGGCGCCTTCGCTGGTCTTCGGCTAAATCAGCGGCTCTAAGTCCAGGTTTGGAGTTTGAACAAACGAATATAACAGTTAATGGGAGGTGTTCTGGAACATGCCAGGGAAAAATGAGGATGGGTTTGCAGGAGCAAACCACGTAGAGGTAGGAAAAATACCGCCGAGCTCAGGAAAGCTCAAAGTTGATTTAGAACGTTGCCATCAGTGTGGTCTCTGTGAACTCTTCTGTTCACTTTACCATGAAGGAGTTTGCAGTCCATCTTTTTCTAGAATCTCTCTGTTGAGAAATCCTTTTACTGGGGATGGATTATTGGAAACTTGCCGGCAATGTGCTTATCCGGATTGTTACTTTGTCTGTCCTGTAGGTGCTATTATTATCGACGAAAAGACAGGCGCAAGAGTTATCGTCGAAGAGAATTGTATCGCTTGTGGCAAATGCACTGAAGCTTGTCCTTTCAATAGCAGTAAAACTATTATCAAGTATGACAAGGAAAAGGAAATCTATTTTAAGTGTCATCTCTGTTATGGACGAGAGGAAGGGCCAGTATGTGTTGAGGCATGTCCCTGGAACGCTTTAATCATAGAGAAACCTTGAAAAGGTTCAGAACCTTTTCAAGGTTTGCCCAAATGGAGGTGGAAGAAAAATGAGAAAAGTATGTGGTTGGGTGGGTCAGATTCTGCGAGTGAATCTTTATTCGGCTAAGATAAGTACTATTCCAACAGAGGATTATGTCCCAGGCTATCTTGGCGGCCGAGGTATTGCGGCAAAAATCGCCTGGGATGAACTTTCCCCACAAGTAGGATGTTTCGATGCCGAAAATCCTTTGATGATTATGACCGGTCCTTTCACTGGAACTGTAGTCCCTGGTTCAGGACGGTGTGAATTTTTCGGAGTAAGTCCCCAGGTATATCCTAAACCCTGGTTTACACGCTCGGGTATGGGGGGATGGTTTGGTTCGGAGTTAAAATATGCTGGCTTTGACGGTATCATTATCAATGGGACGGCGGAAAAGCCGGTATACCTCTGGATTGACGATGGCAAGACGCAAATTCTTTCGGCAGAAGAGCTATGGGGAAGAGATACTTACGCCACGCAACATGCTCTGATGAAAAGACACGGTGCAGATGTTAAGGTAGTCTCTATTGGTCCGGCGGGCGAAAACCTGGTGCGTTGGTCCGTGATTCTCAGCGAAACTACTAATGCCGCTGGGCAGGGCGGTCTGGGAGCGGTGATGGGTTCCAAGAAGCTAAAGGCGATAGTAGTCAAAGGTTCAGGCCCAATAAGAATTGCACAGCCGAAAGAACTGCTTGATTTTTGCCAGGCGATTAACCGCGACTGTGTCGCGCAGTTTCCGGTGGCCAAACCCCCTGCTGAGGCCAAGCCTCAGCTAATGCCGGCTTATGGACTAAAAGAAGTGGCTTGTAGTCATGCTTGTTCTTTCTGTCCCTGGCGTTGGGGATGGATGTGGCAGGGAGTGCCTGGCAAAGCCTATCCCGCTATTAACACCAGCCTGATTAAATGTTTAGGCAATGCTTTTCCTGGAAGCAAAGAGAGCGCTGGCACCCCTAAGGGCTGGTATTTGGGAGAAGAAGCTGGGTTAGAAGTGTCCGCTCTAACCAACAAATTTGGCTTGAATCAATGGGATTTAGTATTAGGACTTCTACCCTGGTTAACAGAATGTAAAAGTCGACATCTTATTGATAAAATAGATGGCCTGGAGATTGACCTTAACAATCCCGAGTTTTGGGTGTCACTGCTCAAGAAGATTTCCTATCGGGAGGGAATAGGCAATATTCTTGCCGAAGGCGCGCCTCGGGCCGCCGACATTATGGGTATAGGTCAGGATATCGTGCGCGAATTATATCCGGCTTACGGTTTCGCCGGTCATTGGGATGGCCACGGCGACAAGTTCAACCAGCCCTTTTTTCCTTTCTGGATAGTGTCGGCCATCCAATGGGCTACTGATACCAGAGACCCATTCAGCTCCGCTCATGGCTATATGCAAAATATCATCCTTTTGTCCAAAGCCCTTTCCTGGAAAGAAATCATTTCAATTGGGGAGTTTGTCTATGGTTCTCCTAAAGCATCCGACCCTCACTCCGGCTACGAATTTAAGGCCGAGCCGGCTATCTGGCATCAACATGAGAGCATCTTAAAGGATTCTTTAGCTTTATGTGACCAGAGCTGGCCAAAACTATATAGTTTTAATTCTGATGACCGCTATGCTCGAGTCACCATTCCCCAATACGGCACCATCGAAGGTAAAGCCTTTGAGGCTTATCTTTATCATAAGGTTACTGGAACTGAGATAAATGAGAATGAACTCAGGAAGCGAGCTGAAGCGATTTTCAATTTAGAAAGGGCGCTTCAGGTAAGAAACTATGGGCGTAGCAGAAAGGATGACTTAGCTATAATTCCTTATTTTGAAACTCCAGAGAACATTATTGGCCCTTCAGGAAAACGCGAGTCGCTGGATAGAGAAAAATTTATCACGTTAATGGATAAGTATTATCAGATGCGAGGCTGGAACCCCAAAAATGGGTGGCCTACGGAAGCTAAACTCAAGGAGTTAGGTCTCGCTGATGTTGCAAGGGAATTGGGAAATTTAACTAAGATAGATTAGATACCACGGACTTTATGGACGAACGCGGACGGAACTTGGAAAAGTGGTAATTTGGTAAAACGGTAATTGGGTAAAGTGGTAATTGGGAAATTACCCAAGTTACCCCATTACCAAATTTCCATTTTACCCAATTACCTATATCGTCCGCGTTCGTCTATTAGGTCAGTGGTATCATCAGGAGGAACACAATGCAATCTCTTAATGGACAATGGCTGTTGGCAACTGACCCACAGAATGTGGGGAAAGAAAAACGATGGTTTGAGGGAGGGCCAATTGCAGGCGCCCAAGATTCAACCGTCCCAGGAATCATACAACAAACCTTCCCCGGTTATCATGGCGTAGTTTGGTATTGGCGAACCCTCACCCCCACCTCACCCCTAACCCCTCTCCTCAAGCTTGAAGAGAGGGGGATAGGGGGTGAGAAGGAGAGGGGGCGATATCTTTTGCGCTTCTGGGCGGTGGATTATCTCACCGACGTCTGGTTAAACGGAATATACGTGGGTGGCCATGAGGGCGGTGAGACGCCCTTCGTTCTTGACGTGACAAACGCCATAAAGTTAGGAACCGAGAATCTGCTGGCGCTGCGCGTTCTCAACCCCACCAACGAGCCAATTAACGGCATTACGCTGAAGCAGACGCCGCACAGAAACAAAGTTGTGCCTTATGTCACGGGCGGTTCATACAATCACGGTGGAATTATGCAATCGGTGGAATTGTTATACGTGCCACCGGTGCGAATTTCTGACATCTTCGCGCGTCCTGAAGTGGACTCCGGAATAATTCGTCTCCAGGCAAAAGTTCGGAACGACACCGGTGCGGTAGCGCGAGGTTCATTGACTATGTCCGTGGCTCATGCCGCTGGCGGTAACGCCATAGAAACAGTATCTCTAAAGAACGATTGCGCGCCGGGGGATTCTTTCCACGAAATGGAAATGCGCATCGCTGAACCGCGCCTCTGGAGCGTAGATGACCCATACCTTTACCGGGTCACTGTCCACTTGCGGGTAGAGGACACAGAAGCAGTTACATGGGATGACGAGCAATCGGTGCGTTGCGGGTTCCGCGATTTCTGTTTCAGGGACGGCTATTTTCGGCTCAACGGTCGCCGTATCTTCTTGCGCTCTGCGCATACTGGTAACCACTATCCTATCGGACAGCAACTTCCGCATGACCCAGAATTGCTCCGCCGTGACCTCTACTACGCTAAGACCATGGGCTTCAACATGGTCCGCTTTATCGCCGGGGTCGCGTATCCTTCGCAATTAGACTTCTGTGATGAACTTGGTCTGCTGGTTTACGAAGAATCTTATGCCGGCTGGTGTTTGGAAGACTCGCCCCAAATGGCTGAAAGATTCGACAAATCAACGACGGAAATGATAATGCGTGACCGCAACCACCCTTCCCTCGTGATTTGGGGACTGTTAAACGAAACCCCAGATGACCCAGTCTTCCGCCATGCGGTTGAAGCGCTCCAGCTTGTGCGGAAACTTGACGACACTCGGATGGTGCTTTTGAACAGCGGACGTTGGGACAGAAAATGGAGTATTGGCTCTATTTCCAACCCAGGTTCGACTGTTTGGGAACATCTGCTCGGCGCTGAAGAAAAGGACGCGCCGGATGGACAGTGGAAGACGGGAGGTTATGTAGAGGACGCTGGAGACGCCCATTACTATCCACCTATCCCATTATCAGCGGACTCAATCCGCTTCTTCCGCACGTTAGGTGAGAAGACGAAACCCGTGTTCCTTTCTGAACATGGCAACGGGAGCGAAGTGGACGCTATTCGCGTCATAAGACTGTATGAGCAAACCGGCGCTCCTGAGAATCTTGAGGATTATCAGCAGTATCGGAGTGAAGCAGAAAAATACTCAACTGACTGGGAACGTTTTGGCCTGGACGCCGTTTTTGCTTCTCCCGGCGACTTATTGCTACAAAGCCAGCGTGTCCAGGCTGAACAACGTCTCGTAGGGCTAAACGCCATTCGTTCAAACCCGAACCTTTGCGGCTACAGCTTGACAGGGCTGTGTGACCAGGGGATGACCGCTGAAGGACTATGGACTACTTTCCGTGAATTGAAGCCCGGTATGACGGATGCCATCAGGGACGGCTGGGAGCCTCTGCGCTGGTGTATCTTTGTCGAGCCAGTCAACGGCTATAGCGGACAGCCATTCAAGCTGGAAGCAGTGCTGGCAAATGAGGATGTCCTACGACCAGGCGAATATCCCGTGCGCTTAAAAGTGGTTGGTCCGGATGGAACTGTTTTGGATAGGTCTATCATTTTGCATGTTCCCAACCCGAAATCACGTCCAGAACCGCCTATGGTTTTGCCTGTTTTCTCCGAAGTAGTCAAAATAGATGGCCCGGCAGGAAAGTACGACATCGTGGCGTACTTCGAGCATGGAGCTGCACCGATTGGCGGCCGCTCACACTTTTTTGTCTCAGAACCGGCTTCTTTACCTTCAGTAGACACGGAAGTCACCGTTTGGGGTGATGAGGAGCGCCTTGAGACCTGGCTTAAAAACAGAGGCATCAGTTGCCACCGTTTGGTTGACCCGGCGCCCCAGGCGCGTGAAGTAATCCTTGTAGGTGGACTTTCTGGCGCGCCCGGAGATTTAGATGCGTTTCGCGAGTTGGTGAGACGAATTGTCCAGGGTAGCACCGCCATCTTCCTGACGCCAAAGGCTTTCAAAAGAGGTGATAAACTACTGGGTTGGTTGCCATTAGCAAAGAAAGGCTCACTCCGATGGACGCAGGGCTGGGCTGCTGGACGAGATGACTTCGCCAAAGCACATCCAATCTTCGATGGACTGCCATCGAAGGGACTATTAGAACCAATCTTCTACCGGGATTTAATCCCTGGGGAAACTTATGACGGACAGGATATGCCAGTGGAGTTGGTAGCGGGCGCATTTGCCGTAGGTTCTTATCAGCCAGGAGGCTACTACTCCGGCATGCACATCGCAGTATACCCGTTAGGCGCAGGACGTTTCATCCTCAACACACTGCTATTGATAGAGAACCTTGGACAACACCCAGCGGCGGACAGATTAGTACTGAACTTTCTCTGTTACGCGGCCACAAACACTGATAAGCCCCTGGCGCCTCTGCCGGTAAACTTCGAAGAGCAACTCAGGGCTATGGAGTAATGATGAGAGCATAAGTTAAAATGCCTACAATGTCTACAAGGCCTACATTGAAGCAATTATTTTTCATTGTAGGCAATTGTAAATGTAGGCAATTTAGGCAATAGCGAATGCGCCGGCAATTCATCTCCACGCTACCCCCTCCTTCCCCTCCAGAGGAGGGGACGGCGGGAGATTTCTTGCTTTTTCCGCGTAAGAAATGAAGACTAAATAACTTTCGGCGTAGATGTTTTGATTTTGCCATAAGCCTAAGGCGTCGGTGAACGAAGTGAATACTTCCACTTGGAAATAAAAGGAGACATTATGACTGACCGTGAAAGGTTTCTTGAAACAATGAGCTTTGGAACTCCAGACCGCATCCCATACTGGGAATTTGGCGTGCATGGACAGGCATTGGCGCGATGGCATAATGAAGGCTTGCCACGCAATGTCAGCCTGGAGGAATATTTTGGCTTGGACAAGCGGGAGCGCATTGCGGTTAATTTTCAAATGTGGCCGGAGTTTGAACAAAAGGTGCTCGCCGAAACTGATGAGTTTCAAATCGTCATCAAGCAGTTTGGCATGAAACAACGGCGATGGAAGGACGGCCGCATCGGAATGCCTGAGTTTTTGGAACATCCGATAAAAACGCGAGCGGATTTTCAAAAGATGAAACGGCGATATGACCCCGATTCTCCACAGCGTTATCCGCAGCCGTGGGATGAGTATATCAAACGATGCAAGGAGCGAGATTATCCGCTATATGCGCAGGCATTTCGGCACATTGGATTTTTCGGTCCGATTCGGAATTGGATGGGATTGGAACCGTTGCTTTTTGCATTTTATGATGACCCGCTGTGGGTACATGAGATGATGAAATTTATAGGCGATTTTTTAGTTGCGATGGCGGAACACATCGGGCCATATATTACATTGGATTATTTAGTTTTCTTTGAAGATATTGGATTTAAGGGTTCTACGCTGATTTCACCCAAGGTTTTCCGCACGTTCATGATGCCACACTACCGGCGGGTGACCGACGCATTTCGCAAATACGGCACGGACATATTCTTCGCCGATTCCGATGGCTGGAATGATAACCTCATCCCGCTCTGGATGGAATGTGGAGTCAACGGCTATTCGCCGATGGAGGTCGCGGCTGGAGGAAAAGGACCAGTTGAGTTAAGAAAAGAATACGGACGCGATTTACTGCTTTACGGCGGCATGGATAAACGCGTCTTAGCCCAAGATAAAGAAGCAATCGAAAAGGAAGTGTTGAGCAAATTGCCCTATATGGTTGAAAAAGGCGGATATATTCCGACAATCGACCACGCAATTCCTCATGATGCCTCGTTTGAGAATTATGTCTATTATCGTCAACTTATCAGGGAGGTTGCTGAAGGCGGCAAGTGATGAGTGATGAGTGAACAGCATTATCACTCATCACTCATCACTTATCACTTAAAATAGTTCCTCCCAACCGCCGGAGATACTATTTAAAATCTCTTCATCTGTTCGAGCGTCATTCTTCCAGATGCCAAATGACGGATGCCTGGTATAATCAATCGGACGAGGTTTGCGACGCAAAAGTTTTTTAATAACGCTCTCAATAAAATCCTCAATCGAAAGACCTTCAGTATCAGCAAGGTTTTTTAAATCTTCATATTCTTCTTGAGATAAAGTGTCGATATATTGAATGCGTGGCATTGAAAACTCAACTCCTCTGCTTCCGTAAGTTAATAGTCTATTCCATATGGAAGATAAGCAGACGCTAAATCGTCTATTTCCCCACGGCAGCGCGATACATCGCTGCCGTAAATTGACCAATTGATTCGACTTTGCCGTTTAATATATCTTCGACTATTCTTGCAGATTTTAACGGCATGGACTCCTGTCCACATTCTGGACAGACATTCATCGTTAAATTTCGAATTACAATAGGTTCACCATTTTCCCTGTAAAAAATTCGTTCAACTTTTATTTGCTTCATTGGAACAACACATCCATTCGGACAATCCATTTGTCATCCTCCAATAAATTCCCGAACTAACTCATCTATTTCCTTCAGTTCCTCCCCAAGCATCTCCCTTACCATCGCCCTCAGTTTCCCGATACTTTTAATTTCGCCCGCACCACCGGATTGAACCCAGTCAGCTACCTTCTGGCTACACTCTTTGCCCAATTCGGTAAGCCGAAGGTGTCTGGAATCAGAAGTTTTAAACTGGGGGATGGAAAGTTCAAGGACTTTTTTACAAATGTCACGAGGCCCCCACTGCCCACGGGTTTGCATAGGCTTAATCATCCCATCAATGAGAGGCGCATTCAGCATGGCTGCCAAATAGTAAGCCTCGTCTTCCCTACGGGATTCGAAGTAGTAAGTTTTGTAATCTGCAAGAAATCCTTTCGCTTGTATACTTTGTCCACCGATATCAAATTCAATCGGACGGCTTTCCACTGCACAGGCGCAGAGATAAGTGCCGGAGGTGTTATAAAACACACGATATTTTGCCTGTGGGTTTTGAGAAGTCAAACCATGAACTCGGTCTAATCGCTCATAAATATCCATCCGCTCCGCTTTGGCACCTCGCCGATTTTCCCATTCTTCTTGCGCTTTTTCAAGCCATTGGGCAAGGTTCAAGAATCCCTTTTTACGGGCTTCGTCAGCAGTAATCAGCTTATAACCCTTTCCAGATGACTCAATAGGGAGCACTATAAGGCGGTAATCTAAGTGTCCAAAAGGGACAAGGTCAGTGGAAAGCAAAGTAGCATAAAGAAACTCACTTTCCACGTTGCCTTTCATAATAAGCCCTTGATAGGCGTCTTTGGCTTCCTTCTTCGCGCGTTCGGAACTTTCAAGGGGTGGAAGCGAAGGGTCAAAACCGAGAGGGGATGTCCTCACCTGGACAAACCAGAATGAGCGAGGGAATATGGATGCTCCAACACGGAAATACTTTTTGTAATAACTTGCTTTTGACTGAATGGTGCCCTCCTCTGTTGACCAGAACGAACGTTCGCCCACCTTGTTGAGTCTCCACTGCACATTCTCAACGGTGAGACCTTGTTCGGCTTCATCCAGAGCGGTGTTTCGTCGTTGCAGTTCTCCGCTGAGTTTCTGACCGGCTATCGGATACGAGACTTTTGCGTCTCTTTCTTTTTGGGCAAAGAGGACACAGGAGGGGACGTTGAACAGTGGTTTGACTTCTTCCAAATCCCAGGATTCTCTGAAGGCTAATCTTACACCTTTGAATTTTCCCTGTCTGAGTGCGTCATGTTGGTCGGCGGTAAAGACGCTTCTTGGGAGGACGAAGGCAATCGTACCGCCTTCTTTCAGGTAAAGGTCAGCGGTGCGGACAAAGAATAGAGTCCCTAATTCTAAATGGGTTATAAGTTCACCTCTTCCTGAGAGGAGCCCATAAGTTTCCGTAATTTGCTTTTTCAGAAACTTCTGATAATCAAGTTGTTCGACATACCGATATGAAAGCCACGGCGGGTTGCCAATAACGATATCGAACTTCCCTTTCAGGAACAGGGGTTTGTAGATATTCTTGAGTACAAAAGCCCAGATGGTGTCCCTTCCGACCTCAATGAATGCCTTCAGCGTTTTGGCTATGCCAAAGAGAGTTTGTACGATGACATTGTTTTCTGCAAGAGCGGGGTAGTGAGCTTTGAGGAAGTTAAAAAACTCTCCTTGAGCAATTTGCTTTCCAGCATTTTGCGCCGCATATTCTCTCGCCGCATCGATGGCTTCATCATACAGAGCGGGGCTATCCAGCAGCGTTTCTGGCAGATATATCGGTTTCCCATCGACCAATACTTCATAATCGGCGTCAGTTGTCGGCGCCCACCGTTCAGGCAGTCTGATGGTATCTGAAAGATAGATAGGAATGCTTATCTTGCCCTTCCGTTTTTTAATAAGGTCACCTAAAGCTAAGATATAGTTCGTCTTCGCCACGATAACAGCTAACGGATGGATATCTACGCCTGCGACAGAACTAAGGATATGTTTCAGCGTATCAACGGAATCTCCCAGACAATCCCTCTTTTCCCGCACAGCAAGGTAGAGAAAAGTCCCTGAACCACAAGCCGGGTCAAGAAGCGAGCCATCTGGTTTACCATCAAGGAGATTTTGAACCATCCGATGCGCGAGCCAGTCGGGTGTGTAATATTCGCCTAAGTCATGGCGGGTCTTTGGGTCAACAAGTTCCTGATAAAGGGATTTGAGCACGTCCTCCGAAAGTTCTCTGAGGTTGTAGTTCCGAAGGATGCTTAAAAGCTGTCGGGCGATTTCTACCCCCGTCGCCGGGGGGGAGTGAGGGGGGGCTTCTTTCCGGGCAATCCACGAGAAGAAATCCTCTTCGAGAAAGTTTTCTATGCCTCTATCCTTGAAGAACTGACCTTCCAACACGGAAAGAATTTGAGCATTATTTAGCGAACTTTCCGCTTCTGCAAGACGACTCCACGCCATGAGCTTGGCAAGGGTAGCAAGGTAAGTATGTCTGATAAAAAGCTCTTCTTCGGCAACCGAAGTTCCGTAAACAATGCGCAAATATTTCTCCCAGCTTTCATAGACGATAAATTCAGATTTGCTTTTGAGGCTTTTCCACAGGGAAAGCAGAGTTTGGCTTACGACTTGAAAGGCGTGGCTTTTTACTCCAAAATCTTTGACAATATTTTCGGTTTTGGGGGAAAGAGGTTCCTTCCGCAGAAAATATCGTTCTAACCAGAAATACACTTCCTGCGCCTTGATGGTTGACAGGTCCACCAGTTCAACAAGTTCGAGTTGAATCTCACCAGGCTTGCCCTCGAACGCAGTGAAGGGTTGAATTTCCGCTTCAGTTATATCCTCAATTTTGGGTGAATAGATAGCGAAATTTATGCCATCGGTAGCAATGCAGAGATACGGCGTGTGCCACTGGCAGCTAGCTGCCAGTGGCGTCTCTTGAGACCAAAGGCAGGCGACATATTTCCTCAGTTGCTCTTCCGCCTCCGTTCGCATTTTGGTCAAATCTCTCTCAAATTCGATAATCAAGTTGCCGAACAGTTCATCAACCCTTCCCTTTAAGATACCGTCTTTCTGCTTGACTTTAATGTATTTTTCAACACCTGAAACATAATCCTCAATGAAGCCCGGCTGAACACCGAAAAGCTCATTCAGAAACAGTAAGAAGCGTTGGGACTTAGCGGATTCACTGCTCTGCGACTTTACCGATTCAAGGTAGTTGGGAACGATTTGCTCCCACTTTAGCTCGCGTGCTTCAGGCATACGCGCGGATTTTTCATAAAGTTTACTCTCTTTTTTCATCTTTCCTCTTCTTTTCTTCCAACCTTTTCTTTTTTTGCTTTTTACGTCTTATTTCGGTAATAGCATCTTCCATCTTCCATGCGAAGTGGATTTGGTAATGGCGTTTAATTTTTGGCTTAACGAGTGGTCTTAGAAATGCTATAATCGTGGCATTTCCACTCACTCTTGCATGAGATTGGAGGTATTGTTATGAGTCGGTTGTATAAAGATGGTCTAAGGCTGCGGTTGGTCTTAAATAAGCGAGAGCGGAAAACTCTAACCCATATTCTCAACCGCAGTGATAAGCCGTACCAGCGAGAACGAGCTGCTGCAAAAAAAGAAAAGTTCCATCATAAGAAACACTATGGAATTACTTTTTCTTTTCGGAAAAGAAAAAGTTTGATTCATAGCTTGATATCTCCTTCGCCAAACGACGTCCAATTTCAAAAGCCGCGGCGATTCGGATAATTTTGACATCCGCGATTCCTTTGAATTCCAAAAATTTTTCCAACGGTTGATTAGCCATACCGTAAAATGAATCAAATTTCTCAAGAATTTCTTCAGCGATTTTCTCGGCTGGCTTTCCCTTGACGCCTGTAGATATGAGAATAGCCAAAAGCTCGGCGTCTGATAGGGTATCAGCGCCCTGTTCTCGCAATTTTCCTCCAGGATGATGCCATTTTTTCGTCATATAGCTAAACCTCTCAGTTTCGACTCCATAAATCCAAACATATAAGAATTTTCTTGACTTACAGCCAATTATAGCGTAAGATTTTATTTAAGTCTAACATCTCAAGTGTAGATTGTCAAGGGCATGTTTCAGAAAAAGGTTATATTTCGGCAGATAGGGGCATCCCCCCGTGTACGGGGGGAATAGAGGGGAGGAATGGAAGGATGGAAGGATGGAAGACTGGGCACCCATCCTTCCAATCTTCCATCCTTCCAGCCCGAATTCTGGCGAATTCGGCTACGTGTCAACTAATTTTTGAGAAAATTTGATACAGACCAAAGGAGTGTATTAATGACACCAAATACATCTTTTGAATTTTACCCAGGCGGAAAATATGATGAAAATATTCCTACTATCGAATCCGTATTGGGATATGCCATCGGTGAGCGGCTCTCCCGACATGCAGACATTGAGAAATATATTACCGCTATAGCGAATAGCTCGAAGAAAGTGGAATTGCATGCTTACGGCAAAAGCTACGAAGATAGAACGCTGTATTATTTAGTTATCAGTTCTCCGAAGAATTTAGCAAAAATTGAAGCGATAAAATCAAATCTTGCCAAGCTATCTGACCCCAGGCTTATCAAAGATGATGGAGAATTGGAAGCCATCGTTCAAAAGACGCCTGCGATTACATGGGTGGGTGCAAATGTCCACGGACGAGAACATTCCGCAGGGGAAGCCGCTATGCTGTTGGCTTATCAACTGGTAGCGGGCAAGGATGAAATTACAAAGCAGATAATCGAAAATACTGTCGTTATCATTGACCCGCTACAAAACCCCGATGGGCGTGAGCGCACGGTGAATTATTTTTATTCTGCTTTCGGCATCAAGCCCAATCCTGACCAGAATGCAGCAGAACATGAAGAACCATGGCCATCTGGCCGCGGCAATCATTACTCGTTTGACTTAAATCGCGATTGGTTTCCGCTGACTCAGCAGGAGACGGTAGCAAAGGTCAAAGCCTATTTAGAGTGGCATCCGCAGGTGTACGTTGATTTGCATGAGATGGGACATGACAGCAGTTACTATTTCCTGCCGCCGGATTTGCCCATCAACGCCAATTTTTCCGATATCGTCAAAAAATGGTGGAATATCTACGGAAAAGGCAATGCGGACGCTTTTGACAAAATGGGGTGGGAGTATTACGTCAAAGAGGTTTTCGATGCGTTTTATCCTGGATATGGCGAATGTTGGCCGACATTTCATGGAGCGACCGGGATGACTTACGAACAGGCAGGCGTCCGCGGCATATCCATAAAGCGAGATGATGATACTACTTTGACTTTTCGAGAAGCTCTCCATCACCATTTCATTGCGTCAATGGCCACCTGTCAAACTACGGCGACGCATAAAGACGAACGTCTGCGGGATTTCTACCTGTTTCATAAAAACGCAATCGAAGAAGGAAAAACAGACCTGTCCCAACGAAATCGGAACTCTATCAAAGAGTTTCTCATTGTACCTGGCGAGAAAGCATTGAATGCGGAAAAGTTAGTGGGCAAGTTGATAAACCAGGGCATTGAAGTCAAAATTGCCGAATCCGATTTCACCAACCAAAGGGCGCGTAACTATACCAATAATCGTCTTGAAGAGCGGAATTTTCCCGCAGGTACTTACATAGTACGGCTCGACCAGCCGACGCGACAATTGATTAAAGCGCTGTTTGAAAAGGAAGCGGAGCTTAGTGAAGATTATATTAAGCGGGAATTAGAACGGCGGAAAAACAGGCTTCCCAGTCAAATGTACGATGTCACGGCATGGTCGCTGCCGCTTGCCTTCGATGTGGATGTATACTGGACAGAGGAATTTTCAGAAGTCAAAGCGGCAGATTTATCGGAAAAACCACGCAGAAAGGGTACTATCCCACAAAAAGCGTCCATCGCCTATCTGCTCAGGTATACGTCGAACAGCGCGGTGAAATCGTTGATTCAATTGCTACAAGGGGAATATCGCGTTCATGTAGCGAGTAAAGAATTCACGCTGAACGGCGCGAAATTCGAGCGTGGTACGATTGTCATTAAACTACGAGAAAATAAATCTGACCTGCACGATAAGCTAATGCAATTAGCAGATGCATACGGCGTCGATTTTGTTCCGACAGATACCAGTTGGACGGAAGAGGGCATCAGCCTCGGCAGCGGCAACGTCGTCTACCTGAAAAAGCCCAAAGTCGTTTTGTTGTATAACATGCCAACTTCTGCTCTTTCCTACGGTTGGCTTGCTTACCTATTTGAGCAGGAATATGGTTTAGAATTCACGGCCGTCAGCCATAGTTTTCTGCGGGATGGTGACTTGAAAGATTACAACGTCATCATTCTGCCGAGTGGTTCTAACGGCGAATACGATAGGTTCATCGGCAAAGATGGCGTGAATCGTCTGAAGCAATGGGTATCTGATGGCGGCACACTCGTTGCGCTCAAAAGCGCATCCGCTTTCCTCACACGCGAAGAGTTTGGAATGACTACCTCAACCTTAATCAAGGACTTGAGAAAAATTGAGAAAAAAGAGGAGAAGAACAAGAAAGAGCCAGAGGAAAAGAAACACCCTGAAAAGGCGGAAGCTAAAGAAGAACCAGTGCCGTATGAATTCAGACCATTTCGCGTCCCCGGCGCGATTGTAAAAGTCAAATTAGACCAGAATCATTTTCTGACCTACGGATATGGAGAATCGCTAAACGTGTTGGTCGATTCTGAATACCTATTTTCACCCAGCAAACAAGGATGGAATGTGGCGACATACTGCGAAGAGAAGGAACTGCGTGTCAGTGGATTTATCTTTCAAGAGATGCAAAAAGCGTTGCCCGGACAGGTTTATTTAGTCGATGAACCGACCGGTCGCGGACACGTAATCCTCTATGCAGATGACCCGAACTTCCGCGCTTACTGGGATGGTTTGGGTAGATTGTTTTTTAATAGTATATTGTTCGGACCAAGTTTACGACGGTAAAGGGGCAAAACGGTTAAACGGCAAAACGGCAAAACGGCAAGATGGTTAAACGGCAAAATTGCCGTCTTGCCGTCTTGCCCTCTTGCCCTTATAATGGAAAGGAGAAAATCATGAGTATCTTCACAGGCATCATGGGAATGTTTCTTGTGGTTGGGTTGGCAATCTGCATGATGGGACAAGCGGGATGCCCACTTATGCCAGTTGAACCTCCCAGTGAAAATGTAGAAGTCAAAAAAATCAAGGTCAACGAATCATTCGTTATCGAGCTCAAATCTAATCCCACAACAGGATATAGCTGGAAGGCTGATTTTGACGAGAATTTTCTTTCTTTAGTCAAATCGGAATCTGTACCCGATTCGCCAGAACTAATCGGCAGTGGAGGTATAGAGAAATTTACCTTCACCGGCTTGAAGGCAGGGACTACGGAAATCACGATGAATTACAAACGCTCCTGGGAAGAGGAAAGCATAGAAACACCGGTTTTCAAAGTAATAATCGAGTAGTGGCAGTGATTGTGTGCTTGCCTTTATAGCCGCTGATTTCCAGAAGGCGCTGCTTGGAATGGTCTTTAAAATCAGCGATGTCCGATAATCAGCGGCTATATCATAGCTTTATAGCCGCTGATTTCCAGAAGGCGCTGCTTGGAGCAGCCTTTAAAATCAGCGTAGTCTGATAATCGGCGGCTATATCGGAGCCTGGGTAAAATTGGAAAAACACGAATCAGAACTGACTAACAAAATAGAACTTTTGACCCAAATTCGCGCCTCAATCAGTGAAGTGGGATTGCAGAATAACTACTGCGAAATGAAGCGGGAACTGGAAAAGCAGATGTTTTACCTGAAAATCAGGGACATCTTGAGCGCACAATTGCATTCTACGCTGAATGTCGAATCTATATATGAAAATATGCGCAAACTAATGGTCAATCTATTGGAAGTAGAAATTTTTCACATCTTTTTTTACGCTGGTGACGAGCAGTTTCACTATTTAGGAATCGCAGATGGCGTGCCGGATGATACTATCAAAACGGTCTTGTCTCAAAATCGGGATGAATTTATAGTCAATGCTATGAAGTCGCCCGCGGCATCAGGAATGCGAAATGCGGAATGCGGAATCATTCCTCAATTCCCAATTCCGGGGATTCCGATGATTGTCGATAGCCGGGTTAAGGGCGTTATGACAATAGAAAAACTGATGAATCAAAGACAGACGTTTGATGTAGAAGATGTTGAGTTACTAAAGATTTTAATGAATGAAGCCGCGATAGCTTTGGCAAATGGGTATGCTTATCGACAATTAGAAGATGTCGCCATGAAAGATGGATTAACAGGTCTATACAATTACCGCTATTTTCAGGAAAGGCTCAATAAAGAAGTGGAACGGAGTATACACCACGCCAGTCCGTTGTCATTGCTGATGGTGGATGTGAATAAATTCAAAATTGTCAACGATGCCTACGGTCACCGACAGGGCGATGAAACGCTCAAAGATTTGGCAAACATCTTACGAAGCAACGTCCGTAGCGTGGATGTGCCAGCCCGATATGGCGGAGATGAATTTGTAATCATCTTGCCCGAAACTGACGCAAAAAGAGCCGCCATCGTCGCCGAACGAATTAAAAAATCCGTTGTGTCACATCAATTTCATAAAGATGATGAATCCGTACAACTCACAGTTAGCATCGGTATTGCTTCTCTACCGCCGGTTATGACCAAGGAAGAGTTAATAGACGCGGCGGATAGAGCACTTTATCGTGATAAACAAAAAGTGAAACGTGATGCGTGAAAGTGAGTGGTAGACTTCCGAAGTCTCGAAGACTTCGGAAGTCTAAGTATTGCTTATAGAGGTGAGAAATCATGGGTAATATTCGGGAAACATTAATCGAAAGTTTACAGCGAATTGAGCCAGCTTCAGACCCAGATATCAGTCTGGCATTCATCCTGAAATCTCATGCGTTGGAAAAACAGCGATATTACCGCGCGCTTGCGGATTATTACACAAAACGGTATGAAATGTCGCCAGACCAATTTTATCAAGAGAGAATCGCGGATAAAGACCATAGCTTTGAAGATGAAGAAACTTATTTTGACTGGGTTACGGCGCTTCAAAGCATAAACGAAATGGAAGCAGAAATAAAAAAATTAGAGGAAATCATATTCGATGCAAACGGTCACCGAAATTTTATCTGATGCCAATGATGCTCTTTCTCTATATAGTTATTATCAACGATTGGATGTTGTGAATCGTGGAGCACATCACCTAAAAGTGCGAATTTATATACATAATGCTCTCTTCGTTCAAGTCAATCGTAATGAATTAGCATCACTGACGAATTTTGTCCTGATTTTTAGAGGGAAAAGAATCTATGGTAGAGATGAATTTCAAGGAGACTGGCATCGACATCCTGAGTCTAATCCCAATTATCACGATACCAGTATCGACGAGAGTAGACCGGTTACTCTACTTGGATTTTTGAAAGAAGTGGATAGGATTTTGCAAAACAGAATATTCGTTCAAACAACGGATTGCCCAAAAACGGAGGGAAAAATGGAACAGTTGATACAGATAGAAGGTGAACCAAAATCTAACGAAATAAGAAAAATCGCCGCAAAGTATATCGGCAAAGGGCATAAAACGTACACGCCAACTCAGGTGGTCACGAAAAAGGCTGAAGGAGTGTATTTATGGAACGCAGAAGGAAGTAGATTGATAGATTTTGCCGCCGGGGTTTTAGTTGCTAATCTTGGACACAATCATCCCGATTTTGAAGCCGCCTATCAGAAATACACCGCTGGCATGCCTCGGTCTTCTTACAATACCTTCACGGAACAGGAAGTCTATGCCGCTAAGCGGCTCATTGAAAAATTAAACTGTCCGCGGCTTCAGAAATTGCTGTGGGCGGATTCGGGTTCTGCGGCAATCATAAAGGCTATGTGGGCAGCGCAACATTATCAACCTGATAAACGTATCATCGTGGCGACGAGGTATGGCTTCCACGGCAAGAAAGGTTTAGCTGGAGATACAACCGGCGACAAGAGCGCTAACCCAAACGTCAGGTTTATCTCATTTCCGATTTGCGATTACTGCACCCTGGTTCCCGAAGAGAAAAAACGCCAGGAGGAAGTTTGTAAACCCATCTATGAAGCGGAGTTGAAAAAACTTCAACAAGAATCCCCCAACGACATCGTTCTGCTCATTACTGAACCGTATCTCGGCGCGCATGGATCATTTCACCCCCCCAAATGGTATCATCAACTTTTGAATCGTTGGTGTGATGAAAACAAGGTCACATTCATTCTGGATGAAGTTCAATCTTGTTATGGACGGACGGGCGAGATGTATGCGTTCCAAAAATATGGCATTGAGCCGGATATCGTCGTACTTGGCAAAGGCCTCGGCAATGGAGAGCCAGTCGCCGTTGCAGTGGGTAGAGCTGAAATCATTGATATACTGAACTACGGCGAAGCATCTGACACCTATAGCGGAAACCCGCGCGCGTGTGCATCAATTTTAGCTGTGCTGGATGTCTACGAAAAAGTTCCCGTTGTGGAGAATTGTCGAAAAATCAGCCCTATTATCGAAGCAGGGCTCAACCGATTGAAAAACGATTTCGAGTTTGTCGCCTTTGTGCGGGGCGAGGGCTTAGTTTGGGGACTTGAGGTGAAAGCCGACAAAGGCCGAACAGCTTCTGAAATCGCCAACGAATGTGTGTACCGATGCTACAAAGAAGGATTGCATCTGATGGGGCCGTTAGCTGAAAAAGTGTTGCGAATTTCTCCGCCGTTAATTATTTCCGAAGAAGTGGCGCAGGAGGGATTGCAGTTGATGTACAATGCTTTTCAGAAAATGGTTTAGTAGGCTTTATGTTAATTGAATAATTCGGCAATGTCAAATTCGACCGGAGACTCACTATTGAATGTTCAACCCTAAGCAAGTGGGAGGGACAATCTACAGATGGTATTCAAGGCATAAGCCCAAGCGGGTCCTCTCCCACTGCTGACCAAGAATCAGTGCCACAAGTCCCATTTTCCGCCTCCCTCGTTTTGATTTTGGTGTCTGGATAGCTAATACTCAGGGAAGGGAAGGAAGGGATGGAAAGGAAGGGGGAAAACTATTCCTGATTAATAAAGGTCAGTGAAGTAAAGGATTATCTCTGGAAGCTTGGTAAACCAAAATAGTTCTAATTTTATCCGAAATATCGCAACAGTGCAAGATTATTACACCCATTGTGAATAGAAATTCCTCAGTGTTTCTTTTGATTAAAAAAAGAAAAGTTTGGATTGTGAAGAAAAAACTTGACAAATATACAATGAGTTCGGTATAATATTAAAACTTTAATGTGATATAAGGAACTGAAATGCAAAATTTTGACCTGCTCACCAATTTAATATCCAAAGCAAACTGGTATGGAAACCTGTATGTCTATGCTTTGGATATCATTTTGGCCATAATTATCATCATACGTGCCATCAGCAACGATGGTGGGCAGGCGCGGACAACCCCTTAGCCTCCTTTTCTAAGGGGGAATAGGCGGTAAAATATCGGAAATGAAACTAAATAAAATTTAAAGCCCATCATCGGAAAAGTATTTCGATGATGGGCTTTTTTGTTATGCTGTCTAAGACTTCCGAAGTCTTAAAGACTTCGGAAGTCTAGGTAGTTGTGACGAATAAACTTTACCGTTGAGACAACGGTGTGGTCATTTTACTTGTGGCTAGAGGGCAAAACGGCTACACGGCTACACGGCACGGGAGATTGATGCTTGTTGCTTGATGCTTGATGATTGACAAAATATGCCTCAATCGACCATCGACAATCAACAATCCAATTGCCCTCTTGCCGTCTTGCCCTCTAGCCTCCTTACCATTTTGCTATACACCAGCATACGGTTGTAAATAGTAAATTTAATAATCAACATTACCTAAAATATATGGAGGTATACAAAAATGTTTAAAGAAGTACAAACATCCAAACTAAATTTTCCAGAGATGGAAGAACGAGTTTTAGATTTTTGGCGGCAGAATGACATTTTTCCAAAAAGCATGGAAGAACGCAAAAATGACCCTCCCTTTGTTTTCTTAGAGGGTCCGCCGTTTGCCAATGCGATGCCGGGTGTGCATCATGTATTGGCGAGGATTTTAAAAGATTGCGTTTGTCGCTACAAGACGATGACAGGACACTATGTGCATCGAAAAGCCGGCTGGGATACTCATGGTCTACCCATTGAGTTTCAGGTTGAAAAGCAATTGGGTATCAAAAATAAACAGGAGATTGAAGAATATGGTATTCCGAATTTCATTGAGAAGTGCAAGGAGAATGTGTTCACTTATGAGCAAGAATTCCGCAGGCTGACTGAACGCATCGCTTTTTGGGTCGATTTGGATAATCCTTACATCACACTTGATAACAAGTATATCGAGAGCGTTTGGTGGATTTATAAACGCTTTTGGGAAAAAGGGATGTTGTATGAAGGCCTGAAGGTTCAGCCATACTGCCCGCGTTGTGGAACTGTGCTTTCCAGTCACGAAGTCGCTCAAGGTTATGAGGAAGTTGAAGACCCATCTATCTTCGTAAAATTAGCTGTCAAGGGTCAGGAAAATACATTCTTCCTTGTGTGGACGACTACTCCCTGGACGTTGCCATCGAACGTCGCGTTAGCTGTCGGCGGAGATTTCGAATACGCACAGGTGGAATACAAAGGTAGCAAACTTATTTTAGCGAAGGAGTTATTGGGCGCAGTTTTGGGATACGAAGTTCCTGAAGTGCAAAAAGTTTTTCGAGGCCGTGATTTGCTCGGTTGGGAATACGAACCGTTGTTCCGCTTCGTCGAACCGAACAAGAAAGCCTACTACGTCGTCGAAGGAGATTTTGTTACTCTCGACGAAGGCACTGGCATCGTCCACATGGCTCCTGCTTTCGGGCAAGATGATTACGAAATGTCGCAAAAGTACGATTTGCCGGTGGTACAATTGGTCGATACCGAAGGCAAATTCACTCCTGAAGTTAAACCTTGGGCGGGACAATTTGTCAAAGACACTGACCCAAAGATTATTGAGAATCTAAAGGAACGCGGGCTGCTTTTGAAAAGCGGGTTGTATTCACACAATTATCCTTTCTGCTGGCGTTGCGATACGCCGTTGCTATATTATGCGCGGAGTTCGTGGTTTATCAAAACGACGGCATTCAAAGATAAAATGTTAGAGAAAAATCAGGAAATCAACTGGTATCCTGAATACATCAAAAACGGCCGTTTCGGCGATTGGCTTGAAAACAATGTCGATTGGGCGCTAAGCCGCGAGCGTTACTGGGGCACGCCACTGCCGATTTGGCAATGCTCTTGCGGTTATGTCCATTGCATCGGTAGCATTGAGGAACTCAAAGAGATGGGCGAGATGGCAAGACGGCAAGATGGCAAGACGGCAGGACGGCAAGATGGCAAGGATGCAAATGGTGTACCCGACGACATCGAATTACATCGTCCTTATATCGACGCAGTTGTATTGGAATGTCCCAAATGCAATGCTGAGATGCATCGGGTTCCTGTTGTCGGCGATTGCTGGTTCGATTCTGGTTCCGCGCACACCGCCCAGTGGCACTATCCGTTTGAAAACCAGGAATTGTTCAAAAAGAATTTCCCTGTGGAGTTCATCGCCGAGGGCATCGACCAGACGCGTGGATGGTTTTACAGTCTATTGGTTACAGGCGCGTTCCTATATGACCAACCGACATACAAACACTGTCTCTGTCATGAATTAGTGTTGGGACCAGATGGGATGAAAATGAGCAAAAGTCGCGGCAATACCGTTGACCCCTGGTCAGTCATCAACAAGCAGGGCACGGACTCGCTCCGCTGGTATTTCTACACTGTAAGTCCGCCGTGGACGCCTTGTGTATTCAGCGAGGAGGCAGTCAGCGAAACTTTGAAGCAGTTCATGGGTACGCTTTACAACGTCTATGGATTTTTGGTATTATATGCCAACGTCGATGACATCAAACCTGATGAATACAATCCACCTGTATCTGAGCGTCCATTGATGGATAGATGGATTTTATCTCGGTTCAACAGTCTGACGAAGAAAGCGCGCAATGAGATGGAACAATATAATATTACAACCGCGACGCGAGCAATCGGCGAATTTGTCGATGAACTTAGTAATTGGTACGTCCGCCGCTCCCGAGATAGGTTCTGGGGAACGAAAGTCGGCGTTGATAAACCTGTCGCATGCAATACGCTCTACCAGGTTCTCGTCGGCGCGGCGAAGCTATTGGCGCCGTTTACGCCGTTCATCGCTGACGAGATTTACCAAAATCTCGTCCGGTCGATTGACCCTAACGCGCCCGAAAGCGTCCATCTGTGCGATTATCCAGAAGCAGACGAACGTCTTATCAACGAAGAGTTGGAATCGGACATGGAACGAGTACGGAACTTAGTTGTCATGGGCAGAGCCGCGCGCAATCGCGCCAAAGTAAAAATCCGACAACCGCTTTCCGCTATCACCGTAAGCGCACATAGCGATGCCGAACGAGAATCAATTTCACGATTAGCGGATTTAATTCGGGAAGAACTGAACGTCAAGGAAATCAAATTCGCAGAGGATGTTGGTCAATTTGCAACCTTCCAACTGAAACCTAATTTCAAACTGCTCGGTCCGAAATACGGCAAGCTAATGCCAAATTTGGCGAAAGTAGTTGCAGAACTTGACCCATCCGCAGCCAAACGAGAGTTGGATTTGTACGATGAATTGAAGGTCGAGGTATCCGACAAGACGTTCCATCTTACGAAAGATGAAGTTGCAGTGGTTGTGGAAAGCAAAGAAGGCTACGCAGTAGAAGCTGAAGGTTCATATTTTGTCGCTCTCAGTATGGAATTGACCGATGAATTGATTTCGGAAGGTTTCGCCAGAGAATTAGTCAATAAGCTCCAGTTGATGCGCAAGGAAGCCGATTTTCACATCTCCGACCGCATCAAAATCTCCGTCCAATCGACGGAAATCGTCCAAAACGCCCTCGCCGCCCAACGAAATTATATCATGGGCGAAACGTTAGCGTTAGAGATTGTGCAAGAGCCTGGTCCCGGAGCATTTGTGAAAGAGTGGGACGTCAATGGCCGGATTGCGGTGATTAGTGTGGAGCGGGTGTAAGACGCTCGCTATCTAATAACCTTTGATGCTAGTTTGACTTTGGTAAATAGGAGCTTTTTCAGGTTTCAAACCCTTGCCAATCCTTAAACCACAAGGACACAAAGGCACAAAGAGAAAGCGGAGAAGCACAGGTGGAGAGAGCGGTTGCACTACCGCGTGTAGTGAAAGTCCCTTTGTGTCCCCTCTTGGGAGGGGTAGGGGTGGGTGGTGTCTTGGTGGTTGATTTCGACAAGCTCAATCCGGCGGATTTTCCATGCAAAAGGGTTAATTTACCAAAGTCAAGATACAATCGGCGGCTAATCAGCGCGATTTTGATTGGAGGAATAAAATGGATTTTGAAATTACAGACCAACACTTGGAAGAACTAACCCTACTGCTCCTTTATCTAACTTCATTGAGGGAGAAAGTCGTCCCGGACTTTTATATTCAGAGAGCATGGAAAGGATATGATTTTGGCATCCTCGACAAGTTGGAGAAGAAAGATTATATCACAAGCTCTAAAAGGGCAAAATCGGTATACATCACAGACGAAGGAATAGAGAAGGCTAAAGCGATTCTGAAGAAATTTCAGCCATTTCTTTCTGGATTTGAAGCGCCGATTCTTCAGCAAGATTTGGACGACGAAGCAATAGTTCATCCTAAGTATTTCGCTGAAGAGTTAAAATCTTGCTCTGACGAACCAGAGAAAGTGTGTTTGCCTTCGCGTTGCGTTGCCACGTTTTCTTATCTTGATGACCTGATAAAATGGTTGAAAGAGACAAAGAAGCCAGAGGAACTGAACTGGTTTTCCTCCAGGCACAAATCTTGCAAATTCTCAGAAGGCGATGTGGAGCTTGGTGTAACTATTTCCGGGATAGGCGCCGCCCATTATGCGATGCATCTGGAAAACCTGATAGAACTGGGAGTTAGAGAGTGCGTCCTGTTCGGCGAGGTGGGTGTGTTAAATCCTGGTATCCCGCGCGGCGATGTCATCATCCCGAAAAGAGCTATTCGTGAGGAGGGAATATCTTACCATTATCTTTCACCTTCAATCTATATTGAATCGAGTTCTGAACTTACCGCAAAGTTAATAGAGGCTTTCCGACAAAAAGGATTCCCTCTGCACATTGGAGATACATGGACTACCGATGCTATCTACCGTGAAACGAAAAGAAAGATAGCAAGGTATCAAGAAGCGGGCGTGCTTTCTGTCGAAATGGAAGCCGCCGCTCACTTTGCCGTCGCGAAATACAGAGGGATAAAAGCAGCGGCAGTTTTCTACGCTGGAGATTGCATTGGCGGGGATGAATGGGACAGGCGAAAGGAGGCAAAACATAGCGTGCAGAAAGAGGAAATCATGGAAGTAATCTTTAGTGTTTTGGGAAGTTGTTAAACCAAACTTTTTCTTTTCCTAAAAGAAAAAGTTTAATCAAAAAGAAAAGAAGAGGAAGTTTGATTAAAAGAAAAGAAGAGGAAGTTTGATTAAAAGAAAGAAGAGGAATTAAAAAAATTTGAATAACAGTCTTGATTTTCCTGAATAATTGTGTTACAATTGCTACGGGAAAAATACGAAAAATAGAATAACTAACTTTTAAAAATAAATTTAACTTTCCGAGACCCAAAGGGTTTCCAAAACCCTTTGGGTCTCGGGGAGCGGCAAATGTAAAATTTAATATTCAAAATTAGTTAAGAGGAATGTGTTATGGTTCTGATTTTAGATGATGACAAATCATATACATACAAAGAAGTATACGGAATCATCAATCGGGTTCTCAGTTTTGTGAATAATCAAGTAGAAGGGGAGTTTAGTTTGAAATATTTGCGGAGGGGCAATTGGCTTTTAGCTTTTGATAACGAAAAAAGTTTAGTCCGAAAAGCAAGAGAGGATTCACAAAAGCAGTTGAAAAAAACAGCGGATTATATTCAGGCATTGACAGGAAATAGACCTACCTGGGGATAAAAATAAGGAGCCTTCTATGGCAAAAGCCCAAAAGGGTAAAGGTTGTCTTCCAAAATTATTAACCTACAGCGCTATATTTCTTGTTCTCGCAGTAGCTTTCACGGTAATTGCATATAGAAAAGTCGGTGGCTCTGAAGGATTCAAACGTTGGCTGGCAAACCAAACTCTAAGTGCAATCGAAAAACAAATTATAGCAGACAAACTTTATGAAGTCCCAAAGAATGAATTAAAAAATACTTTCAAACAAGTAAAGAACGCAAATTCGCAGGGCAAAACCGACCTCAAGAAACTCTATCAATTTTTAAGCACATATCAACGGCGTTTCAAAGAGAGAAAACCTTCAGTAGATGATGTCAATGAATTTCTGGGACAACTTCGTTCTACGGTTATTTCAAATGAGTGAAACGTGATGCGTGATGAGTGATGAGTGATTTTATATTTATCACGTTTCACTCATCACTTATCACTCTTCACGTTTCACGTTTCACTCTACATTTACCGTCCAGCAAGGTCATCTAACAGGTCCGTCGAGTCAGACTTACCCTTTTCCATGAACACCGCCATATTGAGAACTTCTAAATTATCCTGTGTATGATTGTAAATGCCATGTGCGCCGCCCAGCTTATTCGGTATGGCATCGCCGGTTACTACTAATTCGGTCTCACCATCAACCGTCATTCGTCCGCTACCTGCGAGGATGATGTAGCATTCCTCAATGGTATCATGTCGATGATAGCCGATGGAACTATCGGGTGGAAGCAAAATATGGTCAACGAATCCCCAGGTAGTTTTAAAATCTTCTGCCGACCATACGCGCCGGAATCCCAACTCTCCTTTGCCATGATGCACGCCTGATGCTTTACTTAGCAAGGCTCTATCGAAACGTCCAACGGGCAATTTATCCGCGGGACCTGGGACAGCATTTACAAGATTTTCGCCAAAATCACGACAATCATAAGAGCCGCCTGGGCTGACAACGCAGAAATTCATAAACTGCGTTGGCTTATTCGTATGATTGTAGATGCCATGGGCTTCGCCCGCGCGGCACGGAACGGTGACAGGACCATTTAGCTCCGCAGTGTTGCCATTGTGCATAAAACGCGCAGCATTATCAAGGATGGTGAACATCTCCTCACAAGTATCGTGAGCATGATATCCTATCCCCGTTTTAGGCGGTAATTCAGCGCGATGGACAAATAACCACGGCGTCTCAAACGCATCCGAATTCCACAACGATAAAAAACGAATAGTACCCGCTCCACCGTGAACGTGAGTTGATTGACCGTAACGGTTAGGGTCGGTATGTGCCATTCTCATGAGTGTATCTCCTTTAAATATTAGGTCAAAAACCCGTTTTCTCGGAGAAAACGGGTTTTTAGATAATGATAAACTAATTGTCGCGAAAATAAGTGTGTTGTCAAGTAACAACCCCCTGACCCCCTTTGGTAAGGGGGACTACTGAGAGAAGCGAAGTCCTGAACAAAGCGAAGGATCAGCGAAGCAAACTGTTGAACGAAGTGAACCGTAAGCCGAAGGGGTCGGTGAACAAAGTGAACATAGTAAATTATACCACATTAATACCAATTAAAAAGTCTTTTTTTACGCCCCTTTAGGGCGAAAAAATAGCGCATTCATCCCTCTACCTTGAAGGTAGAAGGTCTTCTGCGTTATTGTTATAAAATCTTTCCGTGAAACGTGAAACGTAATAAGGAGGAAATATTGTGTTTCAAATAAGTGTTTTAGCCATAGAAATGGTGACGGAGGTAGTTGTAAGTTCAATCGCCCAATCTCAAGCAAATGCCTCCGCCAAGAAAACACCGCCCACGATTAAAAAACTGGGCACCATCGATTGCGATATGGTTGAGACTACTCCCATCGTATTCCACAATCAGCTTTATCGTTTTGAATACGTGCGCGCCAATTACAAGCTCAATAAGACTGGCAATTCCTACTTCAGATTTATAGATGTAGAATCAGGCAAGCCTATACCCGCCTTCGCTACCGGCTACCATCTTGGCAGCGCCTACGCCGAAGATGACATGGTCTACGCCTACGGTGTCAATACATGGGGCGCGGAGAATATCCAGGTATTTTGGTCCAAAGATCTAAAAGAATGGTCATCCAGGCCCGCGTTGACTCTGCCGGGTTGGGGAATTTATAACACTTCTGTCTGCAAGGGTCCAGAACGCTACATCATGGCTGTTGAGATTGGCAAGCCTCCCGAAGAAACTGGCGTGGGATTCACCATGCGCTTCGCGGAATCCAGTGACCTTCTCAATTGGAAACTCACTGCTTCCGATTGCGTTTACTCCAAAGAAAAATATACTGCCTGTCCCGCGCTACGATTTCTTCCCTCTTGGGAGGGGGCAGGGGGGAGGGTACTCGACGGTTTTTATTACATGGTTTACCTTGAAGCCAGGCCCGGGCCCACTTACGAGACTCACATTGTTCGTTCGCAAGATTTAGTTCACTGGGAGAGCAGCCCTTTCAATCCGATGCTAAAGTTCTCCGAAGAAGACAAGAAAATCGGAAATCCCAATCTCACTGCTGAACAACGTGAACGCATCGCCAAAGCCGTAAACAGAAATAATTCTGATGTCGACCTGTGCGAATTTAAGGGGCAGGTCATCATCTACTACTCCTGGGGTGACCAACAAGGCACGGAGTTTCTCGCTCAATCTGTTTATGATGGTACACTGGAAAGCTTTTTCCGTGGTTTCTTCCCGGAAGATTAGCTGTAAGCAGAAACCCGTTTTCTCCAGTGAAAATAGAAACCGAGTTTTTCGGAAAAACTCGGTTTCTGGATTGAATTTGAACCGAAATAGAGGAGGTAAACTATGCGCACACCATATCACGGAATATTTGAACCTTTTGTGCTCCGGTCCAATGTGATTTTTTTCCACGATTGGCGCTATGTCAACCACGGAGGTACCCGTTGGCAGACCGCGGCAGGAGAGGCTTTAGGCATCTGGGGAACCGACCCGCTGCCAGTTCTAAAATGGGGTGGACAGGATATTCCCATTGGCATCCGACTCAGAGCGTTGCCGGCGCAAAAATCAGAGCCGTTCATAAGTCCCGATTCTTCTTGGGAAGGCGTCATAGGCGCGCCGACGGTTATTTATCAGGATGGACATTACAGATTATGGTATGAAGCTGTTCCGCCTGAAGATATAGCCAGTGGTAGAGCAGGTGAACGCAATTTGCTTTGCTACGCCGAGTCCGACGATGGCGACAATTGGCGAAAGCCTTCGCTCGGATTATGCGAGTACCAGGGTAGCGCCGAGAATAACATCGTCTACGGTGGAACGCTTGCGCCGGAGAGCGGTTATCACGGCGGCAGTCTGTTCCTTGACCCATCTTGTCCTCCAGATGAACGCTACAAAGCATTTCATTTGGGATTTATCTTAAAAGATGCTTTTGAAGAGTACCAGCGCAAATATCCTGACGAGATAGACCCCCACAATGAGCGTCAAATCAAACGCGGAAAAGCTTCTGCTTTGTTCGGCGCTGTATCACCCGATGGAATTCACTGGAAGCCGCTGACCGAACCGCTCGTGATGCAGGTGAGCGATACACAAAACATCGCCTATTACGACCAATTTCTGAAAAAACACGTCGCTTATTTTCGTACATGGGTTATGGGCAGGCGGTCTATCGGACGCGCTGAAACTGATGATTACCGCCATTTCCCTCTGCCCGAAACCATAATCTGGCCTGATGCAAGCGTTGGCCCATCTGACCTGTGGTATGCGAATGCCAAGACAGTTTATCCCAATGCGAATGACTATCATTTCCTGTTCCCTAAGAGATGGCATGTTGCTGAAGATAGATTTTACGCGCACATAGCCACAAGCCCCGACGGAATTTTATGGGGATTTCCGCCGTCAAGCCAGGTTCTCTCGCCCGGAGAACGGGATAGTTGGGACACCGGCGGTGTTAGCTTCGGCTGTGGAATGGTAGAGTTGCCGGGCGACCGCGTGGGAGTTCCGTTCATCGGATACAGAGTGCCACATAAATACCCGCGTCGTCCTCCACTCGGTGAAATTGCGTGGGCGTCGTGGCAAAAAGGCAGGATTATTGCTCTCGAAGCAGAAGAACAGGGCGAGTTTCGCACCATGCAAGTGATTTTCAAGGGCAATTCGCTTCATCTAAATATCCGCACAAATTATGTAGGCGAGGCGCGCGTGGAGATTATAGGCTCAAATGGTAAACCCGTTAAAGGTAGAACCTTTGACGACTGCGACCCCATAAACGGCGATTTTCTTGACCGTATAGTTACCTGGCGCGGCGCATCAGATATAAATCGCAATCCCGATGAGCCTATGTCATTCAGCATGCGAATCTCTTCGGGGCAGTTATTTAGTATGAGTTTTATATGATTTTATGAGTTTTGCGATTAAACGACTGAAGTCGTTACTACAAGGGAAATTATTAATTGTAGTAACGAATTTATTCGTAACTTCCTTTGTTTTTCTTATGATGGAACTTTTCAGTCAAAAACCAAAAAAGAAAAGTTTGGAAGGATATTTTCACTATGAAGATTACGAAACTTGAAACATTTATGGTGGGCGCGGGGATACGAAATTGGCTGTTTTTGAAACTCCATACCGATTGTGGTATAGTTGGCGTAGGCGAAGCGTCGATGGAATGGAGAGAGAATGCCATTGAGACACTGCTCCATGAGTTTCTTGAGGAACTCTACGTTATCGGCGCAAACCCTTTCGACATTGAGTCCCTCTACATGAGAGTATATCGGGATGGATACTGGGGCGGGCCGGTAATGATGACTGCTCTGAGCGGGATTGAAATGGCGTGTTGGGACATCATCGGCAAAGCTTTGGGACAACCTGTATACAATTTACTCGGCGGGCGTTGCCGCAATGAGATAAAGGCTTACGCCAACGGCTGGTATGGAGGTGAACGCACGCCTGAGAATTATGCCAGGCAAGCTAAAAAAGTCGTTGCGATGAAGTACAAGGCGCTTAAGTTCGACCCGTTTGGAACCGCATGGAAGGAAATGAACCACAAGGAAAAAATGAGAGCGATTTCGTTGGTTGAAGCGGTTAGAGATGCGGTTGGGGATGAAGTCGAAATCCTGATAGAAGTTCATGGACGCCTATCGGTGGCTTCCGCTGTTGAGATGGCGCATGAATTAGAGAAATTCAAACCTGCCTGGTATGAAGAACCCGTTGACCCACAAAACCTGGAATCTCTGGCAGAGGTAAAAAATAAAACAAACTTGCGCATTGCGGCTGGCGAGAGGTTGTATATCCCGCAGGACTTCTTCAGGCTTATCTCCCTGCACGCGGCGGATGTTATTCAATTAGACGTTGCTCATTGCGGTGGAATCCTCGCAGCCAAAAAAATCACGGCGATGGTTTCTGCGCAGGATTTACTGATTGCCCCGCATAATTCAGTAGGCCCCGTCAGTACAGCAGCCGCGCTGCATTTAGATACATGCACAACAAATTTCATGGTACAAGAGAGCTATGACGATTTTGACGTCCCCTGGCGGAGTGATATCGTCAACGGATGGAAACCCATCCCTTCCCCCCCGTCGGCGGGGGGGAGTGAGGGGGGTGGCAAATTTACGGTTCCAGAAGGTTCTGGCCTGGGAGTTGAGTTGAACGATGATGCTATGGCTGAACACCCGCCGATAAAAAATCCATTTCCAAGCCTATGGGAGGATGAATGGATTCGGAATTTTACGCAACGTTAAAACGTGAAACGTAAAACGTGAAAATAAGGAGAATATAGTTATGGACATAAAAACAGAAAACAATGTAGTTAATGTTTTGCCTCTTCACCATTTGGAAAGCGGCCTTGTGACGGAGAACGAACTGCATCTCGCACAGCAGTGGGTAGAAGCGATAACCCCAGGTGACGAAGGTAAAGTAGCTGGCGATGCCTGGTTAAACCAATGGCTAAACAAAGCTATTCCTTTCAGTTTTCGGTATGATAGCAAAGAATCTAATTCAATTCTCAGTCAGTGGCAAATCCAAAAGAAAGAGCTGAGCGCAAATGCCGGCTGCGACCAGAAGGAAATCATTTGGACAGATGAAGCCACTGGCTTGCGATTAACCTGGCAGGTGAAGCGATTTTTAAACTACCCGGCGGTTGAATGGATGCTTACATTTGAGAATGTGGGTAAGAGCGATACGCCTATAATTGAAGACATCCAGGCTCTCGACCTGCGTTTGAACCATTCAAGTGGTAGACAACCTTACACTGTTCATGGAGCCGTTGGAGGACGTAGTTTTCCAGATGATATGATACCCTTTTCATGGCAAGTACCATCCGCTGAAGGGAAAGAGGTTTCACCCTCACCCAGCCTCTCCCTTCAAGGGAGAGGAGAATATAGCGAGATACAGCTTGGCGGCGACCATCCGTCCAGCAACCGCCACTTGCCGTTCTTCAATTTAGAGACGCCAGCCCCCCCCTCTTCCCCCCCGTCAACGGGGGGGAGCAGGGGGGTGCTTGTCGGCGTGGGATGGTCGGGAAATTGGTTAGCGCGAGTGAATGTCGATGGAACTGAATTGAGAGCGCGCGCCGGGTTGAAAGAATCGCATTTCATCTTGCATCCTGGAGAAAAAGTCCGCACTCCGAGAATACTCTTGCTGTTTTGGGAAGGCAAGCGTCTGCATGGACACAATATGTTGCGCCAACTGCTTCACAAACAATATGTTCCATCTTTGGGCGGCGAACCTCAAAAGCCGCTGGTATCCGTCAATGTATGTTTCACCCATCATGGACATGGAGGTTTTCTGCATCAAGCGACCGAAAAAGAAGTCTTGTCGTTAGTCCAACCATTCATCAAAATCGGAGCGGAACTATTCATCATTGACGCCGGCTGGTATGATGGTGAGCCGTGGCATGATTGGATAGGCAACTGGCGGTTCTCTAAGGACAAGTACCCACGCGGCTTTCGTCCCATTTCCGAACCGCTATCCAGGGCAAACGTGGCGTTCGGGCTTTGGTTTGCTTCTGAAGGCGTGAGCAAAACTGCTCCTTTAGTGCAAGAACACCCGGAGTGGATTCGACAGCCACAACCCGGTTCAGGCGGCACTCTCCGCATGGAATTGCCTGAAGCGCGCGAGTGGTTTCTCAAGCAAGTTGATTACTTGATAGAACATGAAGGAATGAACTGCTATCGCCAGGATGGTTCTGGTTGGTACGGTGAGGAACCCGCTAACCGGAAGGGCATCACAGAAAGCCAACACCTTACTGGTTTATACACCCTCTGGGATACACTTATCAAACAGCATCCCAACCTGGTCATGGAAGGCTGTTGCGGCGGCGGGCGGCGGATTGATTTGGAGACGTTGTCGCGTTTTCACTGGCATCAAAAATCCGACCGCTGGTACGACTCCGAAAGCGACCAGTGCAGTTTGTATGGCGCTAACCTGTATTTGCCAGGCGGGGTGATAAACATCCCCACGGAAGGGGTGGATGACTATAGAGCGTGGTCGAGTTTTGCAGGGCAGTTCTGTCTCGGTTGGCATCCACTCGACGAGGATTTCCCGATGGAACTTGCGCTGCTTCAGGTTGAACGCTACAAACGAATTCGTCCTCTGCTTAACGGCGATTTCTATCCGTTGACACCGTGTTCACTTGAAGAACCCTGGATTGGCTATCAGTTTCATCGCGTCGATTTGGACAAGGGCTTTGCGCTGTTGTTTAAGCATCCCGTCGCCACGGATACTTTTCGTCTTTTTCTTCGCGGGCTTGAACCTCAATCTCGTTATCGCGTCCATTTTGAGCGTGGGAATCAAGATGAGACTCTGACCGGCGAAGAATTGGCAAAGGGAATAGAGGTTGTCATTAGCGAAGAAAAGGACGCGGAAATGGTCATTTATGAATTGATGAAAGGAAAGAAAACGTGAAAATGTGGGCAGGTTGAAGTATCACTAAATGTTTGAGAAATATTTAGTGATAGAGTTTTCAACCGGGTCAATTAGAAAGAAAAAAGTTGACTGGAACCTCCAAGACTTGGGACAATTATGGATAGCAACCAAAATCCCATAAGTCTCAAACCAAAGGAGATTCCAATGATGAATTATTCCAAAGACCCCCTTTCTTTGTCAACGTGGTTGAAACTTGCCACAGAAATGTTGGCTAACTATCCCCAACGCCCCTGGGGCAAGGCGAGCGCATTGGCTAAAGCGTATGGTATCTCTCGTCAATGGCTTTATCGCCTCAGAGACCAGGCGATTTCGGCTTTGACTCAACCTTTTTCCCCCAAATCTCCTGCACCGAAACCAACGGCGTCAACGTCCCAGAAAAAGAAGCAAGCCAAATTGGCTCGCAACCGTCGCCTCATCGCTCGACGCAGGCAGGATAAAAATGATGCCCGACGACGAAAACAGCAGCTTGCCAGACGGGATCGCCGCCGAAGCACTTGGGCGAAAATGACGTTTCGGCGACGAAGCGGTCACCATTACCTGGGACTGAAAATGACCCACAATGACACAACGGCAGCACAGCAAACCGCTTTGCGGTTCAAAGTTGGGGCTTCAACCGTAAGACGATGGGCGAAAATGTACCAACCCTCTGGCAACCGTGGCCTGCTCGCTAAAATCCCACAGCAGGTGGGACGGTCTTCCCAGGTGACACAAATCACCATCGCCTTCATTGTGCTGCTGAGACGGCGCCTCGGTTGGGGTGCCCAACGAAGCGCGGCTGACCTGAAAAGTAAAGGGATTGCCAATCTTTCTCATCAGACGGTTCACAGGACTTTCCGAAAGTTAAATCTTAAGACGAAAACGTATCATCCGAAGGGCAAATCCAACGGAATCCGTTACCGGAGATACCGTCGTGATGCTCCCAATCAGTTGTGGCATCTTTCTTTCGCAGGCCCTTTCCAGATGAGCGATAGCCATGGATATCGACTGGTGGTGGTTTTGGACTATTCTCATTATGCTTTGGCAATGGAGGTGATAAGCTGCCGTGATACCGAAGTCGTAACTGCCGGTCTTCAGAAACTGTTTTTTCAATATGGCAAACCGAAAGAACTTCTGACGGATAAGGGGCCGCCGGTTGCAGAAGTGACCAATCGAGGAGAAAGTCCCTTTTCCCGGTTCTGTCAGCTTTACCCAATTAAGCCTCTATTGACTCCGCTATACTACCCGGAGGCGAACGGAAAAGTCGAAGCCTTAATTCGGAGTCTCAAACGAGAGTGCATCAGAAAATTGGAACTAACGGCTCTTACGGTCGAAGAACTCGCGGTGCAGATAGAGCCATTCAAAAACTACTATAATTGGCAGCGGCTGCATAAGGGACTCGGATACGACGTGCCATCGGCGTTTTACTGTGGCGTTCGACTTGCTTCGTCGCTTTTAGCCATTCCTGAATTTCAAGAAATGGATTTACCCCTGTGTCCGTCTCCACAGACGCCGCCATCTATTGATATAGAGTTTATTCATCGGCATACCGCTTGAGTTCCCATAGCCGTTTAATTTCTGCGATGGTATTTACTTCTAATTGAAGTATCACTAAATGTTTCTCAAACATTTAGTGATACTTCAACATGCAAAAAAAATTAAAGAACATCTGAAAAAGGTCAACATTTTTCTTGACCAGAAGCAGAAAATATGATAAAATTTGGTTAAAGAATTTGAAAACGGTAATAGAAATTGAAGCTTTCTTTAATTTTTGCCGTTACTGAAGTATTAGGAAGGAAGGAATTTTTCACTTACTTTCCTTCCTTTCTTTAACCACACAAATTCTCAATAATCTATTTTTACGTTAATATTAGGAGGAAATAATGAAACGTTTCGTTTGTTATTTAGCGGTCATGTTGTTAGTTTTGGGTAGTGTCAGTTGGGCCAAGTCAGCTACTATCGGATTGGATGGACGTAACTACTGCGAATGTGCGTCTGGGTATGATACCCTCGCAGAAGGCCCCGATTATAAAACCTTTCGTGAAACAATTACCTCGTCTGGCCATAGCATCGTCCCTCTCACATCTTTCCTTGACACTGACTTAACCGGACTGGACGCCATCTTCCTGAAGCAACCTTATGACATCCCTTATTCGCAAGAAGAGATTAATGCCATTCACGCTTTTGTGAGTAACAGCGGCGGTGTCGCGTTCCTTGCAGAAGATGGAATTGCAGAGAGTGGAACAAAGTTTAATGTCGAAAACATGAATGCGCTGGTGTCGGCATTCGGTGTAACATATAGTTCGGCTCCTGCTGATGAGGCAGGCCGCGAAATCAAGGGATTCATACCACATTCAGTCACTAAGGGTTTGTCATCAATCGGGGTAGATTACCAGTTGCCGATGATTTCTATTAATCCACCATCTATGGCTCTCACCACAGATGGGGGGAGCAACAACGCGCTGGCTGCTGTCACTGGCTCTTGCGGCAGTGGAAACGTGGTCTTTCTTAGTGACTCAAGTCTCTGGGTGGATTCTGATTCTGGTTCGGATACTCCAATCACCTTCGGCGATAATGAATTGTTGCTTCGCAACGTAAGCGACTTCATTACAACTCCAGATATTGAGCCGGGACCACGGATTACCGTCAATCCGGCTCCAATCGCCTTTGGCGATGTCTGTGTCAACAAAGCATCTGAACCAAAAATCGTCTCCATTGGTAATAGCGGTTGCGCAGCACTCAATGTCGCAGACATTACATCCGACCTCGGTACAATTTTGACTATCTCTGAAACTACGTTCACCGTTAATCCAGGTGATGCTGCACACGAAATCACCTTAACCTTGACGGGCAATGCCGAAGGTGAGATAAGTGGCACACTCACCATTACCAGTAATGACCAGAATTCGCCGATGGTGATTCCCCTTTCCGCCAAGGTTGTTGGACCAGAGATTACCGTAGATCCGGCTCCAATCGCCTTTGGCGAGGTCTGTGTCAACACGCCAACCGAACTTCCCGTCTCCATTGGTAACAGCCGTTGCGAACTCAATGTCACAAACATTACATCCGACCTTGGTGCAATGTTGACCATCTCTGAAACTAACTTCACCGTTGCACCAGGCGCGGAATACCCAATCACCTTGACCTTGACGGCCAATGCCGAAGGTGAGATTTCTGGCACACTCACCATTACTAGTAATGACCAGAATTCGCCGGCAGAGATTCCCCTTTCCGCAACTGCTATTGTTGGACCACAGATTACTGTCACTCCGGCTCCAATCGCCTTTGGCGAGGTGTGTGTCGGCAAAGCAGTTGAACTTCCCGTCTCCATTGGTAACAGCGGTTGCGCAGCACTCAATGTCGCAGACATTACATCCGACCTTGGTGCAATGTTGACCATTGACCCAGGTGAAATTTTGACAACCCCTGTTGCACCAGACACGGAATACCCAATCACCTTAACCTTGACGGGCAATGCAGAAGGTGAGATAAGTGGCATACTCACCATTACCAGTAATGACCCCAATTCTCCGACGACGGTTGACATTTCCGCCAATGTTGTTGGACCAGAGATTACCGTTAAGCCTGATTCAATCGCCTTTGGCGATGTCTGTGTCAACAAAGCATCCGAACTTACTGTCTCCATTGGTAACAGCCGTTGCGAACTCAATGTCACAAACATTACATCCGACCTTGGTGCAATGTTGACCATCTCTGAAACTAACTTCATAGTTGCACCAGGCGCGGAATACCCAATCACCTTGACCTTGACGGCCAATGCCGAAGGTGAGATTTCTGGCACACTCACTATTACCAGTAATGACCAGAATTCGCCGACAGAGATTCCCCTTTCCGCCAAGGTTGTTGGACCAGAGATTACCGTAGATCCGGCTCCAATCGCCTTTGGCGAGGTCTGTGTCAACACGCCAACCGAACTTCCCGTCTCCATTGGTAACAGCCGTTGCGAACTCAATGTCACAAACATTACATCCAACCTTGGTGCAATGTTGACCATCTCTGAAACTAACTTCACCGTTGCACAAGGCGCGGAATACCCAATCACCTTGACCTTGACGGCCAATGCCGAAGGTGAGATTTCTGGCACACTCACTATTACCAGTAATGACCCCAATTCGCCGACAGAGATTCCCCTTTCCGCCAAGGTTGTTGGACCAGAGATTACCGTTAAGCCTGATTCAATCGCCTTTGGCGAGGTCTGTGTCAACACGCCAACCGAACTTCCCGTCTCCATTGGTAACAGCCGTTGCGAACTCAATGTCGCAGACATTACATCCGACCTTGGTGCAATTTTGACAATCCCTGAAACTAATTTCACCGTTGCACAAGGCGCGGAACACCCAATCACCTTAACCTTGACGGCCAATGCCGAAGGTGAGATTTCTGGCACACTCACCATTACCAGTAATGACCAGAATTCGCCAACGAAGATTCCCATTTCCGCCAATGTTGGACCGAAGATTACCGTTAATCCGGATCCAATCGACTTTGACAAGGTTGACAAGGTCTGTGTCGGCAAAGCAGCAAAACTTCCCGTCTCCATTGGTAACAGCGGTTGCGCAGCACTCAATGTCGCAGACATTACATCCGACCTTGGTGCAATTTTGACAATCCCTGAAACTAATTTCACCGTTGCACCAGATGCGGAACACCCAATCACCTTAACCTTGACGGCCAATGCCGAAGGTGAGATTTCTGGCACACTCACTATTACCAGTAATGACCCCAATTCGCCGACAGAGATTCCCCTTTCCGCCAAGGTTGTTGGACCAGAGATTACCGTTAAGCCTGATTCAATCGCCTTTGGCGAGGTCTGTGTCAACACGCCAACCGAACTTCCCGTCTCCATTGGTAACAGCCGTTGCGAACTCAATGTCGCAGACATTACATCCGACCTTGGTGCAAT
>Ga0194113_10001029_pt1 | contig 37874 bp, 34 predicted proteins | sample TA2MahC200mmetaG_FD_146193 | JGI IMG/M metagenome (GOLD analysis project Ga0194113, IMG submission 146193) | Freshwater microbial communities from Lake Tanganyika, Tanzania - TA2015017 Mahale Deep Cast 200m | ecosystem: Environmental > Aquatic > Freshwater > Lake | place: Tanzania: Lake... | reverse complement strand
CTTCTTTTTTCTCATCAAATAATCATGACATCTTTTCCTATCCTCTTCAACCCCTTTTTCCCCTTATTTTATGACTCTTCTCGTCCTTTTTTCCCTAAAATCTACCCACTCATTTCCACGATGACCCATTTTTATTATTCACTCACTTTGTCGGCGTTTTACTCTGAAGCAAATGCTTCGGAAAAGAAGGAATATTTTAAAATTCTGAAAAAAAATCAAAAGAAGCTGAAAAAATGGTCAGACCATTGCCCTGAAAATTATCTCCACAAATATCTGCTTGTCTCCGCTGAGATTGCCAGAATACAGGGGAAAGTTCAAAAAGCATCCAAATTTTATGACCATGCTATTACATCTGCCCGGGAGAATGAATACATACAAAATGAGGCCATAGCATGTGAATTGTGTGCGGAATTTTTTCTGCAAAGAGGGCAGAAATCCCTCGCCAGGGCATATAGAAAGGATGCCTATTACGGATACTTAAAATGGGGAGCCAATGCGAAGGCAAAAATGCTGAAAGAGAAATATGATGATTTACTTGCAGAAGCTCCTGAGGCAAAAGGAGTCCGCGGTACGACCACCAGTACCTATTCGAGCAGCAGCGGCTCGGAATCCCTCGATTTAACATCTGTAATCAAGGTATCACAAGCCCTCCTTGGAGAGATCAATCTTGATAAACTTCTCAGAACACTTATGAAGATCGTCATTGAAAATGCCGGCGCACGACGGGGAATTTTAATCCTCGAGAAAGAAGGAAGGCTTTACGTTGAAGCGGAAGGTGATGCCGATAACGGAGAACCAGAAGTGCTTCAATCCTTACCTGTGGAAAACAACAACACTTTTTCTGAATCAATAGTTAATTATGTTGCACGTACCCATGAAAATCTGGTACTGGGCGATGCAACCGCAGAGGGCATGTTTACAAATGACAAGTATGTGTCAGAAACCGGCCAAAAATCTATACTTTGCATGCCGGTGATTCATCAAGGTGTATTGACAGGGGTGTTATATCTCGAAAATAATCTGGCAACGAAGGCATTTACTCCCAAGAGATTGAAATTACTCAAAATCCTGTCATCACAGTTAGCGATTTCCATTGAAAATGCCAATCTTTATAAAGATTTAAAGGTATCGCATGAACAGTTGGAAAACTACAGCCGAACACTGGAAAAGCGTGTAGAAGAACGCACTGCCGAACTTTCAAAATCAAACGAACTTTTAAAAGAAGAAATCACCGAGCGCAAAAGCGTGGAAAAAGAACTGGAATCAGCTAAGGAAAACGCTATTGCCGCAAACCTTGCAAAAACTGAATTTCTCGCAAGCATGAGTCACGAAATCAGAACACCGCTGAATGCGATTACCGGAATGGCAGATCTTCTCTGGGATACGCCTCTGACTTCCGAGCAGAGAAAATACGTAGAAGTCTTCCGGTCCGCAGGAGATAACCTCCTTGATATAATCAACGACATTCTTGATCTTTCAAAAGTCGAATCAGGCCACGTCGAGCTTGAAAACATCACCTTTGATTTGCGGGAACTTGTAGAAAATATCTGCGAGGTTATGGCCATTCGCGCTCATGAAAAAGGGTTGGAATTAAATTGTCACACTGCAAGGAATGTTCCTATCCTTCTGGAGGGAGATCCCGTGCGTATTCGCCAGATACTGATCAACCTGATCGGCAATGCCATTAAATTTACCGAAAACGGAGAAATAACCCTGCGAGTGGGAAATGCCCCTGAGAACGAGAAAGAAGGCACACTGCTTTTCTCGGTCTCCGATACCGGCATAGGCATACCACAGGAAAAACTTGATGCAATTTTCGAGAAATTTACCCAGGCAGATTCCTCTACCACCCGCAAATACGGCGGCACAGGGTTAGGATTAACTATTTCAAAAAAATTAGTCGAATTGATGAATGGCCATATCTGGGTCGAAAGCAAACCAGGACAGGGAAGTATTTTTTACTTTACGGTCAAACTTTCTCCTCAGACAACAGAAAAACAGACATTGGAAGCCGGATCGTTGGATTTAAAAGGAATTAAAGCCCTTATTGTTGACGATAACGAAACAAACCGCTTAATTCTGAACGAAACCCTTTCAGGCTGGGGAGCTCATGTTTCTGAGGCCGTATCTGGCAAACAGGCTCTTACACTGTTAAAAAAATCGAAATCCGAAAATATTCCTTTTCAGATACTTCTCCTCGATTGCCGCATGCCGGGCATGGACGGATTCCAACTGGCAGAAAATATTAAAAACGATCCCAAACTCGCAGAGATTACCATTCTGATGCTCACTTCTGACAATAGACGCGGAGATACCTCACGGGCAAGGAAACTGGGCATTTCCTCATACATTATCAAACCGATAAAACGCAGAGACCTTTTGACATCCATTAGCCGTGCAATGGAAAAAACAAAAACTTCCCTTCCGGAACCTGTTGCGAATCGTTTGTCTTTTGACTATGCCTCTATTCCCTCTTTAAATATTTTGCTCGTTGAAGATTACGTATACAACCGTGTTGTAGTACAGTCATATTTAAAAGAAAACAACACAATAGACGTCGCGGAAAACGGATTAACAGGCGTGGAAAAATTTAAATCAAAAAAATACGATCTTGTGTTAATGGATATGCAAATGCCGGTGATGGATGGCTACACAGCAACCAAAGAAATCAGAAAATACGAAAAGGAAAACGGGCTTCCGCATACGCCTATTATCGCCCTTACCGCCCATGCCCTGAAAGAAGATGCGCAGAAAAGTCTGAATGCGGGATGCGATACCCATTTAAACAAACCCATAAAAAAGGCAACACTTTTAAATACTATTCAAAAGTATTTTGCGGCAAAAGAACCGATTAACACGCCACCTGAAAGAGAAGACAGCGACTCGCCATTACATGGGAGCGGGCAGGGAGAAAAAAATATAGTTTCCGTATATTCCGATTTTAAGGAAGTCATACCTTCCTTTCTCAACGAAGTCCGCCAGAATATCAAAACAATGTCGGGAGCTCTGCAGTCCAACGATTTCGAAACAATTATTGACATAGGACATCGTCTCAAGGGCGCCGGAGGCGGTTACGGATTTGACCGCATTTCCGAAATAGCCATGGTCATAGAAAAAAATGCAGAAGAAAAAAACTGGAAGGAAATACAAAAGAAACTTGAAGAGTTTTCAAACTACGTGGAATCTATTCATGTTGTCTATAAGGAATATTAAAATATTATGGCCTCTCCTTATTATTCAACCGATATATACAAAAAGAAATTGTGCTGCCTTAGAAAAACAAAACCTGATGAAAACAGATAAAAATGTCTTTGAATTTACCATTGATAATTTGCAGGAAAATATTATACTGAACTGATATTGTTGCCAGAGTGGTGGAATTGGCAGACACGCCAGACTCAAAATCTGGTCATCTTCACCGGTGGTGTGGGTTCGAGTCCCACCTCTGGCATTTATTTAAATTGCACACACATCCCGTTTCAGCAAAAAATATCAGGTGATGTCATTTTCTACCTGAATATTATAGACGTCAAGAATGGTTCCTTTTGCTGCCTCAAGATTGCCGCGGGATATTTCATAATCGATGATCGCCTTTGTTTCATTCCCTTCGGCAACAGCCAAATCTTCCTGCGCACGCAGAATTTCAAGGCTGGTAGATCGTCCCACACTATACTTCTTTTCTTCCACTTCCAGTCTTTTCTGGGCTAATTCCCTTGCTTTTTTTGTGGCCTTTACTCTTTCAATATTTGTCATTACATCGCGAACCGATTCTCTCACCTCCACAACAATATCCAGTTCTTTCTTTTTCACGTTCAATGCCGACTGTTCTTTGCCAATTTTTGCCTTCTTATATTCATTTCTCGCAGATCTGTTGCCGATAGGAATTTCAAGGGTGAGGGTAATAAATTCCCCCTGGAAATCCTCAGAAAATGTAGAATCGTGCGACTCTTCTCCGGTCTCGCCAAGTCCTGAATAACGCACCCCTCCGGTAAGATCCAGCCTGGGAAACAATTCATTCTTTTTCCTTCTTACTTCCATGCCGGCATTTTCCACCTCTATCTGCAATTCCTTTAATTCCGGCCGTTTTTCCATTGCGATTTGAATTGTTTCTTTCAACGGCACCTCATTTGGCTCAAATGCCGGCTTATCAACAGGAAAAATCTCTGTATCGGAAATAATACCGCTGTCCGCAAAATTCATTATTTTTTTTAACTCATCTTCCTTGTCTCTGATGGCATTTTCGGCGGAAATTATTGCTTCCACTCTTGATGCCACACCCGATTCCGCCTCAACAATTTCAATAGGCGCAAGGGTCCCTGCTTCTACTTCTATCTTATTCTTCCGGAGCAAATCTTCCGCACGTTCCAGGGATTTTTTTGCCACTTTCAGATCCTCGACTGCCTTTACAAGATTCCAATATGCCTCCTGAACAGAATTAGAAACATCAATAGCTGTCATTTTAAATTGCGCAACAGATATCTTTTTATTATTTCTGGCAATATAAATGGGACTCCGGTTATAAAACCATCCGGCGCCTTTTAACAAAGGCTGTGTAATTTTTGCTTCTATGTAATTTTCATACGTTGGAGTAAGCAACGTAAACGCCTGCGGATCTATGTACTCCCGAAACATATTATATTCCAGGGAAAGGGTAGCGCCTGTAGGCACCAGGGATCGCAAAACCGCGTTTCCCGTTTTTCCTTCGGAAACAAAGGGAGTTACCTCGGTAGTGGTTAATTCGCCGCTGACCAGTGCGCTGTTAATCGGTGTTTTTGTGTTATCAATACTTCCTGTTATTTCCAGCGTGGGATCAAAGGCTGATTTTTCTACTGAAATGTCATGCCCTTTCGATTTCGTATCCAACTTGGATATCTCGATATCAAAATTATTTTTCAAGGCATATATAATGCTGTCTTTCAGGCCAAGATTGACAAATTTTATATCCGAATTTATTTCAACGGTTGAAGATGACGCTGCCGGAGATAACGTTTCTTCCATGTTTTTTGCCTCTCCATTGACCGTCTTCCCGTTGCAGAAAACGATATTTAACACAATAAACAAACCGTAAAGAACCGTAAAAATATCCGGCTCTTCCGCAAATCGATTTTCTGTCCTATATGCTATTATTTTATCGAATATTTTTTTTCTTCGCATTTTGAAATACTACAGAAATTTTCAGGACAATTCGTTAATTCTACGTAATTGTTTCTACTTTGGGTATTCTCTATAAGAAAACACTGAAATGAATTTTTAATGCCCTTTGATTAATGACATGGCTTCCGCACGGGTAGCAGAGTTATTGCGAAAAATGCCTCTCACAACGGAAGTTAATACCTTTGTCCCCGGTTTTTTAATGCCCCGCATGGTCATGCAGAGATGTTCCGCTTCAATAACGACAAGAACACCTTTGGGTTTCAACGCCTTCATAATGGATTCGGCAATATCCGTAGTAAGCCTTTCCTGCACCTGAGGCCTTCGCGCTTCAATATCAACCACCCGGGCAAGTTTGCTGATGCCCGTAACTCTGTTCCCCTGGGGAATATAGGCAACATGGGCAACGCCGCTGAAAGGCAGGAGATGGTGTTCGCACATTGAATAAAAAGGAATATCCTTTAAAAGAACTATTTCATCATATTTTTCCGATTTTAATACCTTGATTACCGAGTGCGAATCTTTCCCGATGCCCGCGAAAATCTCTTCGCACATTTCGGCAACCCTTTCCGGTGTTTCCTGCAATCCTTCCCGGTTGGGGTCTTCTCCGATGCCTTCTATCAACAAACGTACAGCCTCACGAATCTTTTCTTTATTTATCAAAAAAATACTCCTCTATGACAACAATCCGTAATCTTTTAGCACACCCTTCAGCTTTTCCTCATTTTCTTTCGATATCTCGCAGAGCGGCAAACGCATCTCGCCGTTCAATCTCCCCAGCAATTTCATAGCCGTTTTGACGGGAATAGGGTTGGTTTCAATAAACATCCCCTTACACAACGGAAAGAGTTTGTAGTGATATTCCCGCGCCTTGGCAAAATTGCCTTCCAAACAATACCGGGCAAGGGCGGCGGTATCGGCAGGCACAATATTGGCAGTTACCGATATTACTCCTTTCCCTCCGATGGACATAAGGGGAAGGATAAGAGAGTCTTCTCCGGAAAGAACCGTTATATCGCACAATTGCATTATTCGTGTTGCCTGATCGATATTCCCGGTAGCATCCTTTATAGCCACAATGTTTTTCATTTCGGCAAGCCTTGCCACGGTTTCCGGCAAGATAGAAATACCCGTCCTGGAAGGCACATTATATACTACAATAGGGATATCTACCGCTTCCGCAATTGCCTTATAATGTCGGTAAAGCCCTTCGGGAGTAGGCTTATTATAGTATGGGGTTATCACTAATGCGCCGTCTGCCCCCGCTTTTCTGGCATGCTTTGTCAAATGAATGGCTTCTATTGTATTATTTGATCCTGCTCCCGCAATAACGGGTATTCTGCCGGCCACACAATTTACCACTTCGCTTACCACACGTTCATGTTCTTCAAAAGAAAGTGTGGCGGACTCGCCTGTTGTACCGCAAGGAACAATTCCATTTGTTCCGCTCCTGATATGAAACTCAACAAGCTCTTTTAGTTTTTTATAATCAACTTGTCCATTATTAAACGGGGTCACCAATGCCACAAGGGAACCTTTAAACATAATCAAGCTCCTTTTTCAGAAATGATTAACGCACAATTTACGGTACGTCATAACTCACTTATCTATATCAGTTCAATACATTTTTCTATAAAACACACAACTATTTTTAACCGGAACTATGTTTCGCCACACTGTGTCTGAAAATCAAATCCTTCATTTCCTGCACAGCTTTCTGTATTCCGACAAAAACAGACCGGGATACAATACTATGGCCGATATGCAACTCTTCCACATCCAATGATTCCACAATAAACCCAACATTTTGATAGGTCAGCCCATGTCCCGCATTTGCCCTTAATCCCAAATCACGGGCAATAGTAACGCCATGTTTAAGTTTTTCCGTCAATTTTACCCTTGAATCCGCGTCCTTCGCATTTGCATAATTGCCTGTATGCAACTCTATAAATTGAGCGCCGACCTCTTTTGCAGCCTTAATTTGTCCTTTTTCCGGATCGATAAAAAGGCTTACCGCAATTCCCGTGTCGGTAAGGCGTTTCACAACATTATCAAGGACTCTTTTCTGCGAAACGACATCAAGCCCTCCCTCTGTGGTTATCTCTTCCCTTTTTTCAGGGACAAGAGCAACCTGCTCCGGTTTTGTTTGAATTGCAATGCCTACTATCTCCTCTGCAACGGACATCTCAAGATTTAGTTTCGTAAAAACCGTTTCCCGTAAAAGCCTCACATCGCGGTCCTGTATATGTCTTCTGTCTTCTCTCAAATGAACCGTGATAATATCCGCACCTCCGAGAACTGCAAGAGAGGCAGCAGTTACGGGATCAGGCTCAAAAGTCCTCCTTGCCTGACGAAGGGTGGCAATATGGTCTATATTCACGCCGAGCTTTATCATAGTTTTCCGCCTTCAAAAGGATTCTCCCTCTCCCTGATATCCAAATGGACATCGGGCAATTTATCAACTATCTCAAAGTTTTTATTCAAATGACACTTTATCGGCTGCTTGTAAGGACCGGGAGGTTTCAATAAAGCAACATCAATATAAGGCACAACGTCCTCCGTGTTCAGCTTTTCCAGTAAAAGTTTTGAACCTTTTATTTTTATATTAACGTACTCATCTCTTAATTTAATAATATAAGGATAATCATCCGGCATCAGTATTTTTATTTTCAACTTTTCTACCACCATAGTTTCCTGTTTCTCCACCACCTGCAACCACATTCGCACTTCCTGATCGCAGGAAACCGGCACTGTAATATTTTTATCTCCTTGTTTGACAATTACTTTTTGATCAATCGCAATTCGCCAGGGAAAAGTACGGTTTTGTTCAACAGTAATGCCTCCAATGTCTACCGGCACTGTGTTAATGGAAACCACCTCTTTCAATGTATTCAGAGGGCCTTCAATTTCCACCTCGGCAGGAAAAATAAATTCATTCGTAATGGCATATCCGACAGCGGGTTCACCTTTTTTTTGCAAATTAACCTTCAATTTCTTTTTTTGCAATTTCCCCAATAAGACGTTTACCTTTTCAGGATAGACGGATATTAACTTAACGGAATCCGGCAAATTGAGATGCTCTCTGGCAATAGATATCGTTTGTTTAATTTGATCCTCAATCCCTTCGGGAGATTCCCGAATCAGATATTTCGCCTCAATTTTTTGATCTTTAATCAAGTTTTTCGCATTTTCAATTTCATTTTGAGGCCCTCTGAGACGCACGATAATATCTTCCGCACCCTGTTCAAGCACCGTAATCCCGCTTGGCACGGAAACCGATAGCCTGACGACCTCCTGCAAATCTTCCGTATGCCTGTTAATTGCATATAACCAAAGAGCTATCGCCATTACCAAGGCCATAAATTTTGTAAGAAGATTACCTGTAAATATTTCTTTGATCACGACTATTTAGTCCTGGAAATGCTAAATCTTTCTGAGGAAAGCTCGTTCAGAATTCTTTTTAACTCTCTCTCATCAACCCCGCGATTCAATGTTCCCTTGTATGCAGCAGATACATTCCCCGTTTCTTCTGAAACTACGATCACAATCGCATCTGTTTCTTCCGTAAGTCCGACAGCGGCACGGTGACGAGTTCCCAGATCCTTTGACAATTCTTTATTTCCCGTTAACGGAAACAGACAACCGGCAGCGCTAATCTTCTGTCCGCGAATAATTACCGCACCATCATGCAACGGGGAACCTTGCCAGAAAACAGAACATAATAATTCACTGGTAACATTGGCATTCAGTTTAATTCCGGTTTCTATAAAATTGCTCAAACCCGATTCCCTTTCTATCGCAATGAGCGCGCCTATTCTTTTTTTTGCCAAAACACTTACTGCTTTCAGTATTTCATCAACCGCCTGATGATCAGGCTTTGCCATGACGCGAAAAACAGGACTCTGCCCGAGTCTGAACAACGCACGCCTGAATTCCGGCTGAAACAAAATAATCATAGGGATAATAAATACCGGCACAAATTCCGTCACTAACCAATTGATTGTATATAATTGCAGCTTCCTTATAAAAAACAAGATACCAACGGAGATCAAAACAATAATAAATGCCACACCTCTTAAAATACTTGTGCCGCTCGTGCCCTGCATAATTCTCAACACGGTATACAGTATTATATAAATAAGAAATATTTCCCCTACGGACCTTGCGATCATACGTCCGCTAATATTCCCAAACAATACCAACACGTTTTCTAACATCAGCTATTCCTTATCGCATCGCATAGAATTGCCACATGGGCAGCTTCTTTTACATCATGAACACGTATAATATCCGCGCCATTCATAATTGCCACGGCAAGGGTTGCAAGCGTGCCGTACAAACGTTCCTGCACTGAGGCATTCAACAACACGCCAATAAAATTTTTCCTTGATGTGCCTATCAGCAGCGGATATCCCATTTTCTTAAACTCATACAGCCTTTTCAATATTTCCAGGTTCTGCTGCATAGTCTTGCCAAACCCTATTCCTGGATCCAGAATTATTTTACTTTTCCGAATCCCCGCCTCAATTGCCGCAGAAATAGATTTCTCCCAATATGCCATTATTTCAGGAAAAAGGTTTTTACTTACCGGATTCTTTTGCATCGTCATGGGTGAACCCTTCTTATGCATTATAACTACGGGAACTTTCGCTTCCGCAACAACCTTCGCCATGTTTTTATCATCAATCAATCCGCCAATATCGTTTACTATTGATGCACCCGCTTCAATTGCTTTCTTAGCGACTGCAGCCTTGTATGTATCGATGGAGATAGGTTTATTAATCTGCCTTGAAAGTATCTTTATCAGGGGGATTACCCTCTTTAACTCTTCTTCTTCAGATATCGGGTGTGCACCTGGCCTGGTAGACTCGCCGCCAACATCAATAATGTCAGCTCCTTCGGCTATCATTTTATGCGCATGAGCAATTGCATCTTCCGGAACAAAATTTTTATTACCGTCATAAAAAGAATCGGGAGTTACATTCAAAACACCCATAATGTGCGTTTTCCTGCCCAGACACAGTTTCCCCCGGGGATAGTCAATTTCAAAATGTTCGCTCCCAGGGTTGCCATTCATACTGCCATTGGTATCTTCCCGCAATTTGGTCTCACAGCACATTATTGCACAACATACATAATCTTTTATTTTACCACCATTCTTCTTCCAGCGATTCCACAATGCTTTGGGCTAGCCCAACAAACGACTCATTGCTGGAAGAAGTCAGCGTTTCATTTCTCAAAACGATAAATTCCGAAGTTCCCCTTATATTCTTGCGCTCAAAGATAGTTCTTCCCGTCCGCGTATCAACCCACCGGATATCAGCTCTGATCGCCACCCTGCTCTCCACAATATTGTCTTTCCTGTCCTCGATTAATACATTTTCGGTCACACTGGAAATCTTCCCCAGCAAAATAGAATCGGCCTCGTCTTTATCAACGATGCGCAAACGTGTTCTTATCAATATTTGATCTCTTACTGCCCTCGTCAAATCAAATTCATATCCTCTGCGAAATGTGTCATTATCGAAGATAGGAATATAGATGCTACGGACATTTGACCGAAGCAACGACTTCGAACTGTAACCGCATCCCACAATGACAAAACACACCATTAGCAATGCCAGCGCAGAAAGAGAAAAATATCTTCGTATAAAAGCACACGATGATATATTTTGGTGAAAAAACTTTGGCATAGGTTTTATTTTTCTCTCATATGATTATTTTATGGCCTCAATCATTCTAAGAAATTCCAATCTTTCCCCTGCCCTTTCCGCCCATATAGTGTCGGGATAGCCTTTAATGACGTATTTAAAATACATTGCCGCGGAAGAAGGGCTTTTTCTCCTCAGGTAAAACTCGCCTATTTCGAATTCCCGTTCCGCTTCAACAATTTTTATATCTTCTATCAGTCTCCTGGCATCCTCAACATGCACCCCGCCAGGATTCGTTACGAGATATTCCTCAAGATCTTCTCTGGCGGACACCAGCAAACCATAGTTACGTTCCTGCTGTCTTTCAAAGTAAATTTTCGAAAGGGGTATTTGATACTGTACATAGGGAATCCATTCATTTCTCGGATAGTTTTCCAGAAATTTCTCATAAGCCTCAGTCGATTCTTCATAATAACCAATCTTAAAATAACTATCCGCTATTTTAATTTGTGCTTCCGGAGCAATCGGCCCCATCGGGTGATTCTCTATAATCTTTTCAAATACTCGTATTGCCGCTTTTTCATCGGTCTCCATTTGTGCAATACCCACCTGAAACTCCTTCTCAAGCACCTCTTTCGTTCTCTTTGTTCCCGGATATTCCTTCAACACCTTTTCATATGCCTTTAATGCCCTCTTGTAATCGCCATTAAGATAATATGCCCATCCAATCTTTATCTGCGAAAGCTCCGCATATTCTGAATTAGGATTACTGTCTATAATCAATTTAAATTCTTTAATGGCATTAACATACTTTTGCTCCACCAGCAAATACAATGCGTTTTTATAACGCTGTTCCGGAGATACAACTTCTCCGGACGGAGGCTGCATCCACCCGGTATCTTTGTTCCAGACCCATTTCCCGTAAGATGGTGTCGTTATTAAAAATACAACAAACGCAATTGCGGGATAAAAGGCAAGTTTCGGTTTCATGAGATTAGACTTTCTTACTCGGAAAAATTAACATATTTCCATGAGTTCAACTCTTTTTTTAATACGGAAATAATATAATATCTCAGCACCTTTTCTATTTCAACACAAATAGATAATTGCACCCTGACACGTTCCATCCGCTGCATATTAAGATTCGCCAGCCTCCCTGCAATAAGCATGGCGCCCGCAGAAACAACTATTCCGTTTTTCAATTCTCCATTACACGCCACACACCTTGCGCCTCCTTCCACTGCATAAAAAGAAACCCTCTCCTGTTGTTGTATGCTTTTTTTGCATTGAATGCAATGCGCCCATTCCGGCAAATACCCCAAAATATTGAGCATTTTTAATTCAAACGCCAGCAACCATATTGTTGCGTTTGTTGTGTCTGCAGAAATATGATTCAGCGTGTTAAGAAATAAATCAAAAAGCGGTTCACTGGGGTCGTTTTTTTCAGTAAATTCATTAATGAGTTCCGCCATATATGAAACCTTGAAATACGTATCAAGATCTTTCCGAAACAATGGGTAGCTGTTTTGTAACACCGCATCGGTAAGGGTATGGAGAGTGGAATGTTCTTTTTTAATGAAGATAATCCGGTAATGCGTTAAAAGATCAATTGCTTTCGAATTGTATTTGCCCGACGTGCGTTTAAAGCCTTTTGCAATGACATGTATCTTCCCGTAATCCCGGGTATAGAAAATGATGATTTGGCTTGCATCACTATAATCTGTCCTTCCCAATGTGATTGCATCTGTTTTTAAGGTGGACATATCATATTATGCTAATTATTCCGGTACAGAAATATTGTAGCCAAGATTCGACAATAATTCTTTTTCCCTCCGATGCATCTTTTTTGCGTCTTCTTTTTTTTTATCATCATAACCGATCAAATGCAACAAACCATGTATAAGATACAGGACGATCTCTCCTTCCGCATCATGCCCGCGTTTCTGTGCAACTTTATGTGCCATTTCAGCAGAAACAATGATTTCTCCCGAAACACCATTTTCCGATGTGTCATACCCAAAACTCAACACATCCGTTACATAATCATGCCCGAGAAAAGTTTTGTTTAATTTTCTTATTTCTCTGTTATCGGTAACAACGATGCTAAGAAAGGCCTCTTTATCTTCACTCTTTAATACACGTTTTACCAGTTTTATTATTCGTTTCTCATCAATCGGATATAATTTCTGCCGGTTTATAATTTCCAGTTCCATGAGAATTTTTTCTTCTGTTATAACTCATACGCAGCAACAATATCCTGAACCAGCTTATGGCGAACAATATCGCTTTTTGCAAGATATATGAATGCGATATTATCTACATTCATAAATCTTTCCTGGGCGTCAATTAACCCTGATAATTCTCCTCCGGGCAAATCAACTTGTGTGATATCTCCCGTCACAACAACCTTCGATTTTGTGCCCAGCCTTGTCAAAAACGTCTTCATTTGCTTCATAGTACAATTCTGCGCCTCATCCAGGATAATAAAAGCGTTGTTTAAGGTTCTTCCCCGCATATACGCCAACGGCAGAATTTCTATAAGATCGCTCTCCAGATATTTTTTTACCTGTCCAACATCCATCATATCAGCTATGGCGTCGTACAACGGGCGCAGATAGGGACTCACTTTATCCTTAATATCGCCCGGCAAATACCCGAGCTTTTCTCCGGCTTCAACGGCGGGTCGTGCAAGCACAATTCTTTTCGTATATCCGCTTTTGAGAAAAGAAAGCGCCATTGCCACGGCCAAATAGGTTTTTCCCGTTCCGGCAGGGCCTATGCAAAAAACAAGATCATTGTTTTTAATTGCCTCGATATAATTTGCCTGACCCTGGCTCTTAGGCCTTATAAGCGCCTCTTTCTGAAAAAGATTAATCGTTTGTCCATATGACCCGTTTGCATCATTTTGCACATCCATAATAATCTGCTCCACGTCTTTCATACTCAAGTTTCCCGTGAAGCGGACTATTTCAAGCAATCTGATCAAAGCTATTTTGGAGGCTTCAACACATCCTTTTTCCCCCTCCATCTTCAATATCCCGTTACGTGCAACCAATTTTACCTGGAAAGCATTCCGTATAAAACGCAGGTTTTTATCATGACTTCCATATAAAACAGATGCCTCATCGTCATTTTCAAGAACTATCGCATCTTTATAGGGCAAAAATTCCTTAATATTTTCCTTTACAGCAACATGCTTTTGCGTTTCGACTCCTTGATTCATCCTTAGACCAACTTAAAAAAAATAAAAAAATAATATGCAACAGGCATACTTACCAATAAACAATCAACAACATCCAATACCCCGCCAAAGGTGGGCACTAAATTTCCCGCATCCTTAACATTCACATCTCTCTTTATCAACGACTCTGCCAAATCGCCTAAAATAGCAAAAGAGCCAACGACTACTCCAAACAAGGCAGACCATTGCAAACTCATTACCCTTGTTTGCGGAATACTGTTAAATATTACTGCCACTAAAATGCTGAATACAATAGAAAAGCAGGCGCCCTCAATAGTCTTGTTGGGACTCACAGTCCGTGCCAGCTTATGCTTTCCATACTTTCTTCCCAGCAAATAGCCGCCAATATCGCCAAATTTTGAAACCAACAGTGTCAGCATCACAACACACGTTCCGTTGGGAAAACGGCGTAAAGCAATAGCAAAACTAAGAAGAAAGGGAACATAAAGGATACCAAAGGTTGTCACTGAAATATTTTTTACCGCATCTTTTGTTCCGCGTGTGACAGCCTGTATCAGCAAAAGCAAAAAAACCAGCGCAAGAACAATTTCTTTTCTGAAAAAATTGGATTCTACTCCGCCGCCGCCATGTATGGATATCCAATAACCGATAAACAACCAGATTCCAATAACGATTCCGGATATCCGAAACGGATGATATCCGCCTTTGCCTACAATAGTATAAAACTCATACAATCCCATCCCTGCCGCAATCGTTGCAATGCAACCAAAACCAATGTCTGTGGAGAGCATGGCATCGAACGTCATCACTCCGAAAAACACCGCAAATAAAATTATGCCGAACTTGACTCTTGTTTTAAGCGTGCTCACTCTTTCAGTCCGCCGTATCTGCGCTCTCTCTTCGCATATTCTTCAAGAGCTTCCTCAAGGTGTGATTTTCTAAAATCAGGCCAATACATATCGGTCACCCACAACTCAGTATAAGAAATTTCCCATAACAGGAAATTACTTACACGCATTTCGCCGCCCGTTCTGATGAGCAGATCAGGATCTGACATATCAGGCATGTATAAATACTTCTTAAAAGACTCCTCTGTGATTTCTTCCGGCTTCAGCTTCCCGTCCTTTAACTCCCCCGCAATCTTCTTCGTCGCATCGATAATTTCCGACCGCCCTCCGTAGTTAAGGGCAAGACAAAGAACCATTCCGGTATTCATCTTGCTTTGTTCCATTGAAATTGCAAGCTCTTTTTGCACAAATTCCGGCAATTCTTCAATCCTTCCGATGGCAGTCAGGCGGATATTATTCTCCCGAATTTCCCCGCGTTCGCTGATAAGGAAATTCTTGAGGAGTTTCATTAATAAGGCTATTTCCCGTTTCGGCCTTTTCCAGTTTTCCTGAGAAAAGGCATACAGCGTAAGTTGTTTTATATGTTTTTTCGCACACTCACGGGTAATCTCACGAACTGACTCGGCTCCCGCCTCATGCCCTCTGATCCTTAATAATTTCTGCTGCCGCGCCCATCGACCATTTCCGTCCATAATAATCGCAATATGCTCAGGCAACAATCCGTTTTTCTTCATACTAAACTGATGATCTGTCCTCGGTCCGGGCCAACGGAAAGCATTTCGATTTTCACATCTAAAATATTCTCCAGCCTTTTTATATAATCTAAAGCCCGGGAAGGAATGTCTTTCTTATTACGCATTTTGGAGGTATCCTTCTGCCAACCGGGCAAGTCCTCATAAATCGGCTCGTATTCCTTCCATGCAACCAAATTGGCAGGAAAGTAGTCATGCCTCTTGCCATCTATCTTATACCCCACACAAATCTTTATTGTCTTCTGCTCGTCTAATACATCCAATTTTGTCATAACAACACTGTCTACACCGTTAACCATCACTGAATGTTTAACGGATACCGCATCAAACCACCCGCAACGCCTTGGTCTTCCCGTCGTAGCGCCGTATTCTCCGCCCTTCTCCCTCAAATACTCTCCCGTTTTATCAGTTAACTCGGTAGGAAAAGGTCCATTGCCTACCCGCGTAGTATACGACTTCATCACTCCCAGAACCTTATGAATATGTCTGGGGGAAATGCCCGTGCCTGAAGCTGCGCCGCTTGCAACAACGGTTGAAGAAGTAACAAAGGGATACGTCCCGAAATCTACATCCAGCAAAGCCCCCTGTGCTCCTTCAAAGAGGATTCTCTTTTTTGCTTTTATGGCTTCGTCCATAAATTTTACCGTTTGACAAACAAACGGTTTTATCCGTTCTGCATAACCAAGGTATTCGTCATATATATCTCTCCATGACAATTCCTCTGCGCCATGCAAATGCACAAAAATCCTGTTCTTCTCATCCACTACCTGTTTTAATCTTCGCTCAAAATGTTCAGGATAAAAAAGATCTGATACCCTGATGCCACTCCGTGCCATCTTATCCGCGTAACACGGTCCTATCCCTCTCTTGGTAGTGCCTATCTTTTCTCCCCCTTTTTCCCCCTCCGAATATTCATCTAATTTTTTGTGATAGGGAAACACAAGATGGGCCATTTCACTGATATGCAGATTTTCTCCTACCTCTATATTCTTCCCCCGCAATTCATCGATTTCCTGCAATAACTGAAGGGGATCAATAACCACACCGTTGCCTATGACGCAACTTTTATTTTTCCTGAGAATGCCGGAAGGAATAAGATGCAGCACAAATTTTTCACCATCAACAACAATCGTATGTCCGGCATTGCTTCCTCCCTGATAACGAACAATGATATCAAACGATTCAGTAAGTATATCAATAATTTTGCCTTTTCCTTCATCACCCCACTGCAAACCAACAAGACAGGTATTAAAACCCATAGCAAATAGTTTCCATATAATAAATTAACAAAAATAATCAGAATCCCTTAAATATCAAGCATTTATAGAATTATAGAAAATGACTTAGTCAATGTCAAGGGAATACAGTTTCGAAGCAAAAAAGAGGGCAGAAATATTTGCCCGGAGTCATAATCCATTGCTTAATTTATGTATCGCAACTTCTATTTCTTTTGCCGTCGGCTGGTTTGGACTCAATCGCAATGATTCTTTTAAATGAAACAAAGCTTGAGCAGGATTTTTCAAATAATTCGCATAGACAATGCCTATTGTTTTATGAACAGAAGGATTATTGGGATTAATTTCTATCGATCGGGCAAAAGCATCAACGGCCTTTTCATATAATCCTTTCTCCGAAAGAGCGTTGCCAAGATAATAATAAAATTCCGCATCTTTCGCATTGTATCGAATTGCCTCTTCAAACTCAAAAATAGCCTTATCAACATTTTTTTTCGACATATAGGCAATGCCAAGATTGCAATGTGTATTGCTATCCGTTTTATTATATTTCAAAACAGTATTAAGTTCTTCAATAGCATCATCCATCATTCCCATTGTCATGTACATTCCGGCCAAATTATTATGCACATCCGCATCCTCAAGCCCAAGGGTTATTGCGGTGTTCAACATTTCTATCGCATCTTCCACATTGCCTTTTTTTGCATAGGCAATTCCCAAATTGTTATATGCATTGACCATTTTCGAATCGAGCCGTATTGCCGTAGCAAATTCATTAATTGCATCATCAGGCTGTTCCGCATTTATGTAAATAATCCCCAGGTTATTGTGAACATCTGCGTCATCGGGGTTTAATTGAAGCGCCCTTTTATATTCCTCTCTCGCTCCATCCGGATTTCCCATTTCCTTAAGCACATTTCCAAGAGAATTGTGTGTGGAAAATTCATCGGGAACAATTTTCAACGATTTCTGATATGCATCAACAGCCTCCCGGTAATTTTCCGTCTTAAGATATGCAAACCCCAGATTATTATAATAATGAAAATTAAACGGATTGCGCCGGATCGCTTTCTTATACATTTCTGCTGCCGCATCATATTGATTCTTTTTCTTAAGCAAATTCCCTAAATTATTATATGCATCAGCATGATACGGATTGAATTGTATTGATTTTTCATATTCAACAATGGCATCTTCAATCAATCCTTTCCGTTCATATAAATTCCCCAGATTATAATGCGCCCCTGCATCATTAGGTTTTATCTCCAACGTCTTTTTATATTCGTATTCTGCTTTTTCATGAAAGCCCCGGGAACTATACACAACTCCAAGGTTGTGATGCGCACGGATGCTGTCAGGTTCCCGAAGAAGGGTAGAATACCACAAGGAAAATTCATCATACCATACGCCATTCCGGGGAATACTTACTATCGCAAAAACAATTAAAACAATGCTGAAACACGCGGTTGTGTAAACTTTTTTTGTAACATGCCGCCAAAACAATATGCCTACAGCGCCAAGAAAACCCATTACCGGAATATATAAGTACCGCTCTGCCATTACATTGGTCAGCGGGATTATATTTGACACCGGCGAAAGGGTGACAAAAAACCACGATACGAAAAAGAAGAAGATTTTGTTCGATTTATCTATTCGTAATAAAACAATAATGAGAACTATTATAAAAAATATCGCTATCAAAAAAGAGATTACGGCAGTCGATATAGGGGGAACTACATAATCCGCATTAAGGCCAAAAGGAAGAAATAATAGTTTTATATACAATACCAGCGCTTTCACCATTGCAAAGATATTTAGTTTGGACTGGTTTAAGTTAATCGATACATCTTTAAACACCCAAAACTGAATAATCAAATAAAAACACGTAAGAGAAAAATAACCAATATAAACACCTTTCACTTTTTTAACAAATTCCTTACAGGGATTATTCTCTAACGGAAAAAAAAATTTATAGATCACTAACATAACCGGCAGTGTCACCGCCATCTCTTTTGAAAATAGTGACATCGCATAGGAAACTATAGAACCTGCGTAATACAGATAAAATGCTCCTTTTTTTGCAAATGTATCATCGAGTTTTATAAACAGGATAAATGCTATTAAATAAAAAAGGGCAGCAAGAAGGTCTTCCCGATAGCTAATGGAATTGACTGTTTCTGTAACTACAGGATGTGACGCAAGCAGTAACGCCGACATAAACGCCAGCAAACGTACCTTTGTTATTTTTACAAGGAAGAAGTAAAAGACTATAACGTTTGCCGTATGAAATAGGAGGTTTGTAAAATGATAACCGGAAGGATTTTCTCCCCAAAGAGTATAATCCAGAAAGTAGGTGAATGTAACAATAGGACGATAGCTTATCTCCCCGGAAAGCACGAAATAATTAAAAGAAAATAATCTGCGAAAATCCCCCCAATTCTTAATTAAATTGTTATTAACAATCGTAACGGAATCATCATAAACAAAATTATTTTGCAACGTGTTAATAAAAACAACACATGACCACATCACCAGAAATGCAATGAGAAGTACGCTTCCGTTTCTGCCCCGTAGAATTTTAGTTGTAATCTCAATTTCCTTCATAATAAAAAAGCAATCCTTGGAAACAGGAATTTTCTCAGGCAGAGTTACACGGTAAATGAAGTGGTGTGGCGGGAGAATTCATGTCCTTATCTGCTTGAGAAAAATTGTTGAAAATATGCAAGGCATTTGAATGAAAACTCGCGGTTGGACATCAATTTCCAGCGAGTTGTTAAGAATCAATTATTACGATGCTTTCATCAATAACAACTTGACGTCTTTTGTTAATGATACTTTTTTGAAATAAAAAGCAGGATAAATATAATCTTCTCCACTTTCATCAATGATCCTTATATCTCCATCATCCTCAACATCTTTATCCGGAATAACTTGATATAATTTATGCAATTCCAGGGAAGCTTGATAACCTTCGTTGTTAATGCATACTACAAATTTTGCTTTATGAATATCCATTTTATAAATACCTCTTTCTCTTAATTTCTTTTTTACCAATTCCATGTGCTTCATACCAATGTAATTCCGCTTTTTTAATTTTACCATTTCTTAGTTTTATTGTTGCAACACCTTTTAGTTTTCTCCAATTTCCCTTTCCATGCATTTTATTAAGGCGTTTCAAATCACGTATCCCACGACCTTTAGAGATAACTTCAACATTTTCAATTTTACCTATTATTTCGAAATGCATGTATATTATTTTGATGCATACCGACCTGATGACTGACGAGAGAAACAGAATGATAGCCAATAGCAAAAAGACGATTTACAGACTTAAAGCTCACGCTACCTCAAAAAGTGCTGTATCTCTCGCTCATGTCCATCCGGTTATTAGATCATGATACTTTCCTTTTCTTCTTCCAATGGTGTTTCAAACTCCAGACTATCATTGTCGTTCATTATTTACTCCCTTGATTTAACAATGCGTAGTTACAGATGGAACGAAGTCCCTTCTGCTCCAACAGCGTGTTCGCCCACCGCAAGCGTTATTCACTGAATAAAGTCATATCAAAACAGCGCGTAAAAACTTATCATAACCCACAAAAGATTACAAGCAATAAAACTACACAAACGTATGAAAATGCTCAAAGGAAAATTATTTATGTTCTGGAAACACAAAGAGCCGGGACGTGATATGTCACGTTCCCGGCTCTTTGATTATTTTATTTCTTGTTTATTACTTCTTTTCTTACTTCTTACTGCTCTCTAAGAGACGATATTTACAATCCCTCTTATTTTACCTGATATCCAGGATAGAAGTCAGGTCCTGGAATGTTATCCCACTGTGCTCCAAGATCGATCCACTCTACTATCGCAAACCTCTCGTCCTGGGTGAGGAATTTGTCATGCAATACGCGTCCCTCTACCGGGAATACATTCGCAGCAGGAGCATTCTCACTTAACTCCTCTTCATACAGCCTCCATACCAGCAAACTGTTGATCGCAGCAGACGGATTGACGTATTTACCGCCAATGTTCACGTCCTTGCCCCTCTGCGGCGCAAGCAAGCTGTTATACGCACGGCTGTATGCAGCTATGCCGTCTACGTTTACTAACTCCAAACCACCGCTTAAGTTCGGCGGATTGTTCGCATCATGACACTTCGAACACTTCGCATCAAGTACCGGCTGAATATCCCTGCGGAAATCTACCGTCCTCTGCTTATCCAATGTCAAACCTTCTACAGGCTGTGACGTCGTTCCGGATGGACCACCATAGTAAATATCGGATGGCACTACTACATCCTCTCCATGTTTCACACCCTTGTATGTTCCCTCATTGTCAAACTTCAAATACCTGAACGCAAATGGTGAATCATAGTGGCTTCTGTCATCATACCACCAGTTGTACAACGCCTTTGAATGGAGATTCTTAAACGCCCTTCCACGATATGATCCATAGTGACATCCACTGCAGATCCTGCCATGATACGGCCTTAAGTATGCCCATGATAAACCGGTCTGTACTGACATGCCCTTGTCATCCAATATCTGAATGTAGTAAGGTACGTCTGCCAACTGTGAGGTAACGGTTGAACCATCATCCTCTACCTTCTGGTAGCCAATGATACCCCTCTGCTGGAACGCTGATCCTGAGTTGCTGCTTGACCTTGCTCCACCTAAGAGATGTGCACCCGCGCCTACCCTGAAACGGGTTGAATCCGCCTCTACGCATGGATATCCCTGGATGATTCTTACTGCCTTGATATCTCCATGACCAATCTCTTTTGCCTTCTGGTGTGGATATGGACCTACCGGAATATCTGAGATTGTCGTATCAAAACAAATCCATGTTGCCCATGAATGCGGATATCCTTCCACCTTCACCTGATCAAACGGCTGATACGTTACAGTCGTTACACCGAAGCTGTCTCCGGCAGTAAAGGTGTTAATCCACCTTGGCTTATACTTCACATAAATAGGAGCCGGCTGGTGATCGTTCCAGTTCGGATCATCATATACCTTTTCGCCTGCGCCACCCTTGCCAAAATCAAACCAGAATATGCCAAAATCTCCCCTCTCAGCATAGGATACTAACATCCTGTCATCCGGAAGAGGATATGGGCTCCTGTACAATCCGCCATCATTGCCGGTTAATCTCTCATACGTCTTGTTGAACGGGGCATCCCAGCTTACCGCTGCCAACTGCCCTACACCCCAGTTCATGTATGGCGACTCAACATAAACAAGTCTCCTGTCGCCAAAGGTGATCTTCGCCTGTGACCTTCCGCAAGCGCCGCCAATTTCACCATCGCAGTTTCCATAGATCGGCCTCGGATACGCGCCATCCCAGTTGTCCACGCAAAGCATTACCCTGCCTACCCCGCCTGCCCTGCTTCCATTCGCCTGCACGCTGGAGAAAAGGATGTTTCCATCCGGAGTCAACCATGGATCAAAGTTCGAGCTTACGTTGTACGTGATCTGATCAGCCGATGTGTTGATGTGCGGCCATTCGATACCTGACAATACGTGGCCGGTGATTCTCTGGATTACCTTGCCGCCCTGGGTATCCAAACGGTAAAGATTATATGCGTATGGATTGTGGAACTCATCCATTACGCCTTCCTTGGCGCCTGAAAAGATGATCATACCGGTCTTCTCTACCGTGCCATGCTCTTTCCAGTCTCCTTCAAAATACCTGTCACGCCATATGATGCGGCCTTCACCTTCTTCAATGCTTCCCGCTGCATAATAAATCGGGGAACGGCATGATCCCTTCATATCCGTCATCTGCCTTAACCCGGTGCCGTCTACGTTCATTTCCCATATCTGGCAACCACCACCCTTTTTATGAACTCCGGCAAACGCAAATTTCTTGCCGTTCCAGTAGGTGCATGGATCAAAGGCTGTCGCAAAATCATCGGTTAATACCTTCAGTTCCCTTGAATTCAAATCATACAACGCTATCCTGCTTCCCTCAGGGATATAGTGCGGATAGTTCTGATACGGATCCCCTTTGGCAGTCCTTGGCGACTGTGTAAACAATATCTGGTTTACAGGACCCTGCACCTCTTTTGACATCCCACAATAATCAGTCCATAAGGCCTTCCCCTGCACCGGACCACCCGTCATTACCGGCTCAGCATTTACAAGGGAACTCCCACAGACCAACGCACCCGCCACGAATGCCGATGCTATTATTCCTAATTTCCTCTTACCCATCTATTGGCCTTCTCCTTTCACTTATTCCTTAAATTTTTCTTGCTTACTACTCTCTCTACACACTCAACTTTTCCTTCGCTTATAACGCCTTCATGTACTCAACCAAATCCTGAAGCTGTTGCTGCGTCAGGTGGGAGGTCCTTCCGTGCATATCCTTATCGGTTACCGTGTTGTTGATGGTATCCATCAAAGTCCTTGCACTGCCATCATGGAAATAGGTTCCTGATGCATAGATATCCCTTAATGTCGGCGTATCAAATTCCTTTACAAGGTCCAATCCGATGATCGGCGTGTTGCTCTCCTCACCATATGGATCCTCACCTGCCTCCATCGCCGATATGTTAAATACCTTTCCGGGGGTCGACCTGAAACCATTCAAACCTACCCTGCCGGTTCCCACATCATGCGTCTGCGCATCGCTGAACAATGCCCTTGGGTCTGTCGGATCGCCAGGATGACACTCAAGACATCCCACTTTCGGATCCTCAAATACCTTCTGACCCCTTAACTGCGCCTCGGTGAAACTGCCATCCGCATTCCTGAACGGACTTCCGGTAAATTCCAACGCCCTGATGTAACAAATGAGCGCCTCTAATCTCATCGGAGAAAAGTTCTCGCTCCTGAACACAAATCCAGGGTCTCTTCCGCATACCCTGTCAAGTGAACTCGTAGCGCCTACGATTTCGTCAGGATGTCCGGTGAATCCTTCGTGCCTGAACGGAGGAAGGTAACGACCGCCGCGAATATACTTCGTGTTCTTCCAGCTTCCCCATCCTTCATCTCCCAAATCCCAGATCAACCCGGTTGTCTGTCCTCTTTCATAATGACAACTCGCGCATGAATACTCTCCCTGCAAACTCCATGCTGCATCATTGAACTGAAACTGGCCGTACCTTACCAACTCACTCTTAAACGGCGAATGCTTTACCCTGAAATGCACTTCAGGCACCGTCAACGGTTCTTCCCTTCCCAGCGGTTCCCATTCGGCTCCCGTCTGGATCGTAGCTACCACGCGCGGCTCTCCGGCATCTGCGCTTCCCGCCGCCATCAGCCCCGATACCCCAAGGACTGCAACTAATCCTAATTTTACCATTCCTTTTTTCATAATTATCTCTATCCTCCTAATTTTCCTCTCTATTACCATTCGTTTTTCCAAGTTTAAATAACACGCACTCCCGCACCACTCATCCTTAGTCTGCCGCTGTTCTTATTACGGTTACATTGTTGGAAAAATAGTTGGCTGCATAACAAAACTTGCCATCCGGCGACAAGCATACGGAACTTGGCCCTAACCCGGTTGGCACCCTCGCAACAAGATAATCCCTTACCAATCCGAGATCATCCCTGAGGTAATCAAGCTCTTCCTGGCTGTTGCCCGTTACGATGTCCAATACCTTGTTCATATCCAGTATCGTTACACGATGCATCCCTCTTACCCCAATGTACAAGTATCTTCCCTTCTGATCGATCGCCAAACCATAAGGGTTTCCATCGTAGTTGTTGAGCTCATCCAGCGGTATACGCGCTACCTTGCCGCCCGCTTTGGTCTCTACTACCGCTATGTTGTTCGTAAATACCTGACCATTCTCTGCCTCACATACCGGCAACCAGTTCTTCGGGGTCTGGTACGTTACCACTACATACTTCCCGTCCGGCGTATATACCACATCTCTCAGGTTGGCGCTCTCAGGAATTACCCTGTTTTCCATTATCCTGCCACTGGCAATATCGATAAAATCAACGCTCCGGTTGATCGACCCTACCGTGTCAAGAATCGCTACCAGGGTCTTCCCGTCCGGAGATATATCAACCATCCTCGGACCATAATTCGAAGTGTAGATGGACCTTACTTTCTCCATCCTGCCCGTATCTATCACATCTATCGTGTTCCACATGCAACCGGAACATGATACATAGGCCGTCTTGCCATCCGCAGTGATCTTTACACCACTTGGCCAGTCGCCTACCTTTATCTCTTTTATCTCCTGCTTCCGGGATATGTCCACCACTGAAACACTGTCACTTTCTCCGTTGCATACATACAAAAACGCCCCGTCAGGTGTTACCGCCGCAGCTTCAGGCTGTGTCCGCACGGTTACCTCTCCCGTTACCTTCTGCGTCCTTGCATCGACAAATGTCACACTGTTGCCGGACTGATTGCATACAAACAACGTCCCGCCATCCGGAGATGCCGTAATGTAAAATGGGCCAGGTAAATCCGTATTAACATGCGTCCCCTGTATCCAGCCCGCATTGGTCACTCCTCCCCCCAACGCTATCGCCGCTCCCAGCATCACCGCTCCTATCATTCCCTTTCGTATCATAATTCCTTGTTTACCTCCTTCAAAATTCATAGCAACTGCCAAATCCTAACTCACAAACACTACTAATTTTACCCTTATACTTGCTTGTCCATTCACCTCCTTCTGAAAATAAAAGAATCTGAATTGAGTAAACACAATATAGAAATATTGTCTGATAACCAACGTATGCAATAAATACGCCATTTCACACAATAATAGGAAAACAAGAATTTACAAATAACATAATCTGCTATGACAAAATATCTTATGATTATAAAATACAAAATTTTTCATTATCCTAAAAAGCCATCGAAAGACTGCAAATGGTCATCGTTAAATATCTCTATATCAATAATAAGTCTCATCTATCCAATAACAAATAACATAAACAGTGTCCATAAATGGACACATGCTGTCATATCATTGTCACCAAACCATGTTTTTTATTAAACCAAAAGAGAAATGGATATCGCCAGAAGGGAAACACAATGTAATAAACCCTTGGGCATTAGGAAAATACGTAATATCTTGCTACGATATAGACAGTAGATAAGACTATTGTTTCCAAAGTAATTGGCACTGAATAGACAAGAAATTTTTTGAAAGTTATGGGGTATCCTGCTTTTCCCGAAAGGCCTATGGTAATAACATTTGCAGAAGCGCCAATCGGAGTGCCGTTCCCCCCAAGACAAGACCCTAATGCCAACGACCACCAGACAGGCATAAGGGTTGAATGGTGAAGAAGCGGCGTAATATTCCAGTCTTGTGGCAGCACGGCCTCTGCCGTACCTTTTACCAGCGGAATCATACTGGCAACAAAAGGGATATTATCGACAATCGCAGAACCTATCGCCGAAAACCACAATAAGACAATCGACAAAGTAAACATCCCTTCCGCACTCGGTTTTGTCAGCGCAATCAAACCCTCGGAAAGTTTTGAAATAAGACCGACCTTTACAACTCCTCCAACAATAATAAACAACCCCATAAAAAAGAAAAGTGTTGACCACTCCAGATCCCGGAATGCATGATGCACATCTTCTTTGGAAATAATCAGCAGCACTGCGGCGCCAACAAGCGCTATTGTCGCCGGTTCATAGTGAAATACACCATGAAAGATAAATCCAAGGATAACCAACCCCAGAATACAAAGGGATTTTTTTAACAAACCGGCATCCTTAATCAATGCATATTCGTCCATAGCAAGAATCCTCTGCCGCACTTCTTCCGTGACATGTAATTTTTTTGCAAAAAGGAATCGAATGGTGAGGAGAAACCCGGCAAATACGAATAGCACCGCAGGTGTTAAATGATAAATAAAATCCATAAACGTCAAATGAACCTTGCTGGCAATCATAATATTCGGAGGGTCTCCGATGAGCGTTGCCGTGCCACCAATATTGCAGGCCATAACCTCGGAAAGCAGAAAAGGGAAAGGATCCAATTTCAATTCTTCCGCTATAAACAACGTAACAGGAACGAGCAGCAAAACTGTCGTAACGTTATCAAGCAGCGCGGATGCAAACGCCGTTATACACGCAAAAAAAACGAGAATCAGGAACGGCTTTCCTTTTGCGAGTTTTGCCGATTTAATCGCGACAAATTGGAATATTCCTGTTTTTTTCAGGATATTTACGATAATCATCATGCTTATTAACAAAAATATTACATTATAGTCTATCGCATAATGTTCCTCATAAAAGGCTTCGTGCTGACTGACAATTTTAAGGATAATCATCAAACCCGCGCCAATTAACGCTACTTTTGTTTTATCGAGTTTTTCCGAAACAATCAGTCCAAAAGATACAACAAATATGAGAGTAGCAATCCAGAAGACCATAATTTTGATTCCTTATGATTTAACCAAAACAATTGATTATCACGTTTAAAAACATAAAAGAAAACAGAATATCATAAATAACTTCAATTAAAAACATAAAAAATTCATTTCCAAAAATTTTATTGTAATCGTATTTTACTATCTGATATAAATTATATTCTTCATCACTAAAGGGCAGATAAACTCTCTGCGAATACTTACAGATAATTAATTAGCAGCAGCGCCAAAACAGAAACTATAATTATTAGCAAAATTATTAAATATTCTTTTTCACAGAAGGGGACTATATAATATGAAAATCAGGGATATTATGGTAACGGATCCAACGGTAGTGCCTGCGTCGGGCACATTTCTCAATCTTATGGAAATGCTTGGAAAGATCAGATTTCACGTCATATTCGTGGTAGACGATAATGAAAAACTTGTCGGAGTAGTAACCGAAACAGACCTCTTAAAGGTTCTCATGCCAAAATATTTAAATTCTGATGATGCATTATTTTCAATTATGGGTGAAGATTATTTTGACAAAAGATGTCTTGAATGCAAAGACATGGATATCACCAAGATCATGTCAAAACCAATTGCAGCGGCCACCGCAAGCGAGGACGACACCATAATAAAAGTCGCGGCTGCCATGCTGAACAGAAAAATACATGCCGTTCCCGTGCTAAGAAACGGCAAAGTCGTGGGAATTGTATCACGATTGGTTCTTTTACGACACATAACAAAGGTTATTAAAAAAAGATAACGGATGCCCTTAATGACGTTTTTTCTTCATCAACGCGCTTACATTTCGAGACTATTGTGAATGAAAATACATTAATGGCGATTTCTAAATAAGAACTTGATTTTCTTTTTTCCCAAAACGTTTGGTCTTAGCGCTATCTAATTTCCCATGCTTTTCAGGAGATCGTCAGAACTTTTTCAGACGAAATACATCAACCATTCCCTATGTCGCCTGAAAATCAAAAAAACACCGCGTACCCTGTCACGTACCTTCCCATCTCCCTTATTATATGCCTCCCGATACTTATTTATTTAAACTCCCTATCCAATCAATTCGTTTACGACGACGAAACCATCCTGGCAACGAATTACTTTGTAAAAACATTAAGCAACCTCCCCAATCTTTTCAACGCAAATTATTTTAAATCTTCCGGCGAATTGAGTTACCGGCCGGTAACCACGGCATCGTATTTTTTCGATTATACCGTGTGGAAATTGCTTCCGTTCGGTTTTCACCTTACCAACCTTATCTTGCATACCATTAACGTTGCACTGTCATTTTTTCTGTTCAACAGGATTTTTAAAGACAAAACCACAGCCTTCCTGTGCACACTTATATTTCTCTGCCACCCGGTTCTTTCCGAAACGGTCAATGCCATCGGCTACCGGGATGATCTTCTTGCTGCCACATTCTCTTTAGCTGCCTTTCTCCTCTATATTAAAACAAGAGAAAATTCTTCCCCCTTTCCCTATTTTGCTTCCGTGATATGTTTTCTTCTTGGCATATTTTCAAAAGAAATGGCAATCACTCTGCCATTCCTCATTTTCCTTTATGATGTGACACTCGCAAAAAACATACAGTTAAAATATAAATTTACCCGATACTATTCCGGCTATATCGGGGCTATTCTCTTTTATATTCTTGTAAGATTTGTGCTCCTTCGCAATCCGATGGAAACCCACGTCTCATATCCCAATAATAGTATCGTTGAAAATATATTCATCATGCCCAAAGTATTCGCATCGTACATAAAACTACTCTTTATCCCCGCCAATTTAAGCGCGGATTATGTTGTTCCTTACTTCTCATCACATACCGGTATTTCCACATTGCTATCGATTCTTTTCCTTTCAGCATTTACCATCATTGTCGGTAAATCTTTTTATTACTCAAGAACCGTATTTTATTCCCTCATATGGTTCCTTGCCACGTTATTGCCGGTATTAAACATTATCCCCATCGAAAACATTATGGCAGACCGCTATCTCTACCTGCCATCGCTGGGTTTCTGCATGATAACCGGACATTTCATAAAAAATTGTCACAGGAAGTTGCGTTTTATACGAAGACCTTATTGCACACTATCTATCGCAATATCCCTTTTTATTGCATTTTCGATTATTACCATAAAAAGAAATACTACGTGGTTCAATAACACAGCCTTATGGGCAAACACTGCAAAAACAACCCCGGCAAGTTTCAGGGCACACAACAACATTGGCAATCATTATCGGGAAACAGGCATGCTGGACGAATCTATCCGTGAATTTAAGTATGCCCTAACGCTGAATACCGGCTATATCCAGGCACATAATAATCTTGGCATTACGTACGAAAAAAAGGGCTTGATAAAGGAGGCCATTGAGGAATATAAGGCAGCATTGAAAATAAACCCATCATACCCATTCCCCCACAACAACCTTGGCCTTATTTACGCCAAAGCGAATCTATTGGATACGGCAATTGATGAATTTAAGAAAGCCATTCACAACAAACCCGACTACTCCGAAGCATTAAACAACATCGGGGTTACCTATATCAGAAAAGGATTAAATGAAGAAGCTATTACGGCGCTGATCAATGCAGTAAAATATGATAACCGCAACGTAGACGCATATTACAATCTCAGCGTTGCCTATTTCCAAAACGGACAGCCGGACAAGGCGCTTGAAACCACAGAAAATGTTTTAGCATTAAACCCAAATCACAAAGAAATACACACATTGCTTGGTTTGATACACGAGGAAAGAAGATAAGGGCAAAATGATGATAGTATTTGGAATAATAAAACAGCAGAAAAAGTAATACTTTAGAATTTAAAAAAAATTATTCCGTAAATAATTATCATTCATGTAATAATTTAGAATTTTCGTACGATTTTGGGTTGAAAAGACATACGCCATTTTTTTTAAAAGCCCAAAGTGTGACCGGAATAGTTCGTTATTAGCGGTACAACTTTTACAATTGAAAAAAGCGATATATATACGATCATAAGCATAGTATATTTTATATATTTTAACTATTGTATCGCTTTAGAGGTAAATTGTGAGGCAATTTTTTAATCAAGCAGAGGCTCTTAGTGTTCTTTACGGGTTTAACCCATGGTGGTCTGGCAAGTCGTATACACATGTCATGACTTCAGATTCAAGGGTGATCAGGTATTTATTCCTGAAAAAAAGACATGGGACACACTTATCAGGAGTCTCGAAAAATTTTCTGATGATTTTATGACAGAAAGAACTCAGCCTGAAACGCAGAAACGTATGGTCTCATCCGTTCGCAGCTTGAAAAGACCGGTAAACCTATCGGCTCTCTGGATACGCTGATTGGGGTGCATGCCCTGAGTATTGGCGTGCCCCTTGTTACGAACAATATCAGGGAATTTAAGCGTATAAAGGGTTTAAAGGTTGTGGACTGGGCTGTGTGAGAGGGAAATGGTTATGACGTGGAATTATAGAGTTATAGCGGATAAAGAAGTATTCAGGATTCACGAGGTTTATTACAATGATGCCGGTGATATAACAGCCATCTCAGAAGACCCCATTGTGCCTGAAGGAGAAACTTTGGAGGAACTGAAGGGTGACCTGGAATATTATTTCGCGGCATTAAAGAGTCCGGTACTGAAAAAAGACGAGATTAAGTTTGCTTCGATGACGGAAGATGATTAATTTATTGCTTCGGCAGTTTGTGGTTTTTTATGAATTGAATGAGGTGCTGGCAATGCCATACCCCACCCGACTGAAAAGACAAGCACAATATTAAGGAAAAATATATTTCAAATGAACCCTGTCTATTCCCTATATTCCCCTTGATTTTGCACGGCAAATACAGTATTTTCGGCCTAATGATAGATCATGCATTCCTTTTAAAAGTAAAAATATGCCCTTTTGACATGTCTGGTTAAATCTGCTATCATTGAACCAAAACTGTAATCACTGGAGGCTAATATGGTACGTACTCAAATTCAATTGACAGAAGAACAGGTAAAGGCATTAAAAAAAATTGCACTATCCCGGCATCTATCTATTGCAGAGATCATAAGGCAGGCGGTTGATACCGTTATCCGTACTAATACAATGGTTGACATCGAAGAAAGGCGGAAAAGGGCTATTGACATCGCGGGCAGATTCAGTTCCGGCAAGCGTGATATCTCAAGGAAGCACGATATATATCTTGCAGAGGCATTCGGCAAATGAGGCTATCTGTTGATTGCATAAGTTTTGAAATTATGCGCAATTCAAGAATTAAAACTATTTTTACCTTCGATTCCCATTTTGAAGAGCAGGGATTTCATTGCATTCCTTAAATACCTGATTCATTGTTCCCGGCAGTCGGGGCAAGAAGCCAATCATTCGCAAACAGGATTTTTTCTCAAACGAAATTTTCTATGGAAATATTAGTTCTCAAGATAACTATTCTATGTATTGCCACCGGGTGTAATTAATTTGTATAATTGGGGTACTGAAAGGAGTCCAAATATGAATACTATTGCAGCGCAGGATATTAAAAGACGGGGAATCAGTGCAGTTGAAGATGCCTTGAAAAAAGGTCCTGTCCATGTGATCAAAAACAATCAACCCCGGTATGTTGTGCTTTCCGGGAAACGCTATCGGGAATTGATTGAGGCGGAAGATGAGGCATATATTGCCCGCGTGCGTGCGTCGCTTGAGGATGTAAAGGTAGGCAGGGCAAAAAGGGGCACTGCCGAAGAACTGATCAGGGAACTGGGGCTCGAAGATTGAGCATGTACCGGTGAGTATGGACTGCCCATTTCACGCGCTCAGCGGAAAAGTTCAAAAAGCGCCATCCTGAACTGAAAACAAAACTTGCCAGTGTCCTGCGCGACCCCGAAAAAGACCCTTTTCAACCCCACCTGAAATACCATCGTCTCGGCGGAAAGCTCAAAGGCATTCAGGCCGTAAGCATAACTGACAAATAGAGAATATCTTTGACGATTGTCATTGCAGAAAAAGAGATAACCCTTCTTGATATCGGTACGCATGATGAAATATACCGATAAAAGTAACAAGTGCGGCACAAAGTCGTCACGGGCAAGAAAAAACGTGAGTTGAAGTTTGCTTTGACGATAAAAGAGGATTAAGTTGATTTGTTGTTATGACAGTCGGGTCAAGAAGACAATCATTCGCAAATAGGGTTTTTCTCAAACAAATTTTCTATTGAAAATGTCTTCATAACATTCACCATAATTATGCCGATAATGGCTTGACATGCTGTATATCATACGATAATATGCTGGCAATTATAGAATTAAAGACAAAAATAGACGTTAGATTTTAAGGACATACTGCTTTATGTAGTTAGGTAGAATATTAAATGTTTTGCCAGGAGGCAGGCCAAAGAAACAAAAGCAGAAATAAATAGGCCTGTTCCTAATTTTCTAGGGGTGATTCTCGTGAAATGACAGAGACTTCTCTGGAATGCTAATAGGCGGATACGAATGAAATCAAATGCACCAGGTCAGTTACTAGGGTATACAATTCAGTTTCCACGTGCATTGTACCACCTTCTTATAAGTGGTCCAGGTGATGCTGTTTGTGTTGAGGTTCTGGGCGATGTAGCAACTCTTAAACCAGATGGTGGGGTAATTGCCGAGGAAGACAAATCTTCAATAGTTGGAAATCCCCTGACCAACAAATCGACCGATTTGTGGAAAACATTTTCAAATTGGATAGAAGCAATCATAAGTAGAGACCTAGATGTAGGAAAAATGAAATTTATCCTGTATTGTAATCAGTCTGGAAGAAAAGGTATTGTCGGTAAATTTAGTTCAGCGCAAAACAAACAAGAAGCGCAATCTGCAATTGATGACGCAAAAAAAGTACTTAATGATATAAAAAAGGACCACGATATTTGGGAATACTATGATTTCGTGGTTAATCAAAACGAGTCTTTGCTGGCAGAAGTAGTGGAAAGATTTGAACTTCAAATCGGAAGTGATGCTGGTTATGATAACGTGCGCTACGAAATTAAGCGCAAGCATGTTCCAGAAAGCCAGATTGAATTTTTTATGCATCAAATCAGTGGTTGGTTACAGAAAGTGGTTACTGAAAAAATTGCAGCACGGGAACTAGTAATCATAAGTTGGGAAGAATTTGATCGCCAGTTTTCAGTTCTGTTTGATCGTACTCGTCGTCGAGAACTTCTTGATTTTACATTGCAGTATCCCCCAAAGAATGAAGATATCCAAAATCAGGTAAAGGTTCATCCGATATATCTGAAACAGCTTGATGCAATCGGCACTACTGATGATGATATATTAGAGGCCGTGTCAGATTTTTTGAGAGCAGATGTAAATCGTGAACGGTGGATAGAGAGCGGAATCATTGACGAAAACGTTGCTTCTGATTTTGAGACAAAGTTAATTAACTTTTGGAAAAACCAAAGAAAAAGAATAGACATTACTGAAAATAGTTTAACTGAAGAAGATAAAGGACAATTGCTTTTAGGGGATTGCAAGTCAAGGAAGGAAACAATCAGAGATATGTCGCCTCCATGCTCAACGATCGCTGGGACATATCATGCTCTGGCTAATAAACCAGTTCTTGGCTGGCATCCTAATTGGGAAAAACTATTTCCAAAACAAAAGGAGGCTTGATTATGGGACAATTAGTGGAGGAAGTAAAACTCTGGAACACTCCTCTGGTAGGCGCCTATTTGCTTTGGAGGTTTACTCAAGGATACTGCAATGGACATCCGCACGGGGATGCTCCAATTGGGCTTTTACATTTTGTGGCTAGTGCCATACTGACGAATAAGACACTTCTTAAACCAATAAGCAATAGAAGAAATGATCTACAATCATTTGCTCGTAGCTTTGAAGTCTCAAAAGACTCAGACATATTGTTAACCATACAGGAGCGGGCAAGAGAGAAGCGTGAATATACTTTGGCGGCAATTGATATTGCTATTGCTGAAGGACTAATGGTCTGGGATGCTGATAGTGGCAAATTGTATCCTCGCGATTTAACAAAACGCCCTGGTCGCAAAAAAAGTTTGAAAGGACAAATTAGGGACGATGGGAATAAGGCTGAGATTCTTGGGAAATGGTTTTCTAAACACGATCTGTCTACCATTGCAGCTTATCTTAAGGCGGTATTCTGATGAAATTTCAACTTTTAAAATTAATCATTTGGCCAAAGTCTGATGCATTTCCACCAAGAATTGTAGACTTCAAACCGGGAAAAGTGAACGTCATAACTGGGGCATCACGTACAGGGAAATCTGCGATTATTCCAATTATTGATTATTGTTTAGCTTCTAGTGACTGTTTTATACCTATAGATACTATTCGTAATTATGCATCTTGGTATGGGGTTGTTTTCCAAACAGAAACAGAACAAATTCTGATTTCTCGAAAAATTCCTCATGGCAATAAAGTTTCAAATGATTTTTATCTTTTGCGTGGACCAATAGAAAGCATCCCGCCTGCAATCAAAGAGGCAAACGAAAATACTGAAGGTGTAAAGCATATTTTGAACACCATTTCATCTGTACCCTATCTTCGTTTGGATGGTGAGGATGGGGAAAAAGGTTATCAATCTCGATTAGGGTTTCGAGATATGATGGCATTGGTTTTTCAAAACCAGGACATTGTGGCTAATCAAAACATACTGTTTTATAAAACTCATGCGCATGAACATCGGGAACGGTTGAGGAATTGGTTTCCTTTCATTTTGGGTGCTGAGAATATTGAAATTTTAACGGCAAGACAACGTCTTCAGATTGTCGAAAAGCGGCTCGATCAATTGAGAAGAGAGTTTGAAAAATCTAAGGCAATATCTACTGCATGGATGGCTAATATGCTTGGTCATATAAAAGTAGCAAAGGAATATGGAATACTGGAAGAAAATGTTTCAGATGCGACTAGCCCGGAAGATTTGCTAGCGGCAGCAAAACGTATCTTTGAGCATATTCCTGAACATTCGCAGACAAAATTTGAAAATATTGAAAAAGCGAATAAAGAAGTCTTAGAATTGGAACTTGAAGAGGAACGGATAAGCGCCGAGATTGGTGTTTCCAAAAAAAGACTTAATGATATTCAACGCTTGAAATCTGGCTTACTCGATTATGGGAATTCTGTGCGAAAGAGGGTCGATAGATTACATATTTCACAATGGTTGGAAAATATAGCATCAGAATCGAAGGGATGTCCCGCCTGCGGGAGTTCTGAACACCCTAATAGCACCTCTGAACTCTTTAGGATTTCCTCTGCATTCAAGAAGTATGAAGATGAAGCAAAAAGCGTAGCGGCAGTGCCTACTTCATTTGCAAGAGAAGAAGAGCGAATCAAATTAGAATTGGAGAACCTTTTAGATCAAATGAAAAAGCATCAGAAACGATTTGATTTGTTGATGGCACGGGATAAAAAAGCGCAGGAAGAATTTCAGCGCAGGAAAAATATGTTTCTATTTCTCGGACATTTAAAAGCTTCTATGGAAACATTTGAAAGCCTTGCAGATGGTGGTGAATTTCAAAAAGATATATCCATCTTGGAAGAGGAATATAAAAGTCTGATAAATTTGGTCGACCCCAAAGGCGTACAACAACGTATTGACAACGCAACGGCCCACATCTCTCAGGGGATTCTTAACCATTTAAAGTCTTTGGATGTAGAGGATAAGTATCGAAAGATTGCTCCTAAATTTAGTGTTAAAGATTTAAATATTTCAGTACTGAGTGATGATGATCATTGGCATTTTCTTGCTGAAATTGGTAGTGCTTCAAACTGGGTGTCTTTTCATATTGCTTTAATGTGTTCTTTGCAAGAATATTTTTTGGAGCGAGCGACATCGTGTGTTCCTAGTTTCGTAATTTTTGATCAACCCAGCCAGGTATATTTCCCCAAAGTAAAGAGAGGTGTTGAGAATGTGGAAAATGATCCTAAATATGAGGGTGATGAAGATGTTGCCGCAGTAAAGAGCATGTTCAAAACTCTCGCCAAATCGGTTTTAGATAAAGAAGGTGCATGGCAATGCATTATTCTTGATCATGCAGATAATAGTATATATGGCGGAATTGAAGGTGTCCATGAAGTCGAGGAATGGCGATATGGGAAAAAATTGATTCCGGTAGAATGGATTGAATGAAACGAAACCCAACGCCCTGCCTTGATAACCGGCAATAAAAATAACACATTACGCCTGAAACATTATTGATAAATTTCCCCAATGACCTATAATTAATCGCAACAAACCCTGTATCCCATTATAATTCTATCCTATCCTCATTTACATGAGGACAAGATTTGAGGTATGTGTATCCATTTCAATTTTGATTTCAAAAAAGCCGCTCAGTCTTTGAACTACCTTGCAAAAAAGTCCGGCGGAAAGATAAATAAAATGAAGGCCATAAAGCTTATTTATTTTGCCGATAGGTATCATTTGCGTAAATATGGTCGGCCCGTAACAAACGACGAATATGTTGCAATGGGATATGGTCCGGTAGGCTCTAAAACGAAAGATATTGCTGAAAATACCTCTTTTCTGGATACCATTGAGAGCGAATATAATAAACAATATATCGAAAAACAAGGCATGTATGATATTCGGTCTGTACATGATGTAGATGTAAATGTTTTCTCAGATTCTGATATTGAGGCGCTGGAGTTTGCAATAAAACATTTCGGACATCTCGACCAATTTCAGATTGCAGAAGTTTCCCATGCATACCCGGAATGGAAAAGGTTTGAAAAGAAGTTAAAGTCAGGTATGGGTTCAGTATTTAACATGGATTACGAAGACTTCTTTAAAGATGCAATGCCTGGAAGCAAGCATTTAGCACCATTAGAAGGTAAGGAATTTTCATTTTGTTCATGCAGTTTTAAGGACGGTAGTATCATAAAAATCTCCCTTTGGAAACGAGGAAAAAGGGGGTTGTAAATAATTCTCATTCGAAGAAAAAACACAACCCCCTCTTTCCCCCTTTGGTAAGGGATTAACTCGCTTTTATTGGGAGCGCCTTGCAACACAACTTCTTAATATCTTATGGCAGAACACCGACCGCATATTATTGTTATCGCTGGGCCTAACGGGGCTGGTAAATCAACGACTGCTCCGGCATTGCTGAAAGGCACGCTTGGAGTCACTGAATTTGTAAATGCCGACACAATTGCCGAGGGGCTTTCCGCCTTTCAACCTGAAGGCGCAGCGTTTCATGCGGGCCGTATTATGCTGGAGCGGATACGTTTTCTTGCAAAAGAACGGGTAGACTTTGCATTTGAGACAACCCTTGCGAGTCGTACTTTTGCACCCTGGATACAAGGACTCAAGCAAACGGGTTATATTTTTCACCTTGTCTTTCTCTGGCTTCCCAATGAGGAGTTTGCAATAGCACGGGTAGCTGAAAGGGTCCGGATTGGCGGACATAGTGTACCTGAAGAAACGATAAGAAGGCGATATGCAAAAGGCATGAGGAATTTTTTCAGCCTTTACAAGCCACTGGCTGATACTTGGAGACTGTACAATAATTCATATCCATCAGGCCCTGAATTGATTGCAACAGGAGAAAAGACCGAAGAAAAAGTTTATAATGCGGGTTTGTGGAATACCATTAGAGAAAGATTATGAGTAAAACAAAAAAGAATATTGATGAATATTTTTACGATGGCAGTGAAATAGACAAAGCTTTACAACGAGCTGTAAAAGAAG